>OLPO01000977.1_pt1 | contig 20964 bp, 21 predicted proteins | sample 1672831 | NCBI WGS metagenome assembly OLPO01 (sample SAMEA3136728, study PRJEB25190) | human gut metagenome
CCCCCACCCATATCGCGGCGGTCTTTAAAATTTCCCCGGAGGGTATTTTTAGGGAGCCTTTTCAGCTGTTCCAGTGTTTACAAGGGTCTATAACTCATGATATTTGACAACGGTTTCTGTGGGATCGGCTCAAAGTTAGTTCTCCTTTCGTTGAGTAGCATTGTCATGATTTGTAGGTCCTTTTAAATACTGGAAAAGTATGTGAGAACTATCACAGAAGTAACGAACAACTAAATGGAAGGAGGCATCAACTTTGAGGAAAGCAAAGCAATCCGAGTCTTCTAGGATGATGCGTCCAGCATTAACGCCAGAAGCGAGAGAAAATCAGCTTGTTTCATTGGCGGTTGACTTGGCTGAAAAGCAGTTACGAGAGGGAACAGCTTCATCTCAGGTAATTACTCACTATTTAAAGCTCGGTTCAACGAAAGAAAGAATCGAAAAAGAGATTTTGGAAAAACAGAAGGAACTGATAGAGGCAAAGACACAGAATCTGAAATCTATTGAAAATTCTGAGAAGCTGTATGCGGATGCATTAAAAGCATTTCGTGGTTATAGCGGTCATGGAGATGAGGTGGATGATGCTTAGATGCTATTCAGAACTCTTGCGGATTCCAACCTTTAAGGAACGATACGAGTATCTTCGTTTGGATGGAGTAGTTGGCGAAGAGACATTCGGATTTGATAGATACCTTAATCAGATATTTTACAATTCTCAAGAATGGAAGGACATTCGGAGAAAAATTATTATTCGTGATAATGGATGTGATCTTGGATTGGATGGTTACGAGATTCGTGGAAAGATTCTTATTCATCATATGAACCCAATAAGGCAGCAGGACATACTGTTACGGACTGATTTGGTTCTGAATCCAGAGTATCTAATTGCAACAACTTTATCGACCCACAATGCTATACATTATGGAGACGAGAAACTACTTTTAACAGTTCCAAATGAAAGACGAAAAAATGATACATGCCCATGGAGGCATTAGGAGGAAAATTATGGAAGGAAACAAGAAGCCACTTATGGGTGTTGTGGTAAATTGTATGAATTTAAACATTCGCAAAGACCCGACGCAGGCATCTAGATCATTAGGAATCATCGGCTCTGATACAGTTGTGAAGGTATGCGACGATGAGTCTGTTTCCGGTTTTTATAAAGTAAAGACTGGGGACGGTATCAGCGGGTATTGTATGAGTGAGTTTATAAAACTCTGTTAGATGGAGGTGCGATCATGAATATTACAGATAGTGTACTAACATCAATCAAGAAATTACTCGGAATCGCAGAGGAGTATGAACATTTCGATGCAGATTTGATCATGCACATCAATTCTGTGTTCTCAATTCTTACACAGCTTGGTGTCGGTCCATCCAAAGGTTTCATGATCGAAGATAAGAGTGCAACGTGGAAAGATTTTATTTCCGATGAATCCAAATACATGCTTGTCAAATCTTATATGCATTTGAAGGTCAAACTTCTTTTCGATCCGCCGCTTAGTTCGGCCGTGCTGGAGTGTTATAAAACACAAATCAGTGAGTACGAATGGCGTCTAAATGTTGCTTCGGAAAACGATGACACCGATCCGGATGAGCCTGAGCATTATTCTGGATCGTACGAAGTTACACCAAAGGCGCATAAGACTCAAACTTTGGATACATCTGGAAAGGTGCTTAGTGAAGACCTTGTGATTCATGAAGTTCCGTATTATCAGACATCCAATGCCAGCGGAGGTGTTACCAGTTACATCGCAAAGGAGGGGATTCAAAATGAATAACACCTATTTAGCACACCATGGAATTAAAGGTATGAAATGGGGTGTTCGCCGTTATCAGAATTCCGATGGTTCGTTGACACCGGCCGGAAGAAAAAGGTATGACAGAGATATAGCAGATAACCTTGGAAAAAAGAAGGATAACAGAATCGACACAAGTAAACCAGATCCGCATAGATGGGTACGTGAGGATTTGGAGCGAAAAAGAAGACTTGTTGATACCAGCTCTTCCATGGTTAAGCAATTACAGAATCTTGAAAAAGAAACTCACCCGAAAGCAACAAGAAAAACTATGGATTTATCCAAGATGAGTGATAAAGAACTTCGGGACAGAATCAATCGGGAATTACTGGAGCAGCAGTATAATAAATTGTTTTCAGAAATTGAACAACCAACGATTTCAAAAGGGAGACAAATTGTCAGCGATGCTTTATCTGTTTCTGGATCTGCGCTCGCTGTTACCGGTTCGGCGTTAGCTATCGCATTAAGCATTAAAGAACTTAGAGGTAAATAAATAAGATGGAGGGATTAAGTGTGGATTGTCAAAAAAAAAACGACACCTATTTAGCTCACCACGGAATTAAAGGCATGAAATGGGGAGTTCGCCGTTATCAGAATTCCGATGGGTCATTGATGTTAGCAGGAAAGAAAAGATACGATGGCGAAACTAAAAATCCGATAGAACGGCATAGACAGAACCTAATCGATAAATATGTTAAAAACGGGTACTCTCAAAGTGCTGCACAAACAATGGCAAAGCAGAGAATGCAAACAGAGGCAGTTCTTGCTGTTGTCGGTGGAGTGGTTGTTGGGGTTGTTGCAAAGAAGGCCATTACAAGAATTGGACAAGATTATTGTGATAAGGTTATTAAATCTGGAAAGCAAATCCAGAATATCGGAGCAAACAGCAAAGCAACCTTTAAAGACGCACCGTTTTATGCAGCCGTAAATAATCATGATAAAAAAGCATACGGAATGTTATACCCAAACGAAAAACGCGTTATGGCTAAAAATGCCCTTGGCTCTGCTTATGAAGGTATTTACAAGAACCAAATAAAAGTTGCGAAGGACGTAAAAGTCCCATCTGTTAATAATGCTAGAAAGATATTCTATCATAAATTGAACAGCGATAAAGAATTTAGAAAAGAGGTTTTAGATACAATCAAAAAGACCAATTATGGATATGATGCAGATAATCTTCTTAAAACAAATCCAAAGAAGTTCTATGACAGATTTAATCAGGCATTAGCAACCCCACAGTTCCAAAGCAACGGAATACATAACAAATTTTATTCCGAATTAGAGAAATATGGATATAATGCTTTGTTGGACATCAATGACACTCGCTATAGTGGTTATAAAAATATTGCAAAAAGTCCTACTATTTTCTTTGGAAAAGATGTTGTCGAGAAAGTTGGAAGCACGAAATTGTCAGATGTAGAAATTGACAAAAATTTGCAAAAGTACACGTACGAGATACTTGCAAAAGCTGCTGGAAAAACCGTCGCGGAATATACGGCTGGATATGCGGTTGTAAAAAGTATTTCAGATGAACAGAAAATTCGAGATTATCTCAAAAAACATCCAAACTCGGAACTATCAAAAAAGGAGATATTAAAAGCTGTAAAATAATAACCATACGTGGCTAATCTATGATAATATTATTGCGGATGCGCTATTAAATCATTTTCTTTTATGAAGAAAGGTGGTGAATATATTAGTATGATGAAAAAAAGCAAGATGCTTGATGCGATTGCCAAGGCTAATGGTTATGAAAATAAGTCCGGATTACTTATGGATTATAACTTTATCCCAACGGTAATGACACCGAAGCATAAAAAAATTGAGATCATATCACTAATTGTAAAACACCTTAAACAGAAATAAGGAATGACGAGAGGCTATGGTAACATGGTCTCTTTTCATTTGTTTGGAAGGAGAAGAAAATAATGGCGTTATCGAACACTTCCGTCCCGAAATACTACGGCATGTTTCGTGATGCCGTAATTCGTGGCGAAATTCCGGTATGCCGAGAAATCGAGATGGAGATGAACCGAATCGATGATCTCATTGCGAATCCGGGAATTTATTACGATGATCAAGCAGTAGAGGGTTTTATCAGCTATTGCGAGAATGAGCTTACTTTAACTGACGGTTCAGATTTGAAACTGCTTGATACATTCAAAGTTTGGGCTGAACAGATTTTCGGTTGGTACTATTTCGTTGAGCGAAGCGTATACGAACCTTATGAGGATGGCCATGGCGGACATTACATTACCAAGTCTATCCGAAAAAGATTGGTTAATAAGCAATATCTCATAGTAGCCAGAGGTGCTGCAAAGTCAATGTATGGCTCATGCTTGCAGAATTTCTTCTTAAATGTTGATGTCACAACGACACATCAGATAACCACAGCCCCGACGATGAAGCAGGCAGAAGAAGTGTTGTCCCCGATTCGAACCGCTATTACCAGATCAAGAGGACCTTTCTATAAGTTCCTAACTGAAGGATCGTTGCAGAACACGACCGGATCAAAGGCGAATCGAATGAAATTGGAATCCACTAAGAAAGGAATTGAAAACTTCCTTACTGGATCGCTTCTTGAAATTCGTCCAATGAGAATCGACAAACTTCAGGGACTTCAGCTTAAAGTGGCGACGGTTGACGAGTGGCTTTCTGGCGACATTCGAGAAGACGTAATTGGAGCAATCGAACAGGGTGCGTCGAAGGTCAATGACTACCTTATCGTTGCAATCAGCTCTGAGGGTACTGTCCGTAACGGTGCTGGTGATACAATCAAAATGGAATTGATGGACATTCTAAAAGGGGATTATGTCAATCCACACGTATCGATCTGGTGGTATAAGCTGGATTCTATTGATGAAGTTGCCGATCCGGATAAATGGTTGAAAGCAAATCCGAACCTTGGAAAGACTGTTTCTTATGAAACCTATCAGCTGGACGTGGAGAGAGCAGAAAAGGCTCCGGCAGCTCGAAACGATATTTTGGCTAAGCGCTTCGGACTTCCTATGGAGGGATACACATATTACTTTACATATGAAGAAACTCTCCCACATCGCCATCGAGATTATTGGCAGATGCCATGTTCTTTGGGAGCTGATCTATCACAAGGCGACGATTTCTGTGCATTCACATTTCTATTCCCATTGTCGAACGGATCGTTCGGCGTCAAAACCAGAAACTACATTTCCTCATCGACTCTGATGAAACTCCCAGCAGCAATGAGAATTAAATACGATCAGTTTATGAAAGAGGGAAGTCTTATTGTGTTAGAAGGGACCGTTCTTGACATGATGGAAGTATATGAGGATTTGGATAACCACATTATTGAATGCGGTTACGATGTACGATGCTTTGGTTATGATCCATACAATGCAAAGGAATTTGTTGAACGTTGGGCAAGTGAAAATGGACCATTCGGAATAGAAAAAGTTATCCAGGGTGCAAAGACAGAATCTGTCCCACTTGGCGAATTGAAGAAACTTTCAGAAGAGAGGATGCTTCTCTTTGATGAGGACTTGATGACATTTGCTATGGGAAACTGCATTACTCTGGAAGATACTAACGGGAACCGTAAATTGCTGAAAAAGCGGTATGAACAAAAAATCGATGCCGTTGCGGCAATGATGGATGCGTACATCGCATTCAAGGCAAATCGAGAAGCATTCGAGTAGGGGGATAAAGATGCCAGTAGCAAAGTTAATTGATTACTCTTCTGTATTACGACCCTGTACCATCAGAAAAGTAGCTCATATTGAATCAAGTGATAATTTGATGCATTATGGAATAAAAGGTATGAAATGGGGAGTTCGGAGAACGAAAGAACAATTAGCTCATGATAGAAGCTCTATCCAGGCAAGAATGAATAGCCAGTTGCGAACACCCGTAAAAGCTTCAAATGGAATACTGGTTACACGTTTTTCAGATCATGCCCTTGACAGAACACAAACCGAATCAAGGCCGGTAACCGTTGAAGGAATTTTGGACGCATTGAAAAATCCGTTGAATCATGGTAGCATTAAAACAAAAACAGATAACCTTGGACGACCAAGTCAGCAGTTTATAGGGAAATCTGCGACAGTAGCAGTGAATCCTGAAAATGGAACCATAACAACTACTTGGTGTACAGGAAGTAGAACAAAGCGTAAATATTTAAAGAAAGGGTGAGCATATGTTCAGTGAAGAAGAAATAAACCTTATGCGGCAACTTGGATTGGACTGCGATTTTAACGGTTTATCTGAGACCGATGAATATTGGGCAGACATAGAAGAAAAGGTTGGGAATTTCCTGACATTGAAGTGTTTAGACGAGTATTATAATCCCGATAGTAACGGAATCATATGCGAATCTATACTGAACAAAATACCGGTGTAAAATTACTGGAGACCTCTTAAGAAAAGGGGTCTTTTTTTTTGCCTATTTTTAGGAGGTGAGAATTCAAAATGGATTTATCATTAAGTTCCAGGTTTAAAAATGCCTGGAATGCTTTTCGCAATAGAGCCCCTACCATGATGTCCCAGAATATCGGTTCGGGTTATTCATATCGTCCTGATCGTTTTCGCCTTACCAGAGGAAACGAAAGATCGATAGTAACGTCTGTATACAATAGAATTGCTTTAGACGTAGCCGCCATCAACATTCAGCACGTTCAGTTGGATGATGAAGGGCGGTTTTTAAATGTTATAAAAAGTGGTTTAAACGAATGTTTGTCGTTGGAAGCCAATCTTGATCAGACTGGTAGGGCATTTATCCAAGATGTTGTTATGTCCATGATGGATGAAGGCTGTGTAGCAATCGTTCCTGTGGATACCGATGATGATCCAGATGACACAAAAGGATATCAGATTCTTTCGATGCGAGTTGGTCGAATTCGTGACTGGTATCCTCGTCACGTCCGTGTTGAGGTATACAACGAAAATACTGGGCGAAAACAAGAAATTGTTGTTCCGAAAGATACGGTTGCTATCGTGGAAAATCCACTGTATGCGGTAATTAACGAGCCGAATTCGACGATGCAGAGGCTTATTCGAAAATTGAATTTGCTAGATGCTGTCGATGAACAGAGCAGCTCCGGCAAGTTGGATTTGATCATTCAGCTACCTTATGTAATTAAATCAGAGGCAAGACGTAAGCAAGCTGAGCAGCGGCGTAAAGATATCGAGCAGCAGTTGTCTGGTTCTAAGTATGGCATTGCTTATACCGATGGAACAGAGAGAATCACGCAGTTGAATCGTTCTTTGGAAAACAATCTAATGAAGCAGATTGAATATTTAACGAGTATGCTTTACAGCCAGTTAGGAATCACTCAGAGCATCTTGGATGGTACCGCAGACGAGAAGACTATGCTGAATTATTACAACCGGACAATTGAACCGATTATTTCTGCAATCGTTGATGAAATGAAGAGAAAATTCTTAACAAAGACTGCCAGGTCCCAGAACAAGTCAATTATGTTCTTTAGAGATCCATTCAAGCTTGTGCCGGTAGCTGATCTTGCTGAAATTTCTGATAAGTTTACCAGAAATGAAATTGCTACATCAAACGAAATCAGACAGGTAATTGGCTGGAAGCCATCTGCTGATCCTAAGGCTGACGAATTGAGAAATAGTAATTTAAGTGAGCCTGGTGGTTCTGTAACAGATGCTACGAGCGGTGATGGAACAGAATCCAGCGATACCAGCGATTACGATGCTCTGGTTAATGAAGTTCTTGACAGTATTTCTGCACAGATCGATAACATCGTCGGCAATTATACATCTGGAGATGATAAGGAGGGAGATGATTCTTAATGGATGAACCTAAAGTAGCGGTTCTTAGACATTATGCATCGCCTTATTACGATCCTCAGAAAGCGCATGAATACTATATGCGTACCAGAGAGTTAAAAGGCCGTTCTACCGCATCGCTGAACGATGAGGGAAAGAAGATTTGGTCTTATACAAAAAATAATATCAAATCTGAAAAGGCTGCAAAGGTCAAAGAAGAGCAGGAAAAGCGAGATCAGAAAATTACGGAACTTCGTGAAAAAGCAGAAGCAACGAAGGAACAGATATCTTCTCGTTTGAAAGAACTGAATGAGGCCTTAACCCAAAATGCTTCCGATAGGAAGAAAAACATCGATACTGATAAAGATTCTGATTTGGAAGAAATTGAAAAGGAATCATCTAGCCAGAAGGAACGAATCGATAATAAAAAGGATGCCGAAATCGAGCGTTTGATGGCAATAGAAATTCCATCAGGATTATCCAAGGCTGAGAGATCTAAGCGTGTTGCCGAAAGAACAGCAAAGATTGCAAAGCTTAGGAACGATGCAAAATCAGATAAAGCAAAAATCAGTAGCGATGCCAAAACGGACAAGGCTAGTGTTCGAACGGATGCGACAAACAAGAAAGCGAAAGTATCGTCCGATACCAAGGAAGAAAAAGCTGAGAACCAGGCTAATGCTAAAAGTGAAAGAGCAAAAGTTAGCTCCGAGCTAAAAGCAGCGGTTAAGTCAGTTAGAGAAGCTTACAAAGCGGCTAAAGCTGACCTCGATTCGTCATATGAACAAACCTATCAGGATGAATTTGACAAGATTCAGTCAGAGTACAAGAAGGTCAAGAAATCAAAGAAAAAGTCTTCCAGCTCATCAAAGAAGACATCGCATCCGTTATCGTACTATATCAGAAAATAGGAGGAAAATCAAAATGAAGTATGACTTTGGTGGCTGGGCCACTAGAAATGATCTTCAGTGTGCCGATGGAAGAGTCATTAAAAAAGACGCTTTCAAAGGGCAGAACGGGCAGACTGTCCCGTTAGTATGGATGCATAATCATGCCGATCCGGCGAATGTGCTTGGATTAGCTCATCTCGAAAATAGAGATGAAGGAGTTTATGCGTTCTGTGAATTTAATGATACAGAATCAGGAAAGACTGCACGGGAACTTGTAAAACATGGCGATGTGCAGTCTCTTTCCATCTTTGCCAACCAGCTTAAACAGGCTGGACACGATGTTGTTCATGGCATTATTAGGGAGGTAAGTCTGGTGTTAGCCGGTGCCAATCCTGGAGCATTTATCGACGACGTGGTAATGCACGGAGATGGCGAAACAGGCATTATCCTGGGTTATGATGAAATGATCATGGGGCAGCTGGAACATTCAGCAGATGAACCGGATAAAAAGAAGGAAGAAGACAACGATGATCCGAAAGAGTCTAAAAAAGATACTTCGGAGAAAACCATCGAAGATATTGTTAATTCCATGACCGAAGAACAGAAAACCGTGTTATATGCAATAGTTGGTCAGGCTGTGGAAGATGCAGAAAAAGAAGAAGATGATGAATCTAAAGGAGGAGATGACAATATGAAACACAACGTTTTTGACACTGACAAGCGCGATGATAAGAGCTTTCTGTCTCACGCAGACCAGGAGGAAATCCTTAAGCTGGCAAAGACAAGCCAGGTAGGAACATTCCAGACTGCACTGGAGATCTATGCTAATGAGAATGCACTTCAGCATGATGCTCTTGCAAGCGGATTTGCTCAGACAGGAGATGGTAATGTAACACTTCTGTTCCCGGAATACAAGGATGTACGTCCTGGCGCACCGGAACTGATTACTAACGACCAGGGTTGGATTACAACCGTAATGAACAAAGTTCATAAGAGCCCGATTTCCAGAATCAGAACCAGCCAGGTAGACATCCGAAACATCGATGCCCTTAAGGCAAAGGGATATACCAAGGGAAAACAGAAGAAGCAGACGGGCAACTTTAAGCTGGTTCGCAGAACTACCGACCCTCAGACTGTGTACGTAAAGAGTGCGCTGCATAGAGATGATATCATCGACATCACCGATTTCGACTATGTGGCATACCTGTACAACATCGACCGCCTGATGCTCAATGAAGAGCTGGCAACTGCAATCATGCTGGGTGATGGCAGAGACGACGGAGATGAAGGCAAGATTTCTCCGGATCACATCAGACCGATTTGGCTGGATGATGATCTGTACACCATTCACGTTGATCTCGATGTCGCAGCTGCTAAGAAAGAACTTCAGGGAACCAATACCGCGGCTAACTTTGGTGAGAACTACATCATCGCAGAGGCCATGATCAATACCGTTCTGTATGCAAGAGAGGATTATAAGGGCACCGGTACCCCGGATCTGTTCATTACTCCTCATATGCTGAATCAGATGCTCCTGGCAAGAGACATCAACGGAAGACGTATTTACTCTTCCAAGACCGAACTTGCCACTGCACTGAATGTTGGCAGTATCAATACTGCGGAGCAGTTTGAGGGTAAGACCAGAGCCACTTCCGACAGCAAAAAGAAGAAGCTGGTTGCCATTATCGCAAATCTGGCTGATTACTCCCTCGGTGCAACCAAGGGTGGAGAGGTTACTCACTTCACTCAGTTCGATATCGACTTTAACCAGGAGAAATCCCTGCTTGAGACCAGATGCTCTGGTGCTCTTACTCGTGTATACTCTGCAATCGCAATCGAAGAGGATGTAACAACTGCTTCTTCCGGTTCCGAGGATCACACAGTCTAAAGTCTTAAAGGAGAAAATTCAAAATGAGTAAATTTTACGGAGCAATCGGCTATTCCGTAACAGAGGAAATTCGACCTGGTGTCTGGGGAGAGAAGATTACAGTTCGTGACTACTACGGAGACGTTATTCGGAATACTCGACAGTATCAGAGTTCGGATAACCTCAACGACAATCTCAATGTGTCGAATGAGTTCAGCATCGTAGCCGATCCGTTTGCTTATGCGAATTTTCATTCGATGAGATTTATCGAGTATATGGGGGCTAAATGGAAAATTTCAAATGTTGAAGTTCAGTATCCCCGTTTAATATTGACCGTTGGAGGTGTTTACAATGAGCAGACGACTGAAACTGCATAATGCTTTATGCGACATCCTCTCGTGTCCAAACAAAGGACCAGAGTGTCGTGCTTATTTTCAACCACCGTCATCGGTAAAAATGAAATACCCCGCCATCGTTTACGCTCTCGACGATATCGAGAATACGTTTGCGAATGACGGGGTCTATTTGTCTGCGAGAAAGTATTCAGTAACAGTCATCGACAGCGATCCGGATAGTTCTCTCGTTGGCAAAGTAGCATCTATGCCGACAAGTCGATTCAATCGGCATTATACGAAAGACAACTTAAACCATGATGTCTTTGAAATATTCTTTTAAGGAGGACAAATTCTATGAAAAAGAAACTCGTTTGGGACAAGACTGGCGAGCGCCTGTATGAGACCGGTGTCAGCCAGGGCGTCCTTTACCCGATTCAGACCGGTGGCGTATATAACTCTGGTACCGCATGGAACGGTCTTAGCACCGTAACAGAGAGCCCGTCTGGAGCAGAACCTACTGCAATTTATGCAGACAACATCAAGTATCTGAACCTTATGTCTGCAGAGGAATTTGGCGGCACAATCGAAGCTTATATGGCACCGGATGAGTTCGCAGAGTGCGATGGTTCCAAAGAAATCGCCCCTGGAGTGTTTGCAGGACAGCAGAACCGTAAGATGTTCGGCTTATCTTACAAGACACTTCTCGGTAACGATGTTGATTCCAATGATTACGGCTATAAGCTTCATCTCGTTTATGGTTGCTTAGCTTCTCCTTCTGAGAAGGGTTATTCCACTGTAAATGACAGCCCGGAAGCTATTACCTTATCCTGGGAGTTCAGCACCACACCAGTCGAGATTGCAACCTTAATCGATGGAAAGAAGCTGAAGCCTACTTCTATTCTCACCTTCGATTCTACCAAGGTCGATGCTAAGAAACTGGCTGCTCTTGAAGAGATCCTGTATGGTAAAGATCCTTCTTCTGCCGAAGCAGACGATGGTGTTGAACCGAGACTTCCGCTTCCGGATGAAGTAATTAAGATTATGACCGCAGAAGGTTAAGAAAAAAATAATACACAAACCACAGATGGAGTCGTATTCAGGAAAGCTGGCGACTCCTTTTTATTTGAAAGGAGAACAAAATTATGTATGCAGTAACAAAGACTTATAAAGATTTTAATGGTGTTGAGCGCACCGAAACAAAGCTCTTCAACCTTACCGAAACAGAGGTTATGGAGATGGAATTGGGCACAGCTGGTGGAGTTGCTGAGATGCTTCAGCGCATCGTAGATGCAAAAGATCAGCCGACCATTATCAAGTTCTTTAAGGAATTTATCTTAAAGGCATACGGAGAGAAGAGTGCTGACGGCACATATTTCGAGAAGTCCGAAGAGATTTCCAGAAAGTTTGCCTGCACTCAGTTCTACAATCTTCTGTTTATGGAACTTGCTACAGATGACAGCAAAGCCGCTGAATTCGTAAACCATGTAATTCCGAAAGTTGTAGATATCAAGAAGCATTCGGAAAATCCGGAGATTGCTCCTGTGGTTGCCACCATGAACTAAAGAGGTGAGCTCGAATGCTTGAACTTACGATACCAAGAACTGATCTGTGGGATGAGCGGAATCAGCGATTTATCCCTGTAAAGGAACAGAAGTTGCGTTTGGAGCATTCGCTCGTTTCACTTTCAAAATGGGAAAGTAAATGGTGCAAAGTCTTCTTATCTAAAGAGCAGAAGACCTATGAAGAAACCATTGACTATATACGCTGTATGACACTCACACAGAATGTTGACCCGCTGGTCTATCGATGCATTACCAATTCTCACATTGATGCGGTAAACGCCTATATTGAAGAGCCTATGACGGCTTCGACTGTTAAGGAAGAAAAAGGTGGTCCAATAAACAGGCAGCAGATAACCAGTGAACTTATCTATTACTGGATGACCGCATATCATATTCCATTTGAGTGTCAGAAATGGCATTTGAATCGTTTGTTAATGCTTATCCGGATTTGCAATGCGGAAAATAAGCCCCCGAAGAAGAGAAGCAAACGAGATTTATACAGACATCATGCGGAAGTAAATGCCGCAAACAGAAAGAAATTTAATTCGAAAGGATAGTGATAAAAATGGCGAAATCAAGACAGGCCGTTGTTAATCTTGTCGAATCTTGGGATGGAAAGAAAGAATCGAACGGCTCACATAAAAGCATTATCGATTTATATAACGACTTCTTTGAGAAGATCTGCGCTGGCAAATTTCCTCGTGGCATTCGTATGCGCTATGACTGGGCTTGGTGCGCTTGCACCTGGTCTGCATTAGCGGCAGCTCTCCGATATGAGAGCATTATGCCTATGGAAATTTCCTGCTATTACCTCATTGAAGCGGCAAAGAAAATGGGATGTTGGCAGGAGAACGATGCTTATGTTCCGAGTCCTGGAGATGCGATTTTGTATGACTGGCAGGATAACGGATTCGGTGACAACTCTGGCAATCCGGATCATGTCGGTACCGTAATCGAGGTGCATAAGGAATCCGGTTACATGGTTATCGAAGAGGGCAACTACAGTAATGCGGTCAAGAAGAGAACGCTGTCTATTAACGGAAAATTTATCCGCGGCTTCATCACACCAAAGTACGACGACAATACTGTTGCCGCTCCTGGATTAAGCAAGGGTAAAGACATCAAAACCATCGCTCATGAGGTTATCGTTGGACTGTGGGGAAGCGGCGAGAATCGTAAGAAATTGCTTACTGAGTACGGATACAGCTACTCTGAAGTTCAGAACATGGTTAATCAGATTCTGAATGGATCGGCGGTAACACAGCCCAACACCAAACAGGATCAGAACCAGTCAGTTTCAAAGAAAGTGGTGGCTACCTGTTCTGCCAAGCAGTTTAACAAAACCTGTGCTGGTGAATATAAAACAACGGCAGTTCTTTATTGCCGTAATGATGCCGGAACCAATAAGAAAGCTATTTGTAAAATCCCGGCTGGCACTAAGGTTAAATGCTATGGCTACTACACAATGGCAAACGGAGTTAAGTGGCTGTACATCCAGTTTGTACTTGACGGTGTGCAGTATACTGGCTTCTCATCCAGTGCTTACTTAGCAAAGTAGGAGATTCATATGATCACGTTCAGACAAAAGGGTGATTTTTCTAAGCTGACTCGATTCTTAGAGCGAGCAAAGGAATCGGTTCGTCTCGGTGACCTCGATAAGTATGGTCGAGAGGGCGTAGCCGCCCTTGCGTCTGCAACACCAGTTGATACAGGACGGACAGCAAATTCGTGGCACTACAAGATCGAGCAGAAGCAAGGTTCCGTGTCAATCAGCTTTTATAACACAAATATTCAAAATGGAGTCCCTATTGCAGTCATTTTGCAGTACGGACACGCAACAAGAAACGGCGGCTGGGTACAGGGGCGAGACTACATCAATCCTGCTATCCAGCCTATTTTTGACAAAATTGCAGATGCGGCATGGAAGGAGGTTACTAAGCTATGAGTACAACCGTTGACGAACGTGTCGTCGAAATGCGGTTTGATAACAAACAGTTTGAGCAAAATATTCAGACCAGTTTATCAAGCCTCGATAAGTTGAAGAAGAGTCTTAACCTCGAAGGGGCAGCAAAAGGCTTAGAAACCGTAAACGATGCCGCAAATAAATGCAGTGGAAATATGTCACCGCTGAGTAATGCAGTTGAGACTGTACGAGTGCGATTTTCCGCATTGGAAGTAATGGCAATTACCGCTTTACAGAACATTACCAACTCTGCACTTGCTGCTGGAAAAAATCTTGTCTCTGCTTTTACCATCGATCCGATTAAAACAGGTTTTGAGGAGTATGAGACTCAGATCAATGCCGTTCAGACAATCCTTGCGAATACATCTTCAAAAGGAACAACTCTTGACCAGGTAAATAATGCGTTAGATGAATTAAATCATTACGCAGATATGACCATTTACAATTTTACGGAGATGACCCGTAACATTGGTACGTTCACCGCGGCTGGCGTGGATCTGGACACATCTGTAGCAGCTATCAAGGGTATTGCGAACCTTGCAGCCGTATCAGGTTCCAACTCTCAGCAGGCAAGTACCGCTATGTATCAGCTTTCACAGGCATTAGCGGCAGGAACAGTAAAATTGCAGGACTGGAACTCAGTGGTAAACGCTGGTATGGGCGGTCAGGTATTCCAGGATGCGCTGAAAGAAACGGCTAAAGTTCATGGAATTGCCATTGACGAAATGATCAAAGATGAGGGCTCATTCAGAGAGACCCTTAGTAAAGGATGGCTTACCTCTGACATCTTGACTGAAACCTTGGCAAAATTTACAGGTGATCTCAACGAAGATCAGCTTCGGACCATGGGATATACCGATGATCAGATCAAATCCATTATGGAGATGGGTAAAACAGCGAACGATGCAGCAACAAAAGTAAAGACTTTTACTCAGCTGTTCGACACGTTGAAAGAGGCTGCCCAGTCAGGATGGACACAAAGCTGGGAAATTATCGTCGGCGACTTTGAAGAGGCAAAAGAATTACTTACTGAGGTGAGCGATACGTTCAGTGCCGTAATCAATGCTTCTGCCGATGCGAGAAATAAAATGCTTCAGGATTGGAAAGACCTTGGTGGTCGAACCATGATGATCGAAGCAATAAAGAATGTTTTCGAGGGACTGGTTAGCGTTGCTAAGCCTGTTCGGGAGGCATTCAACGAAATCTTTCCGCCAATGACTGGAAAACAGTTAGCCGAAATCACAGAGCGTATCCGTGATCTGACAGCAAAATTCAAAATGGGGGAAGAGAGTTCAAAAAATCTGAAGAATACGTTTAAGGGCGTATTTGCAGCGCTTGATATCGTCGGGCAAGCTTTCAAAGCTGTTGCCGGTGGTGTCGGCGAATTGATCGGTCTTTTCTTACCGGCTGGAAACGGGGTGTTATCACTTACCGGAAGCTTCGGTGAGTATCTTGTTAAGCTTGATGAAACTGCAAAGAAGACAGACGTCTTTGGCAAAGCGGTTTCTACTGTTGTTGATATCGTGAAGACAGCTATTACGTTTGTTAAAACTGCCGGAGAAAAAGTAAAAGAATTTGGAAAAGCCGCAGGGGAGAAGTTCGATTTCCCTGGATTTGAATTATTCCACTCATTCCTCGAACGAGTACATGATCGCATGGCTCAGATCGGTGATGGTGCTGGAAAAATGAAGAGCGGAGTCATTGTTGCTTTTGAGATGATGGGAGAAGCACTGGAAAAGTGTAAATTTTTACAGGTGTTAGGGTCATTATGGAACGCAGTTAAAGCTATTGGAAGTGAAATAGCAGATCTTTTAGGAAGTATGATTAGCAGTCTTGGAAAAGCTGATTTCAACGGAATAATTGACTTGCTCAACGGCATCGCAACTGGTGGACTCTTCATTGCAATTTCTAATTTTCTCAACAGTAAGGCTGATAAGAAAGGGATTTTCGGATTCATTGAAAGTCTTGTGGAAAGTCCGTTGTCTCAGGTGGGTGATATTCTTGACAGTGCTAAGAGTGTACTTGACGGTGTTAGAGAGAGCTTCGAGGCATATCAGACAAATCTTAAAGCTGGCACACTGATTAAAATTGCAACAGCGATCGGAATCCTTGCTGCATCTATCGTGGTAATCGCAACCATTGATAGCGATAAACTTTCAGCTTCTCTCGGGGCTATCACTGTTCTCTTTGCTAATTTACTCGGGGCTATGGCTATTTTTGAAAAGATTGCCAGTTCCAAAACAAAAGTATCTAAAGCATGTACAGCGATGATTGCCATGTCAGTTGCAGTATCTATTCTGGCAGGAGCTTTGAAGAAAGTTTCGGACCTTGATTGGGGTGAGCTTGCAAGAGGCTTGATTGGAATCGCTGGTCTTACGACTATTGTTGTTGCATCATCTAAAGCCATGGCAAGCGGTCAGAAGCAGGTTATGAAAGGCGCTACCAGCTTAATTATATTTGGAGCGGCTATCAAAATTCTGGCTTCAGCATGTGAGGATTTATCGAAATTACAGTGGGATGAACTCGGACGTGGATTAACAGGAGTAGGAGTATTATTTGCTGAGATTGCTGTATTCCTTAGAGTTGCAAAATTCAACGGGAAAATGATCAGCACTGCAACTGGAATCGTTATTCTGTCGGCAGCAATGAAGGTTTTGGCGTCCGCTTGCAAAGATTTTGGTCAGATGGAGTGGAGCGAGATCGGAAAAGGATTGGCTGGAATTGGTGGATTATTTGCCGAACTTGCTGTCTTTACGAATTTGGCTGGAAATGCAAAACACGTAATGTCTACTGGCGTAGCCTTAATTGCTATTGGCGCTGCAATGAAAATCTTTGCTTCCGCTGTAAAAGATTTTGGTCAATTACAGTGGGATGAACTCGGCAGAGGTTTAACTGCTATGGGCGGCGCACTTGCAGAGGTAGCTATTGCTGTTAATCTGATGCCGAAGAACATGATCGGTATTGGAACTGGGCTCGTTATCGTCGGCGGCGCACTTGAAATCATTGCAAACTGTATGAGTAAATTCGGAGGTATGCAGTGGGAAGAGATCGGTAGAGGTCTTACCGTCATGGGTGGGGCCTTAGCTGAGTTGGCTATCAGTCTCAATTTCATGAAAGGTACGCTTGGTGGATCAGCAGCATTGTTGGTTGCGTCCGGAGCCTTAGCTGTTCTTGCGCCGGTACTCAGTATTTTGGGAGCGTTATCGTGGGAAGCGATTGCGAAAGGACTTATTTCTATTGCCGGAGCATTCACAATTATCGGCGTAGCAGGCGCGGTACTTACACCATTGGTTCCGACTATTCTGGCATTATCGGGAGCGTTTGCATTGATTGGTGTTGGGGTTCTTACAATCGGAGCGGGTTTACTTGCAGCTGGCACAGGACTTTCGGCACTTGCTATCGGATTCACAGCGCTGGCAACTGCTGGTGCCGCTGGAGCGACTGCAATCGTAGCAGCACTGACAGTTATCGTTACTGGTATCGCTGGCTTAATTCCGGCTGTTCTTACAAAAGTCGGAGAAGGAATTATCGCAATCTGCAAAGTTATTGCTGCCGGGGCGCCAGCTATTGGTGAAGCTGTAAAGGCAGTTGTCTTAACGCTGATCGATGTTTTCGTATCCTGTGTACCGCAGCTGGCAGACGGAGCTTTACAATTAGTGGTTGGTGTATTAGCGGCTCTGGTTACTTATACGCCTCAAATTGTAGATCTAGCTTTCAAATTCCTTATTGGAATTTTAGATGGTATTGCTAGTAATCTGCCGTCACTGATTAAAGCTGGTGTCGATGTAATCGTAGCATTTTTCGCTGGTATCGTCGATGCACTGAGAGGAATCGATACTGGAGCTTTGCTAAAAGGAATTGCCGGAATCGGTCTGTTATCAGCTATTATGCTTGCTCTTAGTGCAACAGCATCGCTTGTTCCAGGAGCAATGGTTGGAATCCTTGGTATGGGTGCGGTTGTTGCTGAGATGGCGTTAGTGCTTGCAGCCGTCGGACTCTTATCGAAACTTCCAGGACTTTCTTGGCTTATCGGAGAAGGTGGAAAGCTTTTACAGGGAATCGGAACGGCAATCGGTCAGTTCGTTGGTGGAATCGTCGGCGGATTTATGAGCGGTGTGTCGAGTCAGTTCCCGCAAATTGGAGCTGATTTATCCACTTTTATGAATAATGTTCAGCCGTTTTTACAGGGAGCTAGTCAGATTCAGCCATCTATGATGGACGGAGTAAAGGCATTAGCCGAGACTGTGCTTATTCTGACAGCGGCTGATATTTTACAGGGATTGACTTCTTGGCTTACAGGAGGATCGTCTTTATCTAAGTTCGGAGAGGAACTTGTACCGTTTGGCGAAGCTATGAGAGATTTCTCGTTAGCTATCGGAAACATGGACGGGGAAATCGTGGCAAATGCGGCGACAGCTGGCAAAGCATTAGCTGAAATGGCAGCCACAATTCCAAATACAGGCGGATTAGTGTCTTTCTTCGCAGGAGAAAATGACATGACTGCCTTTGGAAAGCAGCTTGTACCATTTGGCGAAGCTATGAGACAGTTCGGGGATGCAATTACTGGACTCGATGCAAATGCCGTTACAGAAGCGGCAATCGCTGGCAAGGCCATGGCAGAGATGGCAACAACCATTCCAAATTCTGGTGGTGTCGTAGGATTCTTTGCTGGTGAAAACGATATGGGTGAGTTTGGAAAACAGCTTGTACCATTTGGCGAAGCAATGAAAGCATTTGGCGATGCGGTTCGTGGACTGGAAGCCGATGCAATCGTCAATTCTGCAACGGCGGGCAAGGCTTTAGTCGAGCTTGCTGATACTGTTCCCAATACAGGTGGCGTTGTAGCATTCTTTACTGGAAACAACGATGTTGATACTTTCGGTGAGAAACTTGTACCGTTCGGTGAAGCTATGAAGGCATATTCTGAAGCTATTATGGGTATGGACTCCGCGGCTATTACGAACTCAGCAACAGCTGGTAAAGCCCTAGTGGAGCTTGCCAACACCATTCCAAATACCGGAGGACTTGTAAGCTGGTTTACCGGTGACAACGATCTTGGTAGTTTTGGTGATAGTCTGGTTCAGTTCGGAAGTGGAATTAAGAGTTATTCGGATTCTATTTCTGGAATCGATACCGGAATCATGTCAAGTGTGATTACCCAGGTGAATCGACTTGTTGAAATGGCTAAAGGAATGGCGGAATTGGATACGAGTGGTATGAGTGGTTTTAGCACAGCACTGATTCAGCTTGGAAACAACGGTATCGACGGTTTCATCAATGCGTTTACAGATGCGAGCGGAAGAGTGACATCCGCCGCGACCTCTATGCTGACGACATTCATCAATGCGGCTAATGCTCAGAAAGGTAATCTGACATCTACGTTTACGACCATGATGCAGGCTGTACTTACGACTCTTACGAACTATCAAACCCAGTTCAATACTGCTGGCTCTACGTTGATGACAAAATTTATCAGCGGAATTAAATCTCAGGACGGAAATACCAAAACTGCAATTACCAACATTATTAGCGGTTGCATCACTGAAATCAATAATAAGCAGACTCAGTTCAATACTGCGGGTGCGAACCTCATGATCAAGCTTATTGCTGGAGTTAAATCGAAAGATTACGAAACCAGAAATGCGTTTGTAAACATCTTAAGTTCATGCCTTACATCTATCGCGAACAAGTATCCGGAATTTCAAAATGCAGGAATGCAGTGCATGATTAAGTTCATCGCTGGTGTTAAGGAAAAAGCCGAAGAAGTAAAAACAGCTTTCACTGGCAATCTTAATGCTTCTGTAACAGCTATCCGGGATTATCATGATCAGTTTAAACAGGCTGGTACTTACTTGGTGGAGGGATTTGCTGATGGAATCAGTGAGAATACGTACCGCGCGGAAGCTAAAGCCAGAGCAATGGCAAGGGCTGCGGCAGAAGCAGCAGAAGACGAACTGGACGAGCATTCACCTTCCAGAGTAGGATACCACATCGGTGATTTCTTTGGATTGGGATTCGTTAATGCCATCGGAACTTATGCGGTGAAGGCATATAATGCCAGTGCTGAAATGGCTGATTCGGCAAAAACAGGTCTCGGAAATGCAATCGCAAAGGTTAAGGATATGATCGACAACGGTGTTGATGGTCAGCCTACGATTCGACCGATTCTGGATCTGTCAGACGTTGAAGAGAAGAGTCATCGACTGAATACGCTGTTCAGTAGATCGCAGGCTTTAACCGTCAGCACAGGAATTGCAGCAGCTCGTGGACGGAATCTTCAAAATGAAGATACTAATCCGAATACAGGTAACTCTTATAACTTTACACAGAATAACTATTCGCCTAAGGCACTGTCGAGAACAGAGATTTATCGGCAGACGAAGAATCAGTTCTCGGCGATGGAAAGGATGGTGGAAACTTGATTCGAGCAGTCACGTTTACGAACTATCTTGGCGATAGTATCCGACTTGATTTGGCGAGACCGGAGGAATCCGGTTTCATTATCAAGTCTGTAACTGGCTTGGGACCAGGAAAAGTGAACATCAATACGACGGAAATCGCTACAAACGATGGAAGTCTGTTCAATTCTTCAAGGATGCCGAGCCGAAACATTGTTATTTCTCTTGCGTATATGTGGAAGGATTCCATTGAAGACGTAAGACAGCTTTCATACAAGTATTTTCCTATTAAAAAGAAGCTCACAATGCTTATCGAAACCGATAATAGGCAGGCAGAGATTGAAGGGTATGTCGAATCAAACGACCCAACAATCTTCAGTAAAGACGAGG
>OLPO01000993.1_pt1 | contig 20807 bp, 17 predicted proteins | sample 1672831 | NCBI WGS metagenome assembly OLPO01 (sample SAMEA3136728, study PRJEB25190) | human gut metagenome
TGCGAGCTCCTAACCGGACATTTTCGAGTGTCCAACTTGGAGTCCGCACCCCCTCTGGATCCTGTTTTCCAGGGGGTGACATCTTCGATGATTTTGTTCCGTGTGTCTGACCAGGCATTATTCAGAACCGAAAGCTGGCTCCTTCACTGAACGCCTCTCGACCGCACCCCCCAATGTCTATATAAGTCCAAAAACGTGCATCAGGGGGGATAGTTTTGTCACGGCATAGCCCTCGGCTCACATTCGTGCTTGGAATGTAAGCTTTATGCTTTACATTCCAAGCACGAACGCCAAAAGCGGCGCAACCGAGGAGGTCGCGCCGCTTCAGAGGGAGGGTAGTTGGATATCTAACCGCTAGTGGGCCTCGGGGGCAGCAGGCTCGATGGCGGCGAAGTAATCGGCCAGGGCCGTCACGTCCTGCTCGGACATCGAGGGCAACATGCTCTCCACCATGGCGGCGTCAATGGTCTCGCGGTTCCAGGACGCCCCATCGCTGTGTAGGTGGCAGTCGAAACAGTACTGGTCGATGTCGGCCTCAGTGACGGCGCCCTCGATAACCGAATGAGTGTTGACGGCAGGGGCCTCGGGAACGCCGGCGGCTTCCGTGCCGTTTTCAGGCATAGCGTTGCTCGACGCTTGGGGCGCGCAACCCGCCAAGGCGGCGCCGGCAAGAGCTACAACGAGGGCTGATGTGGCTACCTTCCGCAGGCAGACGCACTGATTGACAATAGACATAGCAGTCTCCTATCTTCGAAATTACGGGTGTGAGCGCGGGTGGAAGTGCGAGCGCAGATACGAACTCGTGCGTTGAGCAAAGGCACGCGCGGGTACGGGCGCGAGCGCGAACCCGGGATATTGAACAGAAGCCCGGGGCCAGGCACGAGCCCGCAAACATTACGCGGTGGCGAGGTTGCGGCCGACCATGTAGCCGAACGTCGTGGCGGAGCCGAGGGTCATGCCATGGTCGTGCCACACGTAGTCCTGGCCCGTCTGTAGACCGCCCATGTCGTTGCCGACGCAGTACAGGCCCTCGATGGGCTCGCCATCGGCGCGGCCGATCACCTGGCAGTCAGCATTCACCTTCAGCGCGCCCAGGGTGCCGCCGATGGTGTACTGGCGCACCATGGCGTAGAAGGGTGCAGTATCGATGGGATACAGGTTGGCCGTTTCTTTGTAATAGTCGGCGTCGTAGCCCTGGGCGTACAGCTCGTTGTTGCGCTCAACGGTAGCGATGAGCTCCGCAGCATCTACCCCGATAGCCTCGACCAGCTCTTCCAGGCTGTCGGCCACGTACAGGCAGGGATTCATCTTGTTCCGGTAATCGGCGATGTCCTCGTCGGTGAGGATGGCCCGCTCCTGGCCGATGGAGGTCAGCCACGCGCCGTAGTTGGCGTCGAAGATGTTGTAGTAGGCGCCACTTTCGCTGGGCTCCTTCGTCAGGGCGCCGTTGGACTTCATCTCGTTGGCGTCCTCCTTCATGACGCGGTGCCCCTTGTCGTTGACGAGCAGGAACGGCTGCTTTTCGATAGGCCTGGTTCAGCGCCGAGGATTATCGCCGGCGCCCTTGCGCCCGAACGCTTCGAGCGCTGGTTCGAGCGCCGCGGCGTGCCAACGGCGTGCGGCCTTATCGCAGCGCTTGCATTCGCCACAAGCAAGCTTGCAATTGTCGGCACACTCGCTGAAACCGTCCTCACCGTGCTCGGCGAAGCGTCTTCCGGCCTTCTCTTCCTTTTCTGGCTCGCCCGCTGCTGTCGGCTCTCGCCGCGCAAAACCCAGCTGGCACTCCCCCTCGCCTTCCTTCTGATGGCCATGGGGATACTTCGTTCTGCTCGGCATTAGCAGCCCCTGGTTAGCGTTGGCACTCCTCGCCCTTTGCCCCCTTCTGTCGGCGTTGCTTCTGGAAATCTGGCACCCCGCTCGCGACGAGCAGGAAGAACCCGACGACCGTCCGACAACGTGGTCTTTCCCCTTCCTGCCCGTAGCCCTGCTGGCGCTGTACAAACTCATTTTCTATTTCTCGCTCTCCCTCACCGATGGACCGCCTCTCTTCGGGCCGCTCGGCATCATCGTTATCTCGCTTATCGCCCTCATCGGCACGCTCTTCTTCCAGAGCTTCACCCCCACCCTGCTCTACCGCCTCTCGCTGCCGTTCATGGTCGCCGGCCTGCTGCTTCTGGCATGGCTGCACACGGGCAGCATGGCCGCCACCATGCTCACCAACGCAAGCAATATCGGGTTCGAGCTCTTCATCTTCCTCGCCCTGGCCCAAGTGTGCTTCCGCTACGACATCGACGGCGTTTGGATGTTCTCCATCGTGCTGGCGGCCTCCAGCGTCGCAACAGTCTTGGGGCGCCTGGCAGGAGGGGTGTTCATCCAGAGCTTTCCCGCCGGCTCGCCCGAGGCCAATCTCACCGTGGCTCTCGTCGTGGTGGGCCTCGTGGCGCTTTCGGTGCTCTTCGTCAACGACCGCATCGTCTCGCGCACATTCGGCACCGAGCCGAACCCCCACGCCACAGCCGAGGAAAGCGCCCATGCCACCATGTCCTACTACGAAGAGCTGGTCTGGCGCTGCCAACGGGTCGCGCGGAGCTACGGCCTCACCCATCGGGAGGAAGAGGTGCTTGAGCTGCTCGTCCAGGGTTTCAGCAATGCACGTATCGAAGAGAGCCTCGTCATCTCCCACAGCACCACGAAGACCCACATTCGACACCTTTACGAGAAACTCGGCGTCCACTCCCGCGAAGAGGCCCGCGCCTTGGTAGAAAGCGCGTAACGGAAAAGCGGAGACTCGCACCATGGTCGAGCCTCCGCTTTTAAAGAGATTCAAAAAAGAACCGCAGCCCAAGTCAATCGAACGTCCAGCAAGCTCCCAGTAACGGTGCTCCTAGTGGCAGGTATAGCACTCGTACACGCCGGCATGATGACAGCTCGAACACACTGCGGGAGCATCGTCGACAGGCGAGCTCGACGAGTGCATGTCGTGGCAGCTCGCGCACGTGACATTCTCGTGCTGCTCGGTCTCGGGCATATCGTGCGGGTTCACCGTTTTGCCGTTATCGTCAGTCAAAAGCGACAGATCCGCCGTCTTGGTCGCCACCTCCGAAAGGGTGTGGCACGACTCGCACGCCGCAGGATCAACCTCGGTCTTGCGCAGCTTGGAAGGCACCTTGTAGTCCGCCATATCCACATCGCCGTGGGCCGTCTCAAGCCCTGCGGTGTCGGTGTGACAGCTCACGCAGTCCAAATCGCCGTGACTCGCAGAAATTTCGCAACCTGCGTCGGCCATGGAAGCGCCCTCGGTCTCGTGACAGGCGGCACAATCGCTCTCCGCCGTCCAGGTGAAGGTCGTCGCGCTTTCGGACGTATCCGCCAACGCGTCTCCGCCGTCGTCGCTTACGCCGTGGGGCGCGCAGGCCGTAAGAGCCGCGGCGAACAACAACGTTGCAAACACAGTAAGGCCAGTTCGTACATGCATCGTTATCGCTTCCTTGTCTTTAAGCGTCAATGGGGTCGCCTGCAAACGTCCCCGCGGAACTTTCGAGATAGTTCGGGTTCTCGCCGCCCGTATTCCCTTCGAAGGCTGCGCCATTGTTCTCAATGTTGCCTCCATCGCTGACGATGGCCGCGCCATCCGCCGAAGAGCAATTCTCGATAACGCAGCCAGCCTCCAAGGTGAGGTAGGCATCGGCGCCCAGAACCGAGACCGCCGAAGCACCGGAGACACTTTGGTTTCCTGTCAGGCAGGCCCCATCATCAAGGGTAAGCCGCCCCAAGTCGGAAACGAGGGCAATGGGACCATCGCACGGCGCATCGGAAGTACCGTCGAAGACAACGTTCTTTAGCGTTACGAAGCCATCGGTGATCTGCAGCATCGGGCCGGCATCGGCCGCCGTCCGAAAGACCTTGAACGGCTCGTCCCCGGCGCTTTTCACCGTGATCGTCGTGCGGAACTCCACCTTGGGCACGTTCCCATCGGCCGACACCGGCGAATCGCACAGAAGGGTCACCGTGCCGCCGCCATTCTGCTCGGCGCGCTCGAGAGCCTCGCCGAAGGTCGCATAGTAATCGGAAATGTACTTGCACGTCATTCCCTGGGCAAGAGCGTCAGCATCCTTGTCATCCGTTCCGCCCTTCTCACCCTGGTCGGCCTCGGTGGCTTCAACGGCTTTGTCGGCCTCATCGGCGCTCTTTTCAACCTGCTGCTCGACGGCCTCAGATCCGCCTTCGTTTTGGGCAACAGGAGCAGGCTCGGATTCAGCGGCGCATCCAGCCAAAGCAAGGGCCAGAACGCAGGCCAGCGCCGCCACAATGCAGGACTTTGCTTTCATAGCAGTTTCCTTTCGCGTTTTCGAGAGCGCCCCCTGGGAGGGGAAGGGGGCGCTCAAAAGGAAGGGAGTGAGATATCGTCAATTATTCGGCGGTGTCCCACGGATCAAGCGTGATGGCATGCTGGGCCGCGATGATACCCGTGGATAGCGCCTCGAAGATGTTGCCGAGACCGTACACGAAGCCGTTGAACGAGCCGAACTCGCCACAGTTGTACAGACGGGGAATGGGCTCGTAGGCCGGCGTCATGGTCTGGCAGTTGTGGTTGCGCACCGGGCCGCCCTGGGTGTTGATACTGGAGAACCCAAGCTCAATGGCGTAATAGGGACCGTCGCCCAAAGGCAGCATGTGCTTGGGATCGCGCCCCCAGTCGGGGTCTTCACCCGCAAGCGCGTACTCGTTGTAGCGCGCAACGGTGGCGGCCAGAGCCTCGCCGTCGATACCGTTAATCGCCTCGTCAGCACTCTTGCAGGGGCGATCGGCCTTGATGTTCGCCGCCAGCTCCTCAAGCGTATCGCCCTTGAAGAGCCATCCCTGCTCGACGGCGTTCTCGTTGCTGCCCCACTCGAAGAGGGGGTCGTCGGGGTGATGGAAGTTCCACACGCCGGCATAGGTGTTGATGATTCCAGCGCGTCCAGACCCTTCCCAAAGCGGCTTGGCATCGAAAAATGCCTGGTCGAACACGAGGAAGAAGGGCAAATGGCGGTAGTCGCAGGCCTTGGCGTCGAAATCGAGGCCGTTGATGTGCTCCATATCGTGGGCGCCGGTGCGGTCTTCTTTCATGAAGCGCTCGCCGTTGTAGTCGACGATAAGATAGTTGTAGGGCGTAATGCCATCGGTGGCGTCGGTTGAGATGGAGCAGTTGGCGATTTCCGAGGGCTGCTTGTAGCACAGCGCAGCCCATTCCAAACCATGCATATGCCAAATGTCGGCTCCAACCGATTGAGCGAGTGCGAAACCGTCGCCTTCGTTGTTGGGAGTCCCCCATCCGTAGACGCGTACGCCGGGATTGTTGTAGTTGTACTGAATCCAAGGGTTATTCTCGTAGCCGCCGCAGCAGAGAAGCACGGCGCGACGCGCCTTGTAGTTCAGCTCTTCGCCATCCGGGCCCTGGGCAGTCACGCCGCAGATCTCGCGCGTGACGGGGTTCTGAATGAGGCGCGTGGCGCGATTGGAGAGGCGAACGTCGACACCGTAGCCATCGGCCACCTCGTCAAGCTCCTCGAACAGGTACATGCCCACGATACCATCTCGACCGGCCACGTAACCACCCTGGTATTCTTTGGGGCGCTTATGACCGTCGTTGCTCTCATCGACCCAATCGATGTTGATGCCGAACTGCTCGCACCACGCCGGCAACTCCTGGGACTTCGCCAAAAATTCCTTCATATCGTCTTCGTTGCGCACCGTTCCGAAAGCGCCGTGGCTGAAGGTGTTCCACCACTCGTCAACATCGACTTCGGCGCACGTATGAATATGACCACCCGAGCAGCCTGTTGATCCGCCATCTCGCTCGGAGGACTTCTCGAGCACAATGGCGCTCACCCCAGCATCGGCGGCAGCGATGGCTGCCGTTGCGCCGCATCCACCGTAGCCGACGATGATAAGGTCGGCCTCATCAGTCCACTCGGGCATCCAGTCAGCGCCCGTGTCCGCCAGCTCGGAGCTGCAGCCCGTGGCCACGAGGCCTGATGCCGCTGCTGTTCCCAAAGCCGCAAGGCCCGCGCCCTTAAGGAAGTTCCTGCGCGAAAGTTCGTTGCCCATGATCGTTTCTCCTGTCTCTCCCTTATCTCCTTCTTTCCATCTGTTCGTCGCCCCCGTGCCGCATTGGGGAGGATATGCGACACGGGGCGTCATCTATTCTTCTCGAATAACAGCCCGAAAACACCGCATGAAGCGGGTAGAACTCGCTACCCGAAAGGGGTAGTTCTTGGTTTCGAGGGAATTAACCCCTTCCTGAAACACAAACGTCTTTGCTAGGATGAGGGCGCAGCGGAGGGAGAATTCAATGGAAGGTTTCACCAAAGTGCTTGGTACGACGGCCACATTGCCGCTTCTCGGGGTCGGCTTCATTTTCGCGTGGGCCTATGCGCCGCTGATGGCGGGACAGGAATTCTACCTTTTCCATCATCTGGGGTTCGGCATCTGCCTTCTTTTTGTGGCGTTGGCAGCCGCACGGAAAGGAAGATTATGGGCATTGGCCGCCGCGCACCACAGAAGCCTGTCTGTTGTCGCAAGCTTTGCTATGGGCCTGGCACCCGTTGCCCTTGTCACCACTGAGCAGCTTGCGCCGCTTTTCGTGCTCATTGGCGGCCCGCTGAGCGGGGCGGGGGCAGCGTGGACGTTCACCTCGTGGTTTTCGCTCTACTGCCGATTCCGCACCGAGTTGGCAGCGGCCTACACACTTGTGTCGTTCTCTCTTTCGTCGTGCCTCAGGCTTGCGCTTGTCCCCTTATCGAGCGCTTTCCTCCCGGCATTGCCGCTCGTGCTCGGAGCGTTGCCTTTCATAGGCCTGGCTTGCGAGTTCGGCGCCGACAGGATCGAGCCGGGCGATCTGAGGCTCAAAAAGACTTATGACACTTTCGGAGAAGCTGGGGATAAACCTCCGTTTGCGGGGGCTTGGGGCTTCTTCGCGGAAGTCGCCGTCTACGGTCTCGTGTTCGGCCTCCTGCGCAATGGCATCACCGAATGGTCCAGCGCGGCCGCCTCCCTTTACGCCGGGCACCTCATTCGTATCATCATGCCGCTTATGCTTTTGGCGTGGTTGCTCATTTCTCCGGGAGACGAGCGCAAGACGGCCGTATTGCGGGGGGCCGTGCTGACAAGCGCCTTTTTGGCCATGGCCGGCGTATTCTTTGGGGACTCCCCTACCTTGGCCGTTTCGGCGCTTACGCTGGCAATGCGCAATTTCGTCACTATTCTTTTGTACCTCATGCTCTTTCGAATCGTCCGCGACTGCGAGGGAAGCACCATGGTCATTTTCGGCGTCGGTCGAGGCATCTACGAGGTGGCGCTCGCCGGCGGACTAGCACTTTATTTCGCCACCGACATCTCTCGCTATATCGCGACGATGCCCATAACCATGTTCTATTTCGTCCTAGCGTCGCTGCTCGTGCTGCTTCTGAGCAGCTTTGGCCGCGTATGCACCGCCATCAGACGCGTTCCCCCCAGCCCCTCCGTGAGCCGCAATGCAGCCAGTGTTGATGAACGCTTCGCCGCTCTTGCTTCCCGCTTCACCCTTTCAGAGAGGGAAGTAGAGGTAGCGCGCTTGCTGTGCATGGGCCGCACGAAGCGCTATATAGCCGAAACCCTCTTTTTGTCCGAAGACACTGTGCGTTGGCATTCCAAGCAGCTCTATCGCAAACTTGATGTCCACAGCAAACAAGAGCTCATCGACCTCGTCGGACTCGAGTGACCTACGGCGCAAGCAAAGAACAGGCTTGGTCGACATCGGCTATCATAAAGACCATTCTCTCGATTCTTGAAAGGTAGGGTGGCAGCATGGAAATCATCGAGTACGCACCGGAGCGCAAGCAGGAATTTATCGACTTGAACACGTGGTGGATCGAGCGCTACTTCGGTCAGATCGAACAAGCCGACTGGGACGAGTTCAACCATGTTGACGAGGAGATCGCACGGGGCGGTATGGTCTTTCTCGCCGTCGACGACGAAGGGGTGGCGCTGGCCACCTGCATGGCCATCGCGCGCGGCAATGACGAATGGGAGATCGCCAAACTCGGCTCGGATCCCACCCGCCCGCACAAAGGCTGCGGCAAGGCCGTGTTCGAGGCATGCGTGGAGTGGGCCGAAGCTCACGGCGCGCGTCGCATCTACATTCTCACGAATAGCTCGCTTGAGGCTGCCATTCACATTTACGAGAGCCACGGCTTCGAGCGCATCTACCCTGACGACTTCGGTGGCTACGCACGCGGCAACTACGCGCTCGAAAAGATCATCTAGTCAGCGCGCGCCGATCCATTCTACGCACCGCCTTCAACGTTGTGGAATAATGGGGAGATCGCAATCTTGGGGAGCTCTGAGGAGGATTCATGATCTCGTTTGAAAACGACTATTCCACCGGCGCCCATCCGCGCATTCTGGAGGCACTGGCGGCGACGAACCTGGAGCCGACGCCGGGCTATGGCGGCGATCGTTTCTGCGAAAGCGCGGCGGCCCGCATCCGTACGGCCTGCGACGACGAGACCGCCGACGTGTTCTTCCTCACGGGCGGCACCCAGACCAACGCCGTGGTCATTTCGGCTCTGCTGGCCGGGCACGAAGGCGTGATTGCTGCCGATACGGGGCACATCGCCGTTCATGAAGCAGGCGCCATTGAAGCCACTGGGCACAAGGTGCTCACCGTGCCCGAATGCGACGGCAAGCTGCGCGCCGCCGACGTGGAAGCTTACCTGGAGGCCTTCTACGCCGATGCCAGCTACACTCACATGGTGTTCCCGGGCATGGTGTTCATCGCGCATCCCTCCGAGCTGGGCACGCTGTACTCCCTGGCCGAATTGGAGGAGCTCTCGGCACTCTGTCGCCGCTACCAGATTCCTCTGTACCTGGACGGCGCACGCCTCGCCTATGGCTTGGCCGCTCCCGACACCGACGTCTCCCTGGCCGACATCGCGCGCCTCGCCGACGCCTTCTACATCGGCGGCACCAAATGCGGAGCCCTCTGCGGCGAGGCGGTCGTGTTCCCGCGCGGCGGCATGCCCCGGCACTTCCTCACCTACGCCAAGCAGCACGGCGCCCTGCTGGCCAAGGGGCGTCTGCTCGGCGTGCAGTTCAACACGCTGCTCACCGACGACCTCTATGGCGAAGTGGGACGTACGGCCGCTGCGGCCGCCGACGAGCTGCGTCACATGCTGCGCAAGGCCGGCTGCACCTTCTTCCGCGAAAGCCCCACCAACCAGCAGTTCGTCGTTCTGGAAAACGCCCAGGCCGAGGCGCTGGCCGAGCGCGTCCGCTTCAGCACCTGGGAAAAGCTCGGGGACGGCCGCACCGTCATCCGCCTCGTCACCAGCTGGTCCACCACCCCCGACGACCTCGCGGCCCTGGAAGCGGCCCTGCACGAGGTGATGCAGTAGCTCACGACGCCTCTGCTTGCCGCCTCGATGCTCTCGCCGTCTCCGCTTCGTGCGCCCATGGCAAGCCCGCAGCCCGCTTAAGATCAGGCGGCCGGCACATTCGAAGCATTCTTCACGAATCAGTTTCGAGTTGCGCCGGGCGAGGGTGCGCCGTCCCGATCCGTGGCATCATAGTCGCGCATTGTTCGTCGGGCCGCCAAGACGCATCGTGCGGCCAGTGCGAGAATAGAGGAACTCATGGACAAGTACATCTGCGACATATGCGGCTACATCTACGACCCAGCTGTGGGCGATCCCGACGGCGGCATCGCTGCGGGAACTGCCTTCGAGGACATCCCTGAAGACTGGGTTTGCCCCGTATGCGGCGTTGGCAAGGACGACTTCTCGCTGTACACGGAATAGCGCCGCACTTCCACCCCTGTCAAGCGCAAAACCTCGCGACCGTTAAACGGCTCAGCCATCGGAGCGCCGATCACTCAAGCATCTCAGCTGATCGGCGCTCCTTGCATTCAAGCGCCTTGCTTTCTGGCAAGTTTTCCAAAGTTTGCGACACGTTCGTGGCAAAGCAGGCTTCAGAAACTCTTTTCCAAAGGCAAATCCTGGTGTTTCGCCCTTTTTGCGCCTACTCTATGGGTTCGCAATGTCGAAACCCCCGAAAAACTTGCCTAAAACGTGTCCTCAAAATAACGCAGCTCTCTACACTTTGTTGCACCATCGTGATAAGATGCTGTCATCGATAACGAGCCAGTGCGAATCCTGCCAGCGCAGCCCATGATCGGAAGCCGTGCCCGACCTTCCGCATACCAGATTCGCAAGATCCTCTTCGCCCCGGGTGCAAGAGGAGTGTGCCATGACCCAGATAAGCCTTTCTTCGGAAACCTGCCTCGGGTATCTTTCCGCTCTCCAAGTCCACGCTTTCTGCAGACGCCGCGGAATCGCCCTCGCCACAACACGCCACCGCCACTTTCCGTCAAAGGCAGCCAGTCGCGATCAGGCAAACGACCTCACCATCCGCACGTGCGACCCGTACTTGCCTGCCGGCATTCCAATGCCGCTCCACTGCGTTTCGTCAAGCACGTCAACTCCAAGATCCGCTGAATTCCGCAAGCCTCACCTCTGCAGACTCCCCCTTTCGGGAAACGCCCTGCAGCGCTGGAACGAGAGCATTCTTCTCTCCAGCCCCTCACTTGCTTTTATCCAAGAAGCCTCCCTGCGTTCTTTCGTGGACACCCTTGTTCTCGGATTCGAGCTATGTGGCACATACCAGCAGAAGACCCTGGCAACGTCGACCGTATATGGCACACAACCGCTTACGAGCGTGCGTAAAATTCGTGGGTTCCTCGAGCGCAATTCCCGTCTTTTTGGCGCCCAGCGAGCACGTGCCGCAGCTTCATATCTCGTCGACGGCTCCGCTTCTCCCCGCGAAACTCAAGCCGCGCTTCTCCTAGGACTGCCCGCATTCTACGGAGGATACGGGCTCGGCATGCCCTCCATGAACTACGAAATTTCCTGCACCCCCGAAGCCACCGCAATCTCCGGACGGCACCAGCGCAACGAGAGACGCCGGCGTCAATCCAGCCGACCAGCTTCCGAAGAGGCCCATCGGAAGGCATCGCCGCCTACCGCCCGAGATAGTCACCAGCGCATTAGCCCACGCTGCCATACCTGCTCATCGATACTTGCTGCAGCCCGAAAAATGGCAAGTTTTTTGAGGATTTCGACCTTATAGCTGGCCGTATTCCCTTGAAAAACCGAAGCTCGCTCCGGGAAGAGCCTAATGCTATCGTTTATCGACAGTTTACTAGGATAGCTTGATCCGCCATCGCCTTGTAACGTCGAAACCCTCGGAAAACTTGCCACAAAGAGAAGACCAAAATTGCATGCGGCCCCTCCAGAGCTTCGGGCGCAGCTCGCCAAACGGATGCGGCCAGCCGAGCAGATGAGGCTCACCAAGGAGGTGAGGCTCGCTAGGCGGATGCGGCCAAGCGGGTGAGGCTCGCTAGGCACATGCGACCAGCCGAGCGGGTGAGGCTCGCCAAGGGGGTGCAGCTCGCTAAACGGATGCGGCTCGCTAGGCGGGCGCGACCAGCCGAGCGGGTGCGACTCGCTAAGCGGATGCGACCAGCCAAGCGGACGTCGGCAGGATACAAAGCGCCCAAGCAGCAAAAGGCGGGGCGGCCGCGCAATCTCGCGCGAACGCCCCGCCTTTGAGGTTTCCGGACAAGCAGCTTGCCTCTGATTGCGCGATTGGCAATCCCCTACCCGAGGTTGATCTGGCGATGCAGGACGCGGGTCAGCACCAGGTAGTAGGCGATGCCGATGAGGATGAACACCACGCCCGTCACCAGGGCCACGGTGCCCACGGACATCAGAATCGCGAAGCACACCAACGCGCCGAGCGCCGGGAACACCAGGTGCATGAACACGGCCTTTGCGCCCGAACGCTGCTTCAGCTGGAACCAGCAGAACACGATGACCGACACGTTCAGCATCACATAGGTGGACAGCGCGCCGAAGTTCGAGATCTTCACCACGGTGTTCATGTCGATGCCGCTGAAATGGAAGAGCAGCGTCAGCACCACGGACAGGGCGATGATGAAGATGACGGCGTTCAACGGCGAGTTCGTGCGCTTGTTCATCTTGGCCATGAACTTCGGCAGGCAGCCGCCATTGGCCATGGTGAACATGACGAAGGCGATGGAGTTCTGCTGCGCGATAGCGGTGAACACGCCCTGGGCCAGCGCCACGCCCACAGCGCACACGATCATGAGCCAGGGACCGGCGGCCATCTTGGCCACGGCGTAGAACGCGTTGTCAGTGTTGCCGGCAAAGGCCGCACCCGACGGATCGATGCACGTGGCGATGAAGCACTGCAGCGCGTACAGCACGCACAGCACGATGGCCATCACCATCATGGCGCGCGACGGCCCGTGCTTGGGATCCTTCGCCTCCTGGGTCAGCGTGGCGATGGCGCCGAAGCCCACGTAGGACATCACGGCCAGCGACACAGCGGACATGGTGCCGCCGAACTCGAACTTGGCGGGGTTGAACAGGTTGGTCGGCGAGAAATTCGCGCTCTCGGGATGCTGCACGACGAACATCACGCCGCACACGACGAACAGCGCGAGAATCGCCAACTGGGCTACCAGCGCCACCTTGTTCACCACCATGGCGGTCTTCATGCCGATAAGCGACACGATGGCCACAATAATGAGGAACCCGAAGCACAGAGCCAGAATCGGCACATCCGGCAGCATACTGTGGATGGCGATAGCGGCGATGAGGTACACCATCGCCGGACTCACCAGGTACTGCAACAGCATCAGCCAGCCGGCGATGAAGCCGGGTAGCTTGCCGAACACGTGGCTCACATAAGTAAAGATAGAGCCCGAAGACGGGAAATGCTGAATCATGATGCCGAAGGAGAACACCGAGAACAGCACGGCCACGAACCCGATGAGGAACGCGAGCGTGGGCATGCCGCCGGAGTCGGCGAACACGCCGCCGTAAACGGCCATGGGCGAGATAGGCACCATGGTGATGAGGCCCCATACCACCATGTCCTTCACGGTAAGGGTCGCCTTGAAGTCGTCGCCGGCGTTCTGCTGGGTGGCCACGGTCGGCTTCGTCACTTTCTTCCCGTTGTTTTCCGGCATGGAGAGGCGAGCGGTCGTGGCGTCATCGGAGACGCCCTTCGCCGCACCGGACGCGGCCGTGGCTACGGCTACGGGAGCCTTCGGCGGCGCGCCCGCGTTTGTCTTTCCGTTTGCACTCATTGAGAACACCTCTTTTACCCTCGAGGGGGCCGCGCCGCCCGCACATCCTGCGGCGCGACCCCCTTCCGAACTACTTACTTAGAAGACCCCTTGGCAGCACCAGCATCGCCGGCGCCTGCCGCACCGGCAGCGCCGTCGGCAGCATCGCCGCCTGTGGTCGCGCCCGCATCCGCGGCGGAACCAGCGGCCTTCTCAGGCGCAGCCGCCGCCTCAGCGCCGGCCTCGCGCGCAGCCTTGCGCGCCTGGTCGGCCGCGGCCTTGGCCTCCTTCACCTCGCGGCGAGCGGACGCCAAATCGCTGTCGGCTTCCACCTGCTGCTCGAGCGCCTCGGCAGCCACCGCCTCGGCATGGGCCTTGTCCTGCGAGGACTTCTCGGCCGCCAGGGCTGCCGCTTCGGCAGCAGCCGCTCGCTTGGCATCGGCCGCCGGGTCGCGCGGCACCGGTTCGGCAGCCACCTCATCAGCAGGCGCCGCCGGCACTTTCGCATCAAGCCGCACGGGTTCGGTGCCTTCCACGGGGACCGTCTGAGTCGCCTTCTTCAGACCCACCGTGGCCGACGTGCCGATACCGGCCTTCTCCGAAATCATCGCCGGCTGGCTTAGGGGGATGGCACCCAGCGCGCCGATGGACGTACCGCTGGTCTTCACCGGGTGGTTCATGGCCGCAGGATCGTCGCCGGCCTCAATAGCCGGAGAGGACGGATGATGCTTGCCCGGCACGTACTCGTCGGGAAGCACGATCTGCTCGTTGGGGTTCCACAGCTTCTTGATGGGCATGCCCATGGGGTTCTGGCCCTCGCTCATCAGCTCGGACGGCACGTTGGACAGAACCTTCTGGGGCTTCTTCAAACCCTCGATCTGCCAGGTGAACGGCGCGAACACATTGTTCGGGTCGGCCCAATGATGGCGCTTGGAGGCCTGGTACACGCCGAAGCAGATGGCGAAGGTGACAACGATGATGGCCACGATAACCACCACGTAGGTCACCGGACTGCCCACTTCCTCGGCTACCTGGGCCGGCGGGATAATGGCCAGCACGATGCCGAACAGGCAGGCCAGAAGACCAAGGCCGGCCACAAGCCACGCGCCCACGTTGCCGCCGGGCACCTTGAACAGGCGCGGACGGTTCGGCTGGTCGTGACGCAGCTTCAAGAACGAGACGAACATCAACACGTAGTACATCATGTAGAGGATGGTGATGGCCTGGGTGATGAGCACGACGAAGCCCTCGATATTCGGAATGAGGAAGCAAAGGAAGGCAATGAGGGTCATGAACGTCATCTGCAGGTACATAAGGCGGCTCGGCATGCCGTGCTTATTGGAGTTCTGCAGCACCTTCGGCAAAAAGCCGGAGCGGCCGGCCTGGCCGAGCATGAACGAGGGACCTGCCATGTTGGTGACGAGCGACGCCATGGAAGCGCCGAGGCCGACCCACACGAAGGCCACGTAAATCCACGGGCAGTTGAACGTGGCGCCGAGGATCTTATAGGTCTGGTACAGGCCGTAGACCAAGTTCATGTCGGATTTCGGCGTGACGATGGCGATGCACACGGTACCAGCGATGAAGATGATCAGCGTCAGGATCATGGCGATGAAGATGGACAGCGGGAATTCCTTCTGCGGCTTCTTCAGCTGCTTGATATGGGCAGCGTTCATATCGATGCCCGCGAAGCTGAAGAACACGCCGGCGGCCAGGGCCAGGTTGGTGAGGCTGAAGCCGTCAGCGAAGGGATTGAACGCCTCCGGCGTGGGAGTCACGTTGGACACGTTGCCCTGGGCGAGCCACACCACCGTGAAAATGACGATGAACGCCAGCGGGATGAACGTGCCGATGATGACGCCATACTTGGTCAGGCGGGCGAAGGCCTTCACGCCCTTGGTGGACAGGAAGGTCAGGCCCCAGTAGTAGGCCAGCCACGCCAGAATGATGAAGAACTGGTTCTCCGGATGGTTCATGAACTGCACGGCCCAGTCCCAATCGGGCGTGTAGAAGCCGATGGTGGCCGATGCCGAGGCAACGCCCATACCGAAGTTGATGGAGGTCTGGAACCACAGGATGAGCAGGCACGTGAATGCCAGTCCGGGGCCCATAGCCTCGCCGACCCAGCGGAAGATGCCGCCGCGCTGGCCCCAGCCGGAAGCCAGCTCGGCCGCCACCAAACCGGTGGGCAGGAAGAACACCAGAGCGCCGATGATGAAGAGCGTGACGGAGGACAGCCCGTAATAAGCCTGCTGGACGTCGTTGGCGACGCTGCCGATGATGGTCACATTCATCATGACCAGAGCCATCAGGCTGATATAGGTTCCACTGCTGGCCTTCGCTGCGCCCTTCGCCGGCGCTTTGGCCGCATGAGTTGTAGTTTGGGAGCTCATAGTTACCCCTCACGAAAGGGCCCGGCGGGGCGGGCTCCCCTTCCCAGGACGTCGTTCCCAGGAAGGGCACCCCGCCGGACAGCGGATAGTTGCCGCGCGCGACTCGCAAAAGCCGCCCGCAAGGGCCGACCTCGGGGCATCCCGTGCGGAACCCCCGCGGCCGGCGCCCGATTGCCGCTTAGGCGGAAACCGGGTTGAAGGTGTTCCAGAACGGCCACACGATGGGATCGGAGTCCAGCGCCTTCTGCATCTCGGGGCTCAGGCGATCCTTGCGGATGGCCACCTCGTAGACGAAGTTGTCGAACCACTCGTCGCTGCAGACGAAGTAGCCGTTGTTGCCGGTCTTCATGCCGTGGTTCTCGGTGCCCCAAGAGTTCTCGATCTTCCACTTCGTGGGCTTGCCGTCCTTGATATCGACGCCGGCGATGGTCATGGCGTGGGTCGGCAGGCTCTCGTGGGTGGCGAAGCGCTCGGCCTTGTTCATGGTGAACTTCACGCCGAACATGGCCTCAAGGTCGTACAGATCGAAGTCCATGACGCCGGCATTGCGATCGCAGTGCTGCAGCACATCGGAGCCGAACCAGACAGGCTCGCCGTCCTTCAGCGAGTCGATGACGTAACCCTTCAGCTCCTCCATCGGCACGTTCAGGTACAGGTTGCGGCGCTCGGGAATCTGGTCGGAATCCTGGATGGCGTACATGCGGCCGTAGGGCTTGTCGTCGCCGGGCACGTTGATGACGCCGATGTAGTCGTCCAAGTTGATGGGCACGTACTTCTTCAGGAACTCCAACGGGGTGATGCCGAGGTCAGCATGGTAGTGGCCCTTGGCATCGTTGTAGGTGAAGTCGAACTTCTGCACCGGCTCACCGAAGCACACGGCCAGCACGCGGTACACCTCGTTGAGCATTTCCTCCTGGACGGACGCAGTGTCCTTGTCCTCCTGGGCCATGGTGCGCAGCTTCAGGGCGTCCTGGCGCAGCAGGTGCGAGAGCACCGTGTTCAGCTCGGCGGTATTGTTGGTGCAATGGGTCTCGGCCTGGGCCTCGTGCGGCACCACGCCGTACTTCTTCACCAGGGCGCACACCATATCCCAGTCACCGCCGTCGGCCATGGGCGTCGTGAACAGCCAGTCGACCTCGCGGTCATCCAGCGGCTTGTCAGCCGTGGCCACCGCGTGCTCGAGGAACCAAGCAGCGCGCTCAAGCTTGTTGAAGAACGCCAGGTAGGCCTGGGACAACTCGAAGGTGCCCTTCGGCAGATCCAGCTCCTTCTCAATGTGGAAGCGCAGCACGTTCAGGCAGGCGAACATCCAGCAGCGGCCCGACATCTTCTGGTTAGCCACGGCCTGGTCGTCCACGTCGATGGAAAACGCGAAGTTCTTGGGGCTCATGCGCTTGAGCACCTCCACGCTTTCCGCCGACTCCAGAATGCCGTTCTTGGTCACCGCGCGCTGGGCCACGTGCTGGGTTTCGGCCTTCTTGTAGGATTCGGCCATCTTCGCGATTTGTTCCTTTGAGATTTCCATAATCTATGCTCCTTATCCTCGATTGGTTAGCGTTGATCTATATGGAAGGAACGCGGCGCCGTGGAAAAGCGCCGGTTCGAATTCCCTTTAGTTGAAGAGCGTCCAGGGCTGAGTCGGGCGATCTTCCAGGTAGCCGTCCATCCACTTCCACAGCGGGTGCTGGTCCATGAAGTCTTTCGCCACGAACTCCACGCCGTCGGCGCGGCCGTAGCGGCCCCACATCTTCAGGTGCTTCACGTCGTCGGGGCCAGCGGCCTTGGCGTCGCAGGAGCCGGCCGGGTAGAACGGGATGTTCCACACGGCATCGGGGTCGTCGGCGTAGTACTGCGGATCCACGTCGTAGTGGGCACAGATGTCGCGGCTCGACGGGCAGTTGTAGCCGAGATACACGTCGTAGGTATCGGCGAGCATCTTCTTCACGACTTCCAGGTCGATCTTGCCGTAGTACTGATCGATGAGTTCCATCCAGCGCTGGCGACGGGCACCGGTCTGCTGGCGCGGGTCGTTGAAGCCGTTGTCCTTGCACTCCAGGTTGCGGATGCGCGGATCGAACACGGCGTTGCAGCCGAAGTACGCGCCGTCGAAGGTGCGCTCGAGGCTCGTGAATTCCAAGCCCTGCTCGAAGCGGGCGATCTCGCCGGTATTGTGATCGGCGATGAGCCAGGCGTTGGCGTAGCCGCCGTTGTTGCCTTTGTTCAGGCGCTCGACGAACTCGTCGATGGTGGCCGCGTACTGCACGGCGTCACGGATGCGCACCCACTCGGGCATGCCCGCATCGTCGTAGCGGTCGAAGCCGGCGAGCGTGGTCTCGGTGATGTTCAGGCCCGCGGCGGTCACATAGAAGTCGGTCATGGACGACAGCATGCACGGCGCCGAGGCCTGCATGATGAAGGCGTAGCCGTCGTCGGGTTCCACGCGCTTGCAAACGTTGAAGTACTGGCCGCTCCAGAACTCGTCGAAGCTCTCGTGGCCCAGATAGGGCTTGCCGTCCACCGTGGCCGAGCCGGTGGCCACGATGGCGGAGCAGTGCTCTTTGCGGTGGGTCTTCATGAGCGGGCGGCTCATGACCTTGCCGGCGTTCTGCGGCCACCAGTAGCCGGTGATCTCCATCCAGTCGTTCCACGCGATCATGTCGTCGGTGGTGGTGGGAATGCCCGCCGCCGTCAGGCCCTCGGCCATGCCGCGCAGCTCTTCGAGCCAGCGGGTGGGAATCTTGTCGCGGTGCAACTTCAGCGCCTGCTCGGCGAACCACTCGTAGGTCATGCCGAAGGTTTCCAGGGTCATGAACTTGTACACGCGCAGGGCGTCTTGGTACTCGTCGGCCAGAAGGTAGCCCTCCTGGAAGCCGCACTCGTAGGGGGTGCCCTTCACCTTGATATGCTGCCAGCCGTTGATCTTCTGCAGCTGAGCGTGATCGATAATTGATTGCTGCTCTTGAGTGACCATTGTCGTCTTCCTTTCCAGGGTGCGCCGGGGCGGGCGGCCTTGCGGACAACTCCCTTGAGCCGTCCTGCGGGCGAGCTTCAACGCACGAACTCGCGGATTCGTGATATATCCTGCGCTCTTGCTCGGCGTTTTGGTGACGGGGGCGGTTTTCGTTGCTGCGCCGTTATAGATTAGTTTTCCGCTGATTTTCTAAGTTCTAGCTGGGTGTTTTCCCGAGCCTCATCGCATCCTTTCGCGAGTGCAACACAGGATCGTCGATTCACCGAATGGTTTCAGATCGGATGCCCGCCTGCGCGGAAACGCTGCCTGTGGGAGGATACGCATGTTGCAACCATTCGACGACTGGGAGGTTCCCATGGACAAGTACATTTGCGACGTATGCGGCTACATCTACGACCCCGAGGTGGGCGACCCGGACGGCGGCATCGCGCCGGGCACGGCCTTCGAGGATATTCCCGACGACTGGGTATGCCCCGTCTGCGGCGTCGGCAAGGACGACTTCTCACTGTACGAGGGTTAGCCTACGGCAAAACCTATAGCCCACTCGAACTGCAAGGGCGTCCCTTTGGGTCGCCCTTTCCCTTTCTTCTTGCCCTTTTTTCTGCGCCCGCTAAACTGAAGGTGGCTGGCAGCTCATAAGGAACGCGATCTCGAGGGGAGAGCCATGTCCCACGCAACGCCGCACCGTCTGCTGTACTTCTTCGTCGCCTTCGTGCTGCTCATGTTCTTCGGGCTCATCTATGCCTGGTCGCTGTTCGTCGACCCACTGGAGGCGGAATTCGGCTGGGATCGCTCAGCCACCTCGGTGGTATTCACGCTCTCTATCATCACCTTCTGCGCCGGCATGCTCGTAGCGGGCGCGCTGGAAGAGCGCACATCCCCGCGCACGGTCATGCTCATCACCGCCGCCTGCCTGGGGCTGGGGCTTATCGCCTCGGCCTTCACCGAATCGCTGCCTTTCATTTACGCCACCTACGGCGTGCTGGTGGGAGCCGGCGTGGGCCTTGGCACCGATGTGGTTATGTCCGTCACGCTGAAATGGTTCCCTGACAAGCAGGGCCTGGCCTCCGGCGCCATGCTCATGGGCTTCGGCGGCGGCACCATGCTGTTGTCCCCCGTCGTCACTACGATGCTGGGCGCGCTCGGATGGCGTCTGACCTTCGGAGCGCTGGGAGTCATTTTCGTCGTGCTGGTGGGGGCCGGCGCCTTCATCATGAAGCTGCCGACACCGGAATATGTTCGCCCTCTTCTGGAAAAGGCGCGGCAGAACGCCACCGTGGCGGCCGTCGACATGACGGGTGGCCAAATGGTGCGTACGCCCACGTTCTGGGTGTTCATGGTGTATCTGATGCTCGTCACCTGCGGCGGTCTGGCGCTCATCAGCCAAGCAGTGCCGGCGGCCATGGAATTGCTCATGGGCGCTGGAGCAGCAGCGAGCGGGGCAGCGAGCGCGGGGGCGGGAGCGAGCGGGGCAGCGGCGGCTGGCGCGGGCGTCAGCGCCGCGCTGCCCGAGGCCGAGGCGCTTATGCTGGCTACCGCAGCCATGGGCAGCGTATCGGCCATGAACGGACTGGGGCGCCTCATCAACGGATTCATCTGGGATAAGTTCGGCTATCGCGTATGCCTCACTTGGATCGCCGTGGCCTTCGCCGCAGGCATGCTCTGCTGCGCCTTCGCCATGATGGGCGGCAATTTCCTGCTACTCGTAGCCGGCTTCATGCTGCTCGGCCTTATGTACGGCGGCAACATGTGCTCGATGTCGGCGATGGTAGGTTCCTTCTTCGGCCCGAAGTACTACGGCATCAACTACGCCATCGCCACCTGCCAGATGATCCCGGCCGCCATCGTAGGTCCGCAGATTCTCGCCCTCTCGCAAATGGGATCGGGCAGCTACCTCGGCGCCTTCTGGGTCTTCTTCGCCGTGGCCATCGCGGCCTTGGTCGTTTCCTTCTTCATCAAGCCCCCGAAGGCCGCGTAGCGCAGCGAGCGCTTCCCAACCTGCATCGGCCGTGCGGCCAAATCCATAGGTAGATGAAGTACTCGGAAAATCTTTCCGTACTCGTTGGAGAAACCTGCCCAGCGCGCTGCCGACCCAGCTCCAACGGTGACAAAATGAGGGAGCTTCGTGCACGAAAATCGACTTATATAGACTTTTGAAACAGCGGGGAGCACATTTTGAGGCTTATATAGCGTTCTTTCCCCCTTTCCGCATCCCCGAAGGGGGTGCGGACAGTTACTTGGACAGCGGCCTACGCCGCCAGTCCCAACCGCC
>OLPO01000995.1_pt1 | contig 20780 bp, 18 predicted proteins | sample 1672831 | NCBI WGS metagenome assembly OLPO01 (sample SAMEA3136728, study PRJEB25190) | human gut metagenome
CCGGCGGACGTTTCTATGTAGCGGGGCAGGGTTACCCTGCCAAGGTGCAGGTCCAAGTGATGCTGGCATCCGCCGCCCCGCTCTGCATGGCGGTCAGATCGTAGGCGGTCACCTGGAGGGCGTGGTCGTCGATCCATTGGACGCAGACCATCTCCTGGGAATGGCCCTCCCAGGCGGGCAGGGTCAGGTCGGTCTCCTCGCCGGTGCCCAGGTCCACCACCCGGACCTGCCAGTCTCCGGCCTGGATGCCCTGTTCCCCTTCCCAAGGGGCCCAAGGGAAGGCGATCTGCGTGCCGTCGGGGCTGAAGAATGCCTGCCAGGTGACGGTGGCCCCGTCCCCAAAGGTGTACACCGGGGTGAGCCCTCCGTCGGCATACCGCGCGACGGAAAAGCCCTCTGGCATCACCGTCTCATAGGATTCCCCGTACAGGAGGAGATCGTTTTTCACCTCGGTCCGGGTGAAGTCCCCCAGGGTTCCCGCCGGCAGGGTCCAGTTCTCTGGGATGGCGGTCAAGGCATCCTCTGCGGCGTAGTCCTGGAGACCGGGGGCCTCCTGGGTGCGGACCCAGAGGGCCCCCTGCCCCTGGTAGCGGCTCAGGTCCACCGTCACCAGGCTCTGGTCAGAGAGGGCGTAGTCCAGTTCCTCCGCCTGTACCCAGACGGGTCCACTGCCACCTGGCGCCTCAATTTGTGCCCAGTCCCCCTCCCGGGCCAGCACCGACACCACGCCTCCCTGGGTGGCGCCGGTCTGGGGTCCGTTGGGTTCCCCGTAAGTGGGCCGGTCCGGGGCAACCTGGGCCTGGTTGGCCTGGGCCAAATCGGCAGGATCCGTGCTCAAAATCGACGTGGGAAGGGTTCCCTGCAGGGCGGGAGCTTCCGTCCCCACCACCATCACCTGGGCCTGGCCGTCTACCGTGCCGGTGACCAAAACCAGGTCCCCCTGCTGAAGGGGCTGCGGCTGGTCCCCGGAGAGGAACTGGTAACGGTCCGTCCCCTCTGCTTGATCAAGCGTAAACCAATGGGACAGCGCCCCGCTTTCCCGGAGGACGGCCACCTCTCCCGCCACGGTGGTGACCCCAAGGTCCTCCCCGGCGTAGGTCCCCTGGGCGGGCAGGCGCAGGGCGGTATCAGCAGTGGACGGCGTCCCCGTACAGGACACCAGTCCCCCCGCCAGCAGCACCACCGCCAGGGCGGCTGCCGGCAACAGTTTTCCCCAGCGGGAGGTCACAGGGTGAAATAGATTGTAAAACCGTGCTTTCATGACGAGCTTCCCTCCTTGCAGTTGGGTAGTGAGAAATACGGCAGGACGGGTATCCGCCTCCATAACGGACAGCAGGGTGTGGGCATAGGCCTTCCGCTGGGCAGGGGTGGCCTGCGCCAGCACCCGGTCATCACAGGCCAGCTCCAGGTCCCTGTCCGCCTGGTGGGCGGCCAGGTGGACCAGGGGATTGAACCAGTGAACCCCCCGGGCCAGCAGCAGAAGAAGCTTCCCCCACAGATGGCCCCCCTGCCAGTGGGCCAGTTCGTGGCAGAGAATGCCTGCCAGCGCCTCCCGGCTGTAGTCCTCCCGGGGAAGGACCACCCGGGGATGCAGGAGCCCCAGAGTCAACGGGGAGGGGGCCGCAGCGCACACCACCACCGGGATGGCCTTGCCCCCGCCCAGGGCCTGGGCAACCGTCTGGGCCAGGGCATCCCCCGCCGGGAACGGCTGGGCTTCTCGGAGCAGGCGCCGCCGAAATATCAAGTACCGCCCGCCCTGCCACAGGAGAAAGACCGCCCCGCCGGCGGCCCATCCCAGGGCCGCCAAGTCCAGCCAGGTGAGGTCCAGGGCTGGCGCTGCCGCCTCCCCTGCGGCGGCAGGGGCTGCCGGGGCCGCCTCAGGGGTTGCCTCCCCCGGTGACGCCGGTGGGGCAAGGGGGACTTCCTCCGGCTGCTGCAGGACCACCTCCTGCTGCCCGGGCAGGGTCACTTCCACCGGCGCCGCGGGGAAGGAGAGCTGGAGGGGGACCACCAGCCGCAGGGCCAGCAGCACCCACGCCAGGCACCACCACCGCGCCTTCACCCGCCCGGCCAGGGCCGGGGCGGCCAAAAGGAGCACGGCCAGCACCACCCCCGTGGTGACGGACACAGACAAGACGTTGGGAAACCATGCGCGGAGAAGTTCAAGCATCCTTCTCCCCTCCTTCCAACGCGTTCAGGTAGGCTTTCAGTTCCTCCAGGTCCTCCTTTCCGATGGCCTGGCTGTCGTACAGGCTGGCCACCAGACTGGGGAGGGACCCCCCGTAGAGCCGCTGGAGGAAGGACTTTCCCGCCTGGGCCTGGTAATCCCGGGCGGAGACTTTGGGGGTATAGAGGTTGGTCCGGGTGGACCGGTCGCAGGACACAAACCCCTTCTCCCCCAGCCGGGCCAAGGCGGTCATCAGGGTGGACAGGGCCCAGGGCCGTTTCCCCTGGAGCTGGGCCAGGATCTCCCGGGCGGTCTGGGGCTGCCGGGCGGACCAGAGGATCTGCATGATCTCCAGCTCCGCCTCCCCCAGGTGGGTCTTTCGGTTTGGCATTGGGATTCCCTCCTTTTATACCTTGTGATATCATTATACATCGGTATAACTCAGGTGTCAACGCTTTTCTTCCCGCCCAGGGGGCACCCTTTGGAATTGTTTACAAACTGGACATAACTTTCACATTTTGTCCACAGGATTCCCATACTCTGGTCACAATCGGGGGGTATCCTATGACCTGTCAGTAGCAGGGAAGCCATTCACCTCTGACTTACCATACACACTCTCTTTTCTCTCTCTTTTCTCTTTTTCATGGAACGAACTGGCAGCGGCTCTGTTTGCAGGCCGCTGCCAGTTCCTGTTTGGGCGGGGGCCGCCAGCGGCAGCTGGGACCCCCGCCCCCATCATTCACAACTTATTCACAGGTTTTTTAAGTCTCACTTAAGGTTCCTCCTCTACCGTAGAAAAAAAGACGGCAGCCCCAAGAACGGGTCTGGCTCTGCCAGGCACGGCTTGGGGTGCTGCCCCCCAAAGGGCGGCTGCCCGTTGGAAAAAGGAGGAACGCTATGATTGAAGTCAGTCACCTAACCAAACGGTATGGCACCCACACCGCCATTGCCGACCTGTCCTTCCACATCGAGAAGGGGCAAATCTACGGCCTGCTGGGCCCCAATGGGGCAGGAAAGTCCACCACCATGAACATCATGACGGGATGTCTGTCCGCCTCGTCGGGTTCCGTCACCGTGGGTGGGCATGACATTTTCGAGGAGGCCGGCCCTGCCAAGCGTCTGCTGGGTTACCTGCCGGAGCGGCCTCCCCTCTACCTGGATCGGACCCCCTGGGAATACCTCTCCTTCGTCGGTCAGGCCAAAGGGGTGGCCAAGGAGGATTTGGACGAGCAGATCCACCACGTCATGGAGGTCACCCGGATTGCGGATGTGTCCCAGCGGCTCATCAAGAACCTCTCCAAGGGGTACCAGCAGCGGGTGGGCATCGCCCAGGCCCTTTTGGGGGACCCCGAGGTGGTGATTCTGGACGAACCCACCGTGGGCCTGGATCCCAAGCAGATCATCGAGATCCGCTCCCTCATCCGGGACCTGGGGCACAACCATACCGTCATTCTCTCCAGCCACATTCTCTCAGAGGTACAGGCGGTGTGCCAGACCATCCTCATCCTGTCCCATGGAAAGCTGGTGGCCTGCGACACCCCTGCGGGCCTGGAAAAGCGCTTTGCCGGCGGGGCTGCCGTAGAGCTGGTGGCCGAGGCCGGAGCAGAGGAAGTCTGCCACATCCTGACCCCCTTGGACCACATCCTCAACCTGGACGTCCACCCCCGGGAGGACGGCGCCTGCGCCGTCACCTTGGAAACCGACCAGCCCCCGGAGGACCTGTGCCGGGCTCTGTTCTTCGCCTTCAGCAGCGCCCAGCGCCCCCTCCTCCACATGGCCGCCACCCGGGCCTTCCGGGTGGGGGGCTACAGCGTAGCAGCAGCGGCCATTGTGGTCTTCCTGGCCGTGGTGGCCAACATCCTGGTCAATGCCCTGCCGGCCTCCGTCACCCAACTGGATACCACCGCCGGCACCCTGTACACCCTGTCCCAAGAGACGGAAGACATCTTAGATGGCCTGGAGCAGGACGTCACCATCTATTGGATCGTCCAAAGCGGCCAGGAGGATGAAACTCTGGGCACCCTTCTGGACCGCTACGCCGCCCGCAGCGACTACGTGACGTTGGAGACCATAGACCCGGATGTCTCTCCCAATTTCCTCCAGGAATATGTCTCAGGGACGGTGTACAACAACAGCCTCATCGTGGAGTCCGGCGACCGCAACACCTATGTCAGTTACGAGGACATCTACGAATACTCCTACAGCAGTGACTACTCCTCCTACGACGTCAGTTTCGCCGGGGAGAGTTCCCTCACCTCCGCCATCGACTATGTCCTCAGTGACACCCTGCCGAAGCTATACACCCTTACCGGCCACGGGGAGGACGATCTGTCCACCTCCTTCCAGTCGGCGGTGGAGCAGCAGAACATCGAGGTGGCAGACCTCTCCCTGCTCACGGAAGAGAGCGTCCCTGAGGACGCCGACTGCCTGCTGATCAACGGCCCAGACAGCGACCTGTCCCAGGACGAGGTGGAGGCCATCCAGGCCTACCTGGACACCGGCGGGGACCTCATTGTTCTCACCGACCCCGCCCAGGATGGGCAGGACCTGACCAACCTGGAAGCCCTGATGGGGGAATACGGCATGACTGCCAACGATGGCGTTGTCATTGAGGGCGACACCGCCAACTACGCCCTGGGCAGCCCCTTCTATCTGCTGCCCAATTTGGAGAGCCACTCCATCACCTCTCCCCTCCAGGAGGGAGGATACTATATCCTGCTGGCCCTGGCCCAGGGGATCACGGTGGAGGAGAGTCCCCGGGACGGCCTCACCGTAGAGTCCCTGCTGACCACTTCCGATGCCGCCTACTCCAAGATCGCCGGATATTCCATGGAAACCTATTCTAAGGAGGAAGGGGACATCGACGGGCCCTTCTCTCTGGCCGCCATCGCCACCGATACCTTGGAAGACGGCAGCGAAAGCCATGTCATCTGGGTCGGCTCCACCTCTCTGCTGGACGACCAGTATAACCAACAGGTCTCCGGCGCCAACCAGGACTTCTTCCTCAACTGTGTGGGCTGGACCTGCGAAGGGGAGGAAGGGGTCTCCATCCACGCCAAACAGATCACCACCGAGTACCTTACCATGAGCGCGTCCACCGCCTCTATGCTGACGCTGTTGTTGGTGGCTGTGCTGCCCGCAGGCTACCTGCTCTTCGGCCTGCGGATCTGGATCAGGAGGAAACACCAATGACAACCATGACACGCGGAAAAAAACTATTCGTGCTCCTGCTGGCTCTGGTCATCCTCACCGGGGTCACCCTGTTGGTGGCCCACTTGGTACCCGACGAGGACGAGAGCACCGCCGAGGACACCTCCTACATCATCTTCTCCCTGGACCCCGATCAGGTCACCCAACTGTCCTGGACCTATGAGGACAGCACGGTCACGCTCACCAATGACGAAAACAGCAACTGGAGTTATCCTGACGACGAGGCCTTCCCCTTGGATGCGTCCTACCCGGACGCCATGGTCCAGGCCCTGAAGGAGGTCTCGGCCACCAAAACCATTGAGTCCCCGGAGAACCTAGCCGACTATGGCCTGGAGGAGGCGGCGTGCGCCATCTCGGTCACCGCCGGAGACAGCACGTACGAGCTGCGCATCGGGGACGAAACCGGCCTGGGGGGGGCAGCGTTACCTCTCCCTGGGGGACGGCAACGTCTACCTGGTGGATGCCGACCTTCTGGAGGACTTCTCCCTGGGGCTGTATGATATCGTATCCATGGAGTCCATCCCCTCTATGACCGACTTGACCAGCGTTTCCATTGAGACCACCAGCGGCACCTTGACCTTGGACTACCTGGAGGACAGCGGCCTGGCCTACAGCGACCAGTACACCTGGTTCTGGAATCAGGACGGGGAGGAGACCCCCCTGGACACCGACCTGGCAGAAGATCTGGTCTCCACCGTCACCGGCCTGACCTGGAACGCCTGCGTAGACTACCAGGCCGACGAGGACAGCCTGGGCACCTACGGTCTGGACATCCCCGCCGCCACCATCACCGTGGAGTACACCGAGAGTACCCAGGTGGAAACCAACGAAACCGACGAGAACGGCGACCCCATCTACGAAACCCAGGAGACCCCCGCCACCTTCGTGCTGGAACTGGGGGATTACGACGGCGACACCTGCTACGCCCGGATCTCCGGGTCCTCTATGGTCTACCGGGTGGACGGGACGGTGGCCGACACCCTCCTGGCCGCCCAGGGGGAGGACCTGCTGCCCCAAGACGTGGTCCTGATGGACTGGAGTGACGTCACCAGCGTGGAGATCAACCTGGACGGCACCACCTACTCCCTGGAAAAAACCGTGCAGGAGGAGACCGACGAGGACGGCAACACCACCGAGACCTACGTCTACCAGCTGGACGGCCAGACCGTGGACATCACCGACGCCTTGGACAGCATCCAAGACCTGGAGGTCACCGGCAGCGATGCCGACGCCACCCCCGGCGCGGAGGAGCTGTCCTTCACCTTCTACCAGGATAAGGAGAACTTCCCCACGGTGACGCTGGTCTTTTCCCAGTACGACAGCAGCAGCTGCCTGGTGACCCTCAACGGGGAGAGCCGCCTGCTGGTGAGCCGGACCGACCTGCTGGACCTGGTGGACACCCTCCAGGATCTCCTGGCAGAGTAAGGGCGGGCATCCATTGTTTACAAAACGGACACAACTTTCACAATTTGTCCATAGGATTCCCATATTCTTGTCACAATTGTCCCGTATCCTATGACCTGTAAGCAGCAGAGATCCAAAAACATCTGACTTACCTTACACACTCTCTTTTCTCTCTCTTTTCTCTCTTTTCAAAAAAGGACCGGCAGCGATCTGGGAAGTCGCTGCCGGTCTCTTTTTGCTGTATATGTGCTTTTGGGGGGAAGGCAGCGCCCTCCTCACCGCCTCCGCTGCTTGCGGTAGCAGGCCTCGCACAGCCGTCCGTGGTGGTGGAGGGGGAGCGCCGCCCCGCACACGGCACAGAAGCGGATGTTGTTTTTCAGCCGGTGGAGGAGGATCTCGTTGATCTCCTCGGCCACCTCCTCCCGGCGGTCGTAGAGGGCCTCCTCGTCCACCGGGCAGCCGAAGGCCTTGGCAAAGGAGAAGTAAAGGTCCAGCTTTCGGCAGTAGAGTTCCAGCTCCGGCAGAGTCCGGGTACCCCCTTCGGGCAGTTCCGGCCGGGGGAGTTCCTCCCCCTGGAGGTGGAGCCGGAGGAACCGGAAGAAGAGGTCCCGCAACGGCTCCTCCGTTTCATCGAAGGGGATGTTGGCCGCCCGGAGTTCCTCCTCCTTGGTCAGGCGGAAGCCCTGCTCCCGGATCTTGGAGATGAGGGTGAGGTACCGGGTGATGTCCAGCTTCACATAGGGGGCCACTGTGGGCATTCTGTTCCACTCGGTGAGGACCTCCAACAGGTCAAACTCCACCTGGAGCACCAGGTCGGAGAAGCCGGCCACCGCCTGCTGCAGCGGGGGCACCACGGTGTTCAGCCCCGCTCGGATGGCTCCCAGGTTCTGGGTGGCCCCCACAAAGCCCTTGTCATACATACCATACCGCCCGGCCCGGCCGGCGATCTGCTGGATCTCCTCGGGGCGGAGCTCCCGGCGCTCCACCCCGTCAAACTTTTCCGTGTCCATGAAAATCACCCGGCGGATGGGGAGGTTGAGCCCCATGCCGATGGCATCGGTGGCCACCACATACCGCATTTCCCCGGCCAGGAAGCCCTCCATCTGCCGCCGCCGGGTGGCGTAGGGCAGGGCGCCGTAGATGATGGCGGCCTTCTTCCCCGCCTGGCGCAGGTCCTCCGCCACGCTGAGGACCCCCACCTTGGAAAAGGTGATGAGGGCATCCCCCGGCTGGACCCTGGTGTAGTCCACCGTGTGGTCCATGCACACCAGGGGAGTCTTGCGCCGGTGCCAGACGATTTCATAGCTGTCCCCGCAGCTTTCGATGAGGCGCACCAGCAGGTCCTTGGCCTCTGGGGCAGCGCACAGGTGGACCTCCGGCGCCTGGACCCCCAGGATGGCCCGGGTCCAGGCATAGCCCCGCTGGCGGTCGGCGATCATCTGGCACTCGTCGATGACCGCCACCTCGTAGGGCTGCTTCAGGTTCAGTTTCTCCGCCGTGGCGGCCACGTGGGTGTCCCCCTCCCGGCAGTCCTCCTCCTCGCCGGTGGTGAGGCTGCAGTCCACCCCCGCGTCCAGCAGCACCTCCTGGGCCTCCAGGGCCAGCAGCCGCAGGGGAGCCAGGTACACCCCCGTGGCCGCCTGCTGGAGCCGCTGGAAGCCGGCATAGGTCTTCCCCGTGTTGGTGCCCCCCAGGTGGAGGACAAAGTGCCGGGCCATGGCCCGGGCCTCCGGGTATTCATCCTTGGGGTTCAGGGCCAGCAGGGCGGCAAGACTGGTCCGGATGGCCTGGGGAACGTACCACACCGAGTACACCGTCCCCAAGGTCCGGGAGAGGAGCTGCTGGACGGGGAAGTCCTCCCGGCCCAAAAACGCCGCCCCGTCGGCCTCCGGCTGGGCCTGGGCAAAGGCCTCCATGGCCTGCTCCGCCGCCCCCCAGAGGACCTGGGGATACCGGTCCAGCACCTGGACCGTCAAAGGCGCCTTGGGGTTGGCCCCCATCCACACCGCCGCCTGGACAAAGTGGGTCAGGTCCCCTGGAAGCTGGGCCCCGTCGCACCGGGTCTCCAGGGCCAGAAACTGCCGGAGAAACCCCGTCACCTGGGAGGACCGCAGCCCCCGTCCCCGGGCCGCCGCCGGCAGATGGTCCACCATGGCGCGGTGGTAGTGCCCCGCCAGGGTGCCAACCTCGCCCTCCGGGGGGGAGACGGCCTGCCAGGCCTGTTCCAGCAGGGCTGCCCCGGCCTGGGCCGCCTTTTGGGCGGCCTGGAGGGCTTGGCCCTTGGGGGCGGTGCCCCGGGCTTTTTTCTGAAACACCTCGGTGGCCTCTGCTGCCTGGACGTCCTCCTGCCGCCAACAGGGCACCGACCGGCCGTTCCAATGCCGGTACCGGGGCCGGGGCAGCAGTTGGGCCATCAGTTCCTTGGTCCACCCCCGGCTTTTGAGGGTGCCAGGGCTCCACAGTTTGCCCCCTTTTCGGTTTGCCATTGCCGCTCGCCTCCCTTGCCTGGTCTGCGTTTCGCCTATTGTATCATGTTTCCCCCTGGGGGGCAATGGACGGCTTTCCCAATCGTCCCCCCAGCCCGGCGGTCTGACTTGACAGTCCCCGTCCGGCAGTGCATAATGGAGCGGTGGTGGAAGGCCTTTCCCCCATCCCATCTTGACGGCAAGGAGATCCCATGGCAAACGATACCAGAACCAAGTCCCCCCTCACCATTTCCCTGCACCGCCGCCCCAAGGTCCTTCTGTTGGGCAACGGCATGAACCGGGTCTATGGCGGCGCCTCCTGGGCGGGGCTGTTGGAGAAAATCAACCGCACCCACTACACCACTGAACAGGTAAAATCCATGCCCTTTCCCCTGCAGGCCGTTCTGCTGAGCCAGGACCATGTGGACGTCTCGCTCCAGGATTTGCAGCAGGAGCTGACCCAGTGCGAGGTCCACCCCTGGCTGGCCGAGCAGCTTCACCGGCTGCTGGCCCTGCCCTTTGACTGCATCCTCACCCCCAACTTCACCTACGAAGTGGAGTGCGCCCTGTTCCCGGACTTCTTGAACCATCCCCAGCGGTTTCTGCGGCACACGGCTGCGGTGCCCCGAGCAGAGAAATACTTCATGCTGCACACCTATTATTCCCTGCCCTTGGCCCGGGGAAACATCCCCCTCTTCCACGTCCATGGGGAGGCCAGGGTGCCCAACACCGTGATCCTGGGCCACTACTACTACGGCAACCTCCTCTTCTGCTGTGACGAGTACCTCACCCACCGGGCCCCGGAACAGCGCTACCCCCTGTGGCCCGGCCACGAGGAGTTGGAGGCCCTCAGCTGGCTGGACTATTTCATCCTAGGGGACGTGTACTCCCTGGGCTTTGGGTTTGACACTTCGGAGATGGACCTGTGGTGGCTCCTCTGCCGGAAAAAGCGGGAGCGGGCCCCCCACGGGGACCTCTGGTTCTTCGAGCCGGCCCGGCGCTCCGCCGAGGCTAAGCACGCCCTGCTGGAGGCCTACCAAGTGAAAAACGTCTCCCTGGGCTTCCAGGACCCCAAAGGGGAGGAGTACCAGGCCTTCTACGAGGCCGCGGTGAAGGAGATCAGCCGGCGGCTCCGCGCCAGCGTCCCAGAGGAAGCTGCAGCGTATTGATCCCCATGATTCTTTTTATATATGTGGAAGCCCCCTCCAGCCAGGAAAGGTTCCCTTTCCTGGCTGTTTTCATGCCTTCTGATCGGAGTACCCCTCCGCAAACTCCCAAAACCGGGCCGCTGCCGGGGGCATCAGCCGGCCCCGGCGCTTGACCAAGAAAATCCGGGACTGGTGGCCAGGCTCCACAAGGGTGCGGTAGGCCAAACTGGCCGGGTCGATGAAGGCCCACACCGATTGGGGGGCCAGAATCACCCCCAGCCCCCGCTGGGCCAGGCCCAGGATGGAGAAGATGGAGTTATACAGGCAGAACACATTCCGCCGGGGCAGGAACTGCCCCAGCCAGCTGTGAAAGTCCGCCTGGAGGGACTGCCGGGACGGGAGCATCAGGGGCACCTCCCCCAGGCAGGCCAGGGGCACGGTCTCTGGATGCTGGGCCGCCAGGGGGTGGTCCCGGCTGCACAGGATGCCCCAGGGTTCCCGCCGAAGGGCAATCTGGTCATAGGGTTCCAGGTTGAAAGGCTCCCGGACGATGCCCATGTCCACCAAGTTCTTTTCCAGCCGGTCCCGGTTCTCGGTGCTGTCCCCCGCCAGGATCTGGAAGTGGATGTTGGGCGCCGTCTCATGGAAGGCCGCGATGCGTTCCGACAGCAGCGTGGCCCCGGAGACCTCCGTGGTGCACAAACGGATGGTGCCGTACTGGGCGGGGCCCAGCTGCCCCAGCTGCTGCTGGGTGTTCTCCATGAGTTGGAGGATCTCCCGCCCCCGGGCCTGGAGGAAGCGGCCCTCCTCCGTCAGCTGAAGCTGCCGGCCCCCTCGGATCAGCAGGGGGACCCCCAGCTCCTCCTCCAGGCGCTTGATCTGCCGGGTGAGGGGGGGCTGGGCCATGTGGAGCTTTTCCGCTGCCCGGGTGATGTTCCGCTCCTGGGCCACAGTGAGGAAGTAATGTAAGGTACGAAATTCCATAGCAATACCCTCCCGGTATGGTTTCGCATATATTATGTGTATTTTATCATGGCAGTCAAGAGGAGTATACTGGTATCTGCCACCGCCGGCGACGGTTCTCGCCAAAAAACCTGGGGGAGGCTACGCTATGAAAAAAATGCACTACGGCTGGGTGATCTGCATCACCTGCACCCTGCTGCTGTTTGTCACCATGGGCACGGTATCCAATGGGTTTTCCGTGTACCTGCCCTACATCATGGAGGAAAAGGGGCTCACCAACGCCCAGACCTCCTCCCTGGTCACCCTGCGGTGCGCGGTGTCCTTTCTGTCCATGCTGGTCATCGGGTTTTACTACCAGAAGGTCTCCATCCGGGTGGGCACCACCATCGCCGCAGCGGCGGCTGGCGTGTCCTTTCTGCTGTACAGCGCGGCCGAGGCCTATCCCCTGTTCTGCGTCGGGGCGGCCATCTCGGGGGTGAGTTACGGCCTGGGCTCCATGATTCCCGTGTCCATCCTCATCAACCGCTGGTTTTACCAGCACCGGGCCCTGGCCCTGAGCATCTGCGCCTCCGGCAGCGGCATCGCCACCATCGTCCTGCCTCCTGTGACCACCGCCCTGGTGGAGAACCTGTCCATGGCCACCACCTTCCGGATAGAGGCCGTGGCCATCTTTCTCCTGGCGGCGGTGATCTTCCTGGCCCTGCGGAACCAACCGGCGGACAAAGGCCTGCTCCCCTGCGGCCAGACCCAGGCCCAGGAGGCCGCGGCCCAGGCCTCTGTCAACCTGGGCCCCCAGCGGGTGATGACCCGCCAGATGTGGCTCCTCCTAGGCTGCGCCAGCCTGTTTATGGGGGCCTTGGCCAACCCCGGCTTCTCCCACCTGTCGGTGCTGTTTACCTCCGAGGGTTTTTCCTCTGCCACGGTGGCCCTCATCATCAGCGGCACCGGGGTGATGATCACCCTGGGCAAGCTGGTCTTCGGGGAGGCCACCGACCACATCGGCGGCGGCCGCTCCACCCTGCTGTTTGGGGGCATCCTGGTGGTGGGCCATGTGCTGTGCTGCCTGGCCTTCACCCAGAGCCTGGTGCTGGCGGTGCTCACCGTGCTGTTTCTGGGGCTGGGATACCCCATCGCCACCATGGGCCCCTCGGTGTGGTCCAACGACCTGGCCGCGCCGGAGCAGTACCCCACGGTGGTCCGGCGACTCCAGGTGATCTACGCCGGCGGCGCCCTGGCCTTCTCCAGCCTGCCGGGGATCCTGGCCGACCATCTGGGAGGCTATCTGCCGGCCTACCTGCTCTTTACCACCATCAACGTCCTGTCCCTGGTGTGCATCGCCCTGTCCTACCGGGCAGGGAAAACTGCCCGGCAACCCCGCTCATAAACAGCATCGCCCCGCCTGGCGTTCTCCAGGCGGGGCGATGTTCTTTGGGGGAAGCGATGGCCTGCCTTCACAGGCTGTCCAGGTAGGGCACCACGGCAAAGGGCCGCACCTTCTCGTCCTTCCGCAGGTAGAGGGGGTGGTGGGGATGGCCCTTCTTAGAGCACTTGCCGGCGCACAGCCACTGGGCCCCGTACGCCTCCCCGATGGCCACCATGTCCCGGACGCAGTCCCGGAGGTAGGGGCGCTTCTCAATGATGGTCCCCCAGGCTGCCCACACGGCGGGGGCATACCCCGCCCCCACCTGTTCCAGGACGTAGCGAAAGGCCGCCATGTTCTCCCGGTGGAGGGCCGCGTTGCACACCTGGTCCATGTCCTCCGGCCGGGTGGCCCGCTGGGCATAGACATTGAACATCAGGAAACTGTCATACCCGTTCCCGGCGGCGATGCGCTCCACCGACTTGAGGGTGTTGTCCAGGTCCCCCGGGGCGGCGGTGGAGGGGTTGATGCCCACGCAGATCAGGGGCTTTTTCCCCCGTGTACCCAAGATGTACCGATACTCGGTATAGGTGTTGGGGACGAAGAGCCACTTCGTCCGGTCGTAGTCCTCATTGGTGGGCACCAGGGCCTGCTGGAAGGTGAGGATCTCCAGATCCTGGGTCTGGCAGGTGGGAATGTGCATAAAGAACCCCTTCTTTCCTCTGCGGGAATTTTCTCTTGGGAGGGATTGCTTTTTCCCCCCGTTTCTTCTATGATAGTACCACAAAGCAAGAGTTCTGTCGAGGCGCCGCTTCTGCGGCGTCTCTCTGTGTCTCCCCCCAAGGAGACACCACCAAATTGCTAGGAGGGATCGCCGTGGAAGCGGCCAAGCGCAACCTGGACCTGACCGAAGGGGTTATCTGGAAAAAGTTCCTGCTCTTTCTCCTCCCCATCGCCATTGGGACCCTGTTTCAGCAGTTTTACAGCACCGTGGACGCCGTCATCGTGGGCCAGTTTGTGGGGGCGGACGCCCTGGCTGCGGTGGGGGGCTCCGCCGCGGTGATCGTGCAGCTGGTGGTGGGGATCTTCACCGGCCTCTCCTCCGGGGCCACGGTGGTGATCTCCCACGGCTACGGCGCAGGGGACAAGGAGAAACTCCACCACGCCGTCCACTCCGCCGTGGCCTTCAGCCTGCTGGCTGGGGCCATCATCACGGTGGTGGGGATCCTCCTGACCCCCGACGCCCTGCGCTGGACCAAGAACCCCCAGGAGATCATGGGGGACGCCACCCTCTACCTCCGGCTGTACTTCCTGGGCACCATCCCCACCCTCCTGTTCAACATGGGGGCGGGCATCCTCCGGGCGGTGGGGGATGCCAAGCGGCCCCTGTACTACCTGGTGGTGTGCTGTCTGATGAACGTGGTGCTGGACCTGCTCTTCGTGGCCGGGCTCCACATGGGGGTGGCCGGGGCGGCCATCGCCACCACCCTGGCCAACCTCACCAGTGCCCTGCTGATCCTCCGCCAGCTCACCCGCACCCAGGACGCCTACCGCCTCATCCCCCGCCAGATCCGCATCCACAAGGCCACCCTGCTGCACATCCTGGGCATCGGCGTCCCCGCCGCCATTGAGAGCGCCATGTACGCCGCCTCCAGCCTGCTGATCCAGGTGCCCATCAACACCCTGGGCACCGAGGCCGTGGCCGCCTGGTCGGCCACCAGCAAGGTGGACGGGGTTTACTTTGCCCTGATGGTCTCCTTCGGCGTGGCCATCATGGCCTTTGTGGGGCAGAACTACGGCGCCGGCAAGTACCAGCGGATGAAGCAGGGGGTTCGGGTGGCTCTGACCATCTCCCTGTCCATCACCGTGGCCCTGTCCATCCTGCTGATGCTCTTCGCCCCGTACTGCTTCCGCATCTTTACCGATGAGCCATTGGTCATCCAGTACGCCATTGAGATCATGGGGTACTTCGTCCCCTTCTACTTCCTGTGGACCTGCATTGAGATTTTGGCCAACTCCCTCCGGGGCTCCGGGGATGCCCTGGTGCCCATGGTCATCAGCGTAGGGGGCATCTGCGGCCTGCGGATCCTGTGGGTCTTTCTGGTGGTGCCCCACTGGAACACCCTTATGGGCATCTCCATCTGCTACCCCGTCTCCTGGGCGGTGACGGTGGCCGTGCTGATCCTGTACTTCTGCCGGGGGAAGTGGAGGCGGTTGTAACGGTCCCCTCCCGGCGGGGGGTCTCTGTCATCGGTCAGTGGTCCCGTTAGAACCAGTGCAGGGTAGACCCTGCAACGTGGGTTCCCCGCCGACTCCGGCGGGGGAGCCCGACTTTCTTTGAAGAAAGTCGGGGGAAAGAACACCAGGGGCAAGCCCCTGGACCCCATTTTTTATGGCCGCTCGTTCCCACTCGCTGGTTTTTGGGATCGTTGTCTCCGATGCGGTCGAGGGACGATTTCGTCCGATATCCTAACACCGATTTGGGACGCATTTTTCCGGAAAAATATGGTGAAAAAGCATTTTGCGAAAGAAAGTCTCCAAATCAGGGCACGTACATGGGTTACGAAATAGTCCAATAACCGCCCCGCTGCGCCTCCAACACCAAAACGAGCGAGTGGGAACGAGCGGCCCCTAAACCAGGGGGGGCGGGGGGCCACCCCCCGCGACTCTTTGCGTCCGGGCTTTCTCTAGAGAAAGCCTGGATCCCCGCCCGGGACCGGGCGGGGAACCACGTTGCAGGGGCTAACCTGCGCTGGTCCCAAAAGGGACCACCTTCCCCCAAAATTCCCCCCTGCAAGGCTTGTATTTGTCAGGCAATGCGTATATAATATAGGTGTATACAAGTAAATCGTCGGGGAGCTTGTGTGACAGGCTGAGAGGAGGGTACCACCCTCGACCCGTGTAACCTGATTTGGGTAATGCCAACGGAGGGAAAGCATGCGCACAGGCGCAGTGGGACGTTGCCGGATTGGGTTACGTCCCATTTTTGATGCAGGAGGTGTTTGACCCCATGGTAACCATCAACGGCAGCCCCACCCCCGCCGACGGGCAGACCCTTGCGGCGTACCTGACGCAGGCGGGGTACGACCCCGCCCGGGTGGCGGTGGAGCGGAACGGGGACATCGTCCCCAAAGCCCAGTACAGCGCCACCACCCTGGCCGACGGAGACGTGGTGGAGATCGTCCGCTTCGTGGGAGGGGGCTGACATGGGCCCCCTTCCTACCCCTGCGGCCTGGCAGGCCGCCCTGGAGGCCCGCCACGGCCAGGCCCTCCAGGCCAAGTTCTCTGCCGCCACCGTGGCCATCTGCGGGTTGGGCGGGTTGGGGTCTCACCTGGCCCTCTCCCTGGCCAGGGCGGGGGTGGGGAAGCTGATCCTCCTGGACTTTGACCGGGTGGACCTGACCAACCTCCACCGCCAGCAGTACAAGGCCAGCCAGATCGGACAGCCCAAGGCCCTGGCCCTGGCGGACAATCTCCGGGAAGCCAACCCCTACCTGGCCCTGGAACCCCACGTGGTCCGACTGACCGAGGACAACCTGGCCCTCCTCCTGGCCGAGGCCACCTTGGTCTGTGAGGCCTTCGACCAAGCCGAGGCCAAGGCCATGCTGGTCAACGCCGTGCTGGAGCGCTTCCCGGAGAAGTTCCTGGTGGCCGCCTCGGGCATGGCGGGGCTGGGCTCGGCCAACGCCATCACCACCCGCCGGGTGAGCCGCCGGTTCTACCTCTGCGGGGACGGGGTGAGCGACGTGGCCGACGGCCTGGGCCTGGTGGCCTCCCGGGTGGCAGTGTGCGCAGGGCACCAGGCCCACATGGTCCTGCGCCTTTTAGCGGAAGAATACGAACCTTGAATCTGAGAAAGAAGGGATCTCTATGCAGCAGCATACCAACGATCCGCTGGTCATCGGCGGGCACACCTTTACCTCCCGGTTCATCCTGGGGTCTGGGAAATACTCCCTGAAGCTCATCCAGGCCGCCGTCCAGGACGCCGGGGCAGAACTCATCACCCTGGCCGTCCGCCGGGCCAACACCCGGGACCAGGAGAACATTTTGGACTACATCCCCAAGGGGGTCACCCTCCTGCCCAACACCTCCGGGGCTCGGAACGCCCAGGAGGCGGTGCGCATCGCCCGGCTGGCCCGGGAGCTGGGCTGCGGGGACTTTGTGAAAATCGAGATCATGCGGGACAGCAAGTATCTCCTCCCCGACAACGCCGAGACCATTAAGGCCACAGAGGCGCTGGCCAAGGAGGGGTTTGTGGTCCTGCCCTACATGTACCCCGACCTGAACGTGGCCCGGGACCTGGCCAACGCCGGGGCCGCCGCCATCATGCCCCTAGGGGCCCCCATCGGCTCCAACAAGGGCCTGGCCACCCGGGACTTTATCCAGATCCTCATCGACGAGATGGACCTGCCCGTCATCGTGGACGCGGGCATCGGCCGCCCCTCCCAGGCCTGCGAGGCCATGGAGATGGGGGCCGCCGCCATCATGGCCAACACCGCCCTGGCCACCGCCGGGGACTTGCCCCTGATGGCCGCCGCCTTCCGCCAGGCCATCGAGGCAGGCCGGAAGGCCTACCTCTCCGGCCTGGGCCGGGTGCTGGTGCGGGGGGCCGCTGCCTCGGACCCCCTCACGGGCTTCCTCCACGACTAAGGGGGCGGGAGCATGGAAAACCAATTCTTTGTGGACTCCCAGGCCCTCTCCCCTGCCGCCCTGGAGAAGAAGCACCGGCTGGAGCAGGACCCCACCGCCCGCAAGTCCCACATGGAGTACCTGCCGGGGATGGAGGTGCTGGACTCCGACCTGAAAGACCGCGTCCTGGCGGAGATGGGGTCCTATGACTACACCCGTTACACCGCCGCCGACGTGAAGGCCGCCCTGGAGCACACCACCTGCTCCCTGGAGGATTTCAAGGCCCTCCTCTCCCCTGCCGCCGCCCCCTTCCTGGAGGAAATGGCCCGGAAGGCCCACGGGGAGACCCAGCGCCACTTCGGCAACACCGTTTACCTCTTCACCCCCCTGTACATCGCCAACTACTGCGAGAACTACTGCGTCTATTGCGGCTTCAACTGCTACAACCACATCCAGCGGATGAAGCTCACCATGGAGCAGATCCAGCACGAGATGGAGATCATCGCCCAGAGCGGCATGGAGGAGATCCTCATCCTCACCGGGGAGAGCCGGGCCCAGAGCGACGTGGCCTACATCGGCGAGGCCTGCAAGCTGGCCCGGAAGTACTTCCGCATGGTGGGGCTGGAGATCTACCCGGTGAACACCGAGGAGTACCGCTACCTCCACCAGTGCGGGGCGGACTACGTCACCGTCTTCCAGGAGACCTACGACACGGACAAGTACGAGCAGCTCCACCTCCTAGGCCACAAACGGGTGTGGCCCTACCGCTTCGATGCCCAGGAGCGGGCCCTGCGGGGTGGGATGCGGGGGGTGGCCTTCTCCGCCCTCCTAGGCCTCTCCGACTTCCGGAAGGACGCCCTGGCCACGGGGCTGCACGCCTACCTCCTCCAGCGGAAGTACCCGGCGGCGGAGATCTCCCTCTCCTGCCCCCGGCTGCGGCCCATTGTGAACAACGACAAGATCAACCCCCTGGACGTGGGGGAGAGGGAACTGTGCCAGGTGCTGTGCGCCTACCGCCTCTTCCTCCCCTTTGCGGGGATCACCGTCTCCTCCCGGGAGAGCGCCCGGTTCCGGGACGGCATCGTGAAGATCGCCGCCACCAAGGTCTCCGCCGGGGTTTCCACCGGCATCGGGGACCACGAGGAGAAGTACACCGGCAAGTCCACCGGCGCCCAGCAGGGGGACGAGCAGTTCGAGATCGCCGACGGCCGGAGCTTTGCCCAGATGTACCACGACATGGACGGGGAGGGCCTGCAGCCCGTCCTGAACGATTACCTCTATGTTTGACCTTCTCTGCCTCACCGACCGCACCCTGTGCCGGGAGCCCTTCCTGGACCGGGTGGCGGCCATCGCCGCCGCCCGCCCCGCCGCCCTGATCCTCCGGGAAAAGGACCTGCCGGAGGACCAGTACCAGGCCCTGGCCGCCCAGGTGATGGCCCTGTGTCAGAAGGCCGGGGTGCCCTGCATCCTCCACACCTTCGTGGGGGCGGCTCGGGCCCTGGGGGCCCGGGCCATCCACCTGCCCCTCCCTGTGCTGCGGACGCTGTCCGCCGGGGAGAGAGCTGCCTTCCCCGCCCTGGGGGCCTCCTGCCACTCGGTGGAAGAGGCCTGGGAGGCGGTGGCCCTGGGGGCCACCTACCTCACCGCCGGCCATGTGTTTGCTACCACCTGCAAGGCCGGCCTCCCCGGCCGAGGGGTGGAGTTTCTGGCCCAGGTGTGCGCCGCGGTCCCCTGCCCGGTGTATGCCATCGGCGGGGTGGGGCCGGAGAATCTCCCCGCCCTGGCTCGGGCGGGGGCAAAGGGGGGCTGCGTCCGGTCCCCCCTCATGACCTGCCCCGATCCCGGGGCCTATCTTCGCCAGTGGAAGGAGGCAGCCGCCCATGTCCTTTGACCCCAAGCTGCTGCAGCTCTACGCCGTCACCGACCGGCAGTGGACCGGCCGGCAAACCCTGATCCAGCAACTGGAAGCCGCCCTGCAAGGGGGCGTCACCCTGGTCCAGCTCCGGGAAAAAGATCTGGACGACGCTGCCTTCCTGGCCGAGGCCAGGGAGGTGGTGGCCCTCTGCCACCGGTACGGGGTGCCCTGCCTGATCAACGACAACCTCCCCGTGGCCCTGGCCGCCGGGGCAGACGGGGTCCACGTAGGCCAGGAGGACCAGCCCGTGGCGGACATTCGCCGCCAAGTGGGGCCCGACTTCCTCATCGGGGCCACCGCCAAAACCCTGGACCAGGCCCTGGCTGCCCAGGCCGCCGGGGCGGATTACCTGGGGGTGGGGGCCTGCTTCCCCTCCCCCACCAAACCCAACGCCAAGGGGATCACCCGGGAGGCGCTGGCGGACATCTGCGCCGCCGTCTCCCTCCCGGTGGTGGCCATTGGGGGAATCACCCTCCAGAATGCCCGGCAGCTCCAGGGGGTGGGGATGGCTGGGCTGGCGGTGATCTCCGCCCTCTTCGCCGCCCCGGACATCACTACGGCCGCCCGGGACCTGCTGGCCCTGTCCCGACATCTCACGGAAGGAGGGGCGCCATGAAAACCGCCCTCACCATCGCCGGCAGCGACTCCAGCGGCGGCGCCGGCATCCAGGCCGACCTGAAAACCATGACCCTCAACGGGGTCTATGCCATGAGCGTGCTCACCGCCCTCACCGCCCAGAACACCCTGGGGGTCACGGGGATCCTCCCGGTGCCCCCGGCGTTTCTGGTCCAGCAGATGGACGCGGTGTTTTCCGACATCCCCCCCGACGCGGTGAAGATCGGCATGGTGGCTTCCGCCCCCCTCATCGAGGCCATCGGGGAGCGGCTGCGGTTCTACGGCGCCAAGCACATCGTCGTGGACCCCGTTATGGTCTCCACCAGCGGCTCCCGCCTGCTGGACGGGGGGGCGGAGACCACCCTGACCCGGGTCCTCTTCCCCCTGGCAGAGGTCATCACCCCCAACCTTCCTGAGGCAGAGGTCCTTTCCCACCGAACCATCCGCCGGGAGGAGGATATGGAAGCCGCCGCCCAGGCCATCTACGAGGCCTACGGCTGCGCCGTCCTGTGCAAGGGAGGTCACCGGGTGAGCGACGCCAACGACTACCTCTGGGACGGCACCGCCGGCCAGTGGTTCCGGGGGGAGCGCATCCACAACCCCAACACCCACGGCACCGGCTGCACCCTCTCCAGCGCCATGGCCGCCAACCTGGCCAAGGGGTTTTCCCTAGCGGACAGTGTCCGTCGGGCAAAGACCTACCTCTCCGGTGCCCTGGGGGCCATGCTGGACCTGGGGCAGGGGGCGGGACCCATGGACCACGGGTTTGCCCTGCCCGCCCCCTGGCGGGAGGAGGGGCCCCTGTAACAGGGGGCCCCGGTCCCGGAGGGTACCCTTCGGGTGGGTGGGACTCTTACGGAGCCTCGGGGCGCAGCGCCCCGTTGCCCCGCCTGCCCGGCGGGGG
>OLPO01001002.1_pt1 | contig 20674 bp, 16 predicted proteins | sample 1672831 | NCBI WGS metagenome assembly OLPO01 (sample SAMEA3136728, study PRJEB25190) | human gut metagenome
CGCTGATGGTCGGCACCTGGAAGCAGCTCGACGCGCTGGCCCGCATACTCTACCTCGAATCGGTGTCCTTCGACGAATTGCAGGCATTCGCCCGCGACAAGGAGAAAATGTCGTCGGCGATCCCGGCCATCTGGCCCATCGACCGCTCGGCGCTGCACAACAACCACATCGGCGCCTTCTCGCCGCGCCGCTACCACCCCGTGCTGCACCGCGTGCAGGCCCACACGGGCATCGACTTCGGCTGCGACCGCGGCACGCCGGTCTACGCCACAGGCGACGGCGTGGTGAAGATCGCCGCCTCCTCGGGCTTCAACGGCGGATACGGCCGGCAGGTGCTCATCGACCACGGCTTCGGCTACCAAACCCGCTACGCCCACCTGAACGAGGTGCTCGTCACGCCGGGCGAAAAGGTCAAGCGCGGGCAGACCATCGCCCTGACGGGCAACACGGGCCGCTCGACGGGCCCCCACCTCCACTACGAAGTGATCCACAAGGGCGTGCCGGTCAACCCGATCAACTATTTCAACCGCGACATGACGCCCGAGGAGTACAACGACCTGATGGAACGCATGCGCGAGACCAACTTTGAAGTCTACTGACATGACGGGCAAAAAGGATTTCAAGCGGCTCCGCCGCCGCAAACGCCGCCGCCAGCGCGTCATCCGCGCGACGGTCCACCTGTTCGTGTGGTTCGGCGTCGCGGTGTTGTACTACCTCGGTTTTTCGATCTTCTTCGATACGCCGTTCGAGTACTCGCTCAAGCACTCGACCGACCGTCTGCGCACCGAATATGCGGCACTCGAGGCGCGCTACGACTCGCTCATGCACGTCGTGGACAACCTCTCGGCCCGCGACCGCAGCGTCTTCCGCATCCTCTTCGAGTCGGACCCCTACGACTTCGACACGGAGTACGAGACGAAGCAGGCGGCCACCTACGAGCGTATCGTCGGCCGTTCGACGCGCCAGCTCAAGCGTGAGCTGCGCGAGCGCGTGGCCGACATGGAGGGGCGGCTCGACCGCCTGGCCGCGAGCTACCTCGCCCTGCAGGCGCGGATCGACTCGACGGGGCGCCGCTGCAACAACATCCCGGCCATCCAGCCCGTCATCAACAAGCAGCTGACGCTGCTCACGGCCTCCTACGGCATGCGCATCCACCCCTTCTACAAGACCCTGCAATCGCACCAGGGCGTCGACTACACCATTCCCGAGGGATCGCGCGTCTTCGCCACGGCCGACGGCACCGTAAGCAGCGTGGCGCTGCGCCACTCGACGCAGGGGCAGACCGTCGTCATCGACCACGGCAACGGCTACCAGACGCCGTACAGCCACCTCTCGAAGATCAACGTCCGCCGCGGACAGCAGGTGCGCCGCGGCGACATCATCGCCCTGTCGGGCGACACGGGCCTCTCGCTGGCCCCGCACCTGCACTACGAAGTGCGCCTGAACGGCATGCGCGTCGATCCGATCCACTACTTCTTCATGGAGCTCTCGCCCACGGAGTACCAGCGGATGATCCGCATCGCCCAGTCGGGCATGCAGTCCTTCGACTGACACCCGGGGCTGCCTCCACGATCCGAAACAAGACCTGCCCATGCAACTGAAACTCATCCTGCTGGATTTCGACGGCACGCTGGCCGACACGCGGCGCGCCAACACGCTGGCCTACCTGCAGACGCTCCGCGAGGCGGGCTACACGCTCACCGAAGAGGAGTACGCGGCCCGCTACTTCGGCATGCGCTGCGAGGAGTTCCTCACGCGGATAGGCATCGCCGACGCGGCGGAGCGCGAGCGGCTGCGGCTACGCAAGATCGCCCTCTACCCCGACTATTTCGACACCGTGCGGCTCAACGAACCGCTCTGGAGTTTCTGCCGGGAGTTCCAGCGGGGCGGCGGCCGGGTGTGGATCGTCTCGACGGGCAGCCGCGCCAACATCGAGCACGTCATGCGCCACCTCGGGCTCGGCGGCCCGGCCGGGGAGGTTCCCGCAGACCGGGCGGACAGGACGGATGGAGAGCACGGAGCGGCCGACGCTCCGCTGGGGCGTGTCGACGGCATCCTCTCGGGGCTCGACATCCCGACGCCGAAACCGGCCCCGGACTGCTTCCTGGAGGCGATGCGCCGCGAGGGATGCACCCCCGCCGAGACGCTCATCTTCGAGGATTCGGAGATCGGTCTCGAAGCGGCACGCCGCAGCGGCGCGGCCTACATCCGCGTAAGGCTCTGACTGCGATCGGAGAGAGATTCCGACGGCACCACGCCCGGCCGAAACAAACGCCCCGCAACCGGTAAAGTTGCGGGGCGTTTTCACGGCACCGGGGACGGGCGGGACGGCTGCGTCACCGCTTGCAGATCACGTTGAAATCGCAGAACCGGCACGTATCCGGATCGTCGCACTGCCGGAACGGCACCGCCGGGTCGTACAGCTCGGCAAGGGTCTCGCGCAACAGTTCCTCGAAGCGCCCGGCGTAGAGCGCGTAGCTCGCGCCGCAGAGGCCCGTCTCGCGGTCGACGAGCAGCGGCGAATAGTCTTCGCCGTGCATGTTGCGCACGTAATAGAGCGCCGGCACGGCATCGATACCCCGCGTGCGGTAGAGGATCATCGCATAGAGCAGCGTCTGGAGGATATTCGAGAGGCGCTGCTTGCCCGTCCCGCGGAAGAGGCTCTCCACCCCCGCGAAGTCGAGGTGCGCAGCACCCGTCTTGTAGTCCACCACCCGCAGCGTGCCGTCGTCGAGGCGGTCGATGCGGTCGGCAATACCCGCGAACTTCATCTCCAGCCGCCGGCCGCCGGCATCAAAGGGGAAGGCATGCGCCACCTGCTGTTCGAGCGCCTCGACCGTGAAGGCGTCGTGCGCGGCGTCGTAGGGCATCACCCCGCCGCGCAGGTAGCGCGTCACGATGTCGCGCACGAGCAGCAGGTTGCCCGTATAGTCGTCCGCGACGGCCTGTTCGTCGCACAGGTAGTTGAGGTTGATCGCCCGCGTCACGGCCCGGTCGGCGGCATCCGTGCGGAGCAGCGCCCGCAGCGTCGCACCGGGGGCATGCTCCCCCACCAGCGGCGTATAGAGCGCCTGCGCCGCGGCGTGGAGGATCGTGCCGAACATCGGGGCGTCGATCTCCTCGCTCACCTCGTCGTCGACGCGCAGCCGCGCCACGGAGTGGAAGTAGAAGCGCAGCGGGCAGGCCACGTAGCGGAAAAAGGCCGTCGGCGAGAGCGCCGCCTCGCTTTCGGGCGAGACGAAGCGTTCGAGCGACGCCATCACGGCGGCATCCTTGGCCACCTCGATGGGGGCCGTCTCGGCGAGGTTCACGTCGACGCCGACCTCGACCCGCGCAACGGGCAGACCGCTCTCGTAGTCTATCTGGTGGATGTAGCGGCTCGGCTCGCCCGTGGACTTGTCGTCGGCATGGGCGCAATAGAGCATCCGGACATCCGACGCGCGCTGGATCAGGCGGTAGAAATAGTAGGCGTAGACCCCTTCGTGGTGCTCGGGCGTGGGCAGCGAGAAGGCCGCACGCAGGTTGTAGGGGACGAACGACCCCTGTCCCATGAGGTTGCCGGGGAAGTTGTCGTCGTTCATCGAGAGCAGCAGCACGTGCTCGAAGTCGAGGTTGCGCGTCTCGAGGATACCCATGATCTGAATGCCCTCGAGCGGTTCGCCCTCGAAGGGGATGCGGACGGTCTGCAGGTGGCGGCGCAGCAGCGAGGCGTAGACCTCCGTCGTCAGCTCCACGTCGCACGCATCGAGCGAGTTGCGCAGCTTGGTGATCTCTTCGGAGAGCACGGCCAGAAACTCGACCCGCTGCCGGGCGTCGTCCCCCTCGTAGGGACGCCGGGCCACGGCGCCGACGCACTGCAGCAGGTAGTCCGACAGCGCGCGCCACTCCCCGGCCGGGGTGAAGAGCTGCCGCAGCAGGTCGTTCCGCCCGAGCCACGCGGCATCGACCGAGATGCGGCGTTCGCGCACGATCTCCTCCTGCAGGGAGCGGGTCAGCGCGGCATCGCTCTCCGCGACGTAGGGATGGGCCAGCAGCCCCTCCACGTCGCTGTGGTAGAAGCTCCAGCCGTCGCCCCTGCGGCGGCGGTGCGCCTGCAGCTCCACGAGGCGCTCGACAAAGGTGTAGGCCAGGCTCGCCCGCAGCGGGTAGCCCATCGTGACGTTCACGCGTCCGATCTCCGCCGGCAGGGCGTAGAGCAGCGGCAGCAGGAGGTTCTCGTCGGTGAGCACCACGGCCGTCTCGCGGCCCAGCCGGGCATCGGAGCCTTCGGTGCGGCGCCGTTCGGCCAGCAGCTCGGCCAGCAGCTCGGCCAGCAGCTCGGCGGCATACTTGCACTGCACGGCATTCGAGACGGCCGCGACGGCCTCGATCCGCTTCGGCCGGGTCATGTTGTCGTGCGACACGGCGCCGGCGCGCGGCGGGAAGAGCGCGAGGTTCTCGCGCACGAACATCCCGGCCTCCTGCTCGGGGTCGTTCACGTAGTAATCGTCCCAGTCCCAGTAGAAATCGGTCTCGGCGGCTGTCGCGAGGAAGCGGAAGAGCCGTTTTTCACACTCCGAGAGGGCGTTGAAACCCGCAACGACAAAGCGCCGCGGCCGGTCGAACGAGAATTCGCCCGTGCGGATGCGCTCCGCGGCGGCGCGCTGCACCATGCCGTTGTAGGCGATGCCGAGCTCCGCAAGGCGGACGCGAAACTCCCCGTAGATCGGGTAAAGCGTCTTCCAGATGGCCAGGAAGCGGCGTTTCTCCTCCGAGAGGTCGGCCTCGGGGCCGAGCGTCGACCAGAAACGCAGGATTTGCAGCTGCTGCGGTGTGAGGTAGGAGATGTCGGCCTCGATCTCCTTGATGTCCGAGATGTTGCGGAAGAGCTCGCGGGCGTCTATCAGGTATTTGTCGATCGTGTCGAAATCCGCCAACAGCATGTCGCCCCAGAAGTAGAAGCGGTCGAAGGGCTCGTCGTGGTAGCGCGAGTAGACCTTGTAGAGCTCCGTGACAAGACGCACGCGATCGCCCGTCTCCAGCCCCGAGATTTCGGTCATCAGATCGTCGACGGTCACCCATGCGGGCTGCCACATCGGACGCCGTGCGATGCGGGAGAGCGCCTCGGTGAAGAAGAGTCGCGCACGCCGCGACGGGAAGAGCACCTCGCACTCCGACAGCTCCTCCCCGTAGCGGGCGTAGAGGTCCGCGGCGACCTCCTCCAGAAAGCCCTTCATGGGCTACTCCAGGGGTTTGATCTCCCCGCCCATGAACTTGAGCGCGGTCCGGACAATGGCCGGCTCACCCCTGTAGCGGAGCACCGCCCCGGTCGAGGTCCGTGCCTCGAGCCGGTCCGTGACCCACACGCGCACCTCGGCGTTGCTCTGGGCGCTGACGCGCGCCGACATGGTCTCCAGCTCCGCGGCGTTGACCTGGCCGCCCGACGCCTGGAGCGTCAGGTAGCGGGCGCTGCCGCCGAGCAGGGCCGAGGCCTTATCCGAGACGCTCATGTCGAGGTCCTGCACCTCGAGCGTCCCCTCGAGCGAGGCGCCGCCGGAAAGGGCGACGTCCAACAGCGACTGGCGCAGCGTATCGGCAAGCGACGCCTTCGCGTCGGTCAGCGCAAACGACGAGAGCGTATTGTAGCAGACGCGCACCTGCGTGCGCTCGGGCCGGCGCGAGTCGATCCGCTCGCGGATGTGGAGCACGCGGTCCTTGACCTCGGCGCGGAACTTCGTCGTATAGGAACCCTTCGTGTCGTAGACGATCTTCGGGGCCTCGCTGTCGGGCACGCGCTCGAAGACCACGTCGAACGCGCCGCTCGCCTCGATGCGCGTAAAGGCCGGCAGCCACTCGCTCTTCTCCGCGGCGGCCGGGGCCGTCTGCTGCGCCCGGGCACCGAGTGCCGCGGCGATCATCACGATGCTGAAAAACAGTTTTTTCATCTCTGGAAGCATTTTTTTCGTCTGCTAATTTACGAAAATATCCCCAAATGCCACGGCCGTTCGGGATTTGTTTTGTAATTTTAGCTCCTGAAACGACTTTTCGGAGAGTGAGAGCGAAAATTCTGAATGCGAGCGCCGGGTCGGGCAAGACCTACCAGCTCGCCTACAAATACGTGCACGACACCGTGGAGCAGCCGACGCGCTACCGCCACATCCTCGCCGTGACCTTCACCAACAAGGCCACCGAGGAGATGAAGACGCGCATTCTGAAGGAGATCCACGCCCTGGCGTCGGGTGCCGCGAGCAGCTACCTCGAACCGCTCTGCCGTGAACTCGGCATGGACGCCGCGACGGTGCGCCGCCGGGCCCGCGAGGTGCGCTCGCACATCCTGCACGACTATTCGCACTTCACGGTACTGACCATCGACACCTTCTTCCAGCGCATCCTGCGCGCCTTCATCAAGGAGCTGGGCATCGACCTGAACTACACGGTCGAGATCGAGACGGCGCCCGTGCTGGCGCAGGGGGCTGACACGCTCATCGAGCAGATCGCCTCCGACAGCGGGCTGCAGCGCTGGATGAGCGACTTCGTGCAGGAGCGCATCGACGAGGGGCTCAAGTGGGACATCCGCGAGAGCATCCTCACGCTCGGCGCCGAGCTCTTCAAGGAGCGCAACCGCGAAACGCTCGCCGCGGCGCGTCCGCGCGAGGAGCTGCGCCGCATCGTCGGCCGCATGAGCGCCGAGGCGGCCCGCAGCCGCGAGGAGCTGCGCCGCACGGCCGCGGAGGCCGTCGGCATAATCGCCGCCGCGGGGTGCTCCGTTGCCGACTTTCCCTACAGGGAGAAGGGCTTTGCCGCGTGGTTCTACGCCGTGGCCGGAGGCTCGACCGACCGCTACGGCAGCCGCGTCGAGGCGGCCTGCACGGACGATGCGCGCTGGGGCAAGGCGGGGACGCCGTCGCAGCGTCTCCGACCGCAGCTGCAACCCCTGCTGCGCCGCCTGTGCGAGCTCTACGAGCGCAACGTCCGGCTATGGAACACGTGCGAGCTGCTGCGCGAGAACTACCGCAGCTTCGCCCTGCTCTCGGACCTCTACACGCGCGTGCAGGAGCTCTGCGACGCGCAGAACACGATGCTCCTCTCCGAAACGAAATACGTCCTCTCGGAGTTCATCGGTCACAACGACGCGCCGTTCATCTACGAAAAGGTCGGCAACCGCTTCGACCGCTTCATGATCGACGAGTTCCAGGACACGTCGGTCAAGGAGTGGGAGACCTTCCTGCCGCTGCTGCGCAACGCCATGGCGCAGGCCGCGCCCGACGAGACCGCGGTGCTGCTCGTCGGCGACATCAAGCAGTCGATCTACCGCTGGCGCGGCGGCGACTGGCGGCTGCTGCACGGTGCGGCCCGCGAGGCGCTCGGGGCGGCCGACACGCAGGTGGTCGCCCTGCAGGAGAACTACCGCAGTCTGCCCGTGGTCGTGGAGTTCAACAACCGCATCATCGAGCGCATCGTCCGCAGCGACAACGACGAGCTGAACCGCACGCTCTCCGAGGCCGCCGCGCGGGGCGACCTCTCGCCGCAGACGGCCGCCGAGCTCACGGACACCCTCGCGGACGCCTACCGCGACCATGCGCAGCAGCCGCGCCGCACGGGGGCGCATCCGGGCTACGTCTCGGTCGAGACATTCGACGAGCGCCCGCCCGTCGTCGAGCGCATCTGCGAGCTGCTCGACCGCGGGTTCCGCCCGGGCGACATCATGATCCTCGTGCGCGGGGCGACGGACGGCGCGAAGGTCGCCGCCGAGCTGCTGGAGTTCAAGCGCCGCAACACCGAGGAGCGCTACCGCTTCGACGTCATGACGCAGGAGGCGCTCGTCGTGGGCAATGCCCCCGTCGCCTCGTTCATCGCCGCGGCGCTGCGCCTGGCACTCAACCCCGACGACTCGCTCCACCGCGCCGTCTACAACCACTACCTCGGCCGGGCCTTCGACCGCCCGCTCGACGACGAGGAGCGCACCTTCTTCCGCTCGATCCGCCTGCTCTCGCCCGAGGAGGCGTTCGAGCGCATCGTCATGCGCCACGACATCGCCGGCGACCGGCGCCAGACGGCCTACCTGCAGGCCGTGCACGAGCAGATCATCGCCTTCTGCTCGTCGAAGATCGCCGACATCCCGCTCTGGCTGCAATGGTGGGACTCTACGGGCAGCGGCCGCTCGCTGAGCGTCGAGGCCTCGGCCTCGGCCGTCGAGATCACGACCGTCCACAAGGCCAAGGGGCTCGAGAAGAGCGCCGTGCTGATCCCCTACTGCTCGTGGCAGCTCGACCCGAAGGCGGGCGGCGTCACGAACATCGTCTGGGCAGCGGCCCGCGGCGAAGGCTCCGACGCGGGGTGCGTACCCGTGCGGTTCCGGCAGTCGATGGCCGAATCGGGCTTCTCGGAGGAGTTTTACCGCGAGAAGGTCTACGCCCATGTCGACAACATCAACCTGCTCTACGTGGCGCTCACGCGCGCCAAGGAGTCGCTCCACGTCTTCCTGCCGCGGCGCAGCGCCCGCACGGTGGGGGCCCTGCTGCGGCAGAGCATCCCGACGGAGGGCGACCGCGCCCTGCTCGACGGGCTCGAGGGGCGCTGCACCTGCACGGAGCGGGGCGAGCGCTTCGAGTTCGGCGAATTCGCGGGACCCGTCGCCGAGCGGGGGGCCGCCTCGGGGGGCCGCCACGTCGTGCTGGAACGCTACGCCACCTCGCAGGCCGACCTGCGGCTGCGGCTCCCCTCGCAGCGCTACTTCGAGGAGGAGGACGAGGTGGAGCTCTCGCCGCGCAACTTCGGCATACTGATGCACCGCGCCTTCGAGCAGGCCGACGACGAGGAGCAGATCCGCCGCGCCGTGGAGCGCATGACGGCCGACGGCACGCTCTCCGAAGCCGAGGCGCAGACCCTGCGCGAGACGATCGCCCGGGCGCTTGAGCACCCCGTCGTACACGAATGGTTCGGCGGCGGGTGGCAGCGCGTGCGCAACGAGCAGGAGATCATCCTCCCGTCCGAAGCGTCCGCCGGGGAGCGCACGATCCGGCGTCCCGACCGCGTGATGACCGCCGGACGGCGCGCCGTCGTCGTCGACTACAAGTTCGGCCGCCACGAGGCGGCACGCTACCGCCGCCAGATCCGCGAATACTGCGACCTGCTGCGGCAAATGGGCTACACCGACGTCGAGGGGTACCTCTGGTACGTCCAACGCGGAAATATCGAAAAAGTGACCGATGAAGCATAACACGCATACCGAACGCCCGCTCGGGGGCATCGTCGACATCATCCCGCCGCCGTTCCGCCGCCGCGGGCTGCGCGTTGCGGCGACGCTGCTGCTACGCGCGCTGCTCAACCTCGTGGGACTGGCCGTGCTGCTGCCCGTGCTGGTGCTGGTGCTCGACCCGGCGGGGCTCGAAGGCAGCGGCCCCCTCGCCCGCGCCTACGCCCTCTCGGGCATCTCGTCGCCCCGCGGCTTCGCCCTGGCCGTCTGCGGGGGCGTCGTCGCCGTCATCATCCTCAAGTCGCTGCTGAACCTCGTGCTCGCACGCACCGAGCGACGCTATATCTACGACCTCTACCGCACGCTCTCGCGGCGGCTCTTCATCACCTACCACGACCGCGGCCTGGGCTTCATCAAACGCTCGAACTCCGCCGTGCTGGCCCGCAACGTCAACGTCGTCTGCCTCGCCTTCACGGCCGGGGTGCTCAAGCCCGCCGCCGCCATCGCCGCCGAAGCGATGCTCTTCGTGCTGCTCTTCACGGCGTTGGCGCTCTACGCGCCGCTCGCCGCAGGGCTCGCCGTCGCGGTCTTCCTGCCCGGCACGTGGCTCTACTACGGCCTGATCCGCAACCGCATCAACCGCTACGGCGAGGAGGAGAACCGCGCGCAGCGCGAGAAGTCGCGCCTGGTGGTCGAGACCTTCCGCGGCTATGCCGACATCGAGATCAACGCCGCCTTCCCGCAGATGCTCCGCTCGTTCGACCGCGCGATGGACGAGGTCGTGCGCACGCGCCTGCGCGAAACGGCCATCGGGCTGCTCCCGCCGGCCTTCACCGAGATCGCCCTGGCGCTCGGCATGGCGCTGCTCGTCGCCTTCGGCATCGGGCACGGCAGCCAGATGCAGCTGCTCTTCGGCGTCTTCGCCGTGGCGGCGCTGCGGCTCATGCCCTCCGTGCGGGGCATCCTCTCGTCGTGGACCACGATCCGCTACAACCGCTATACGATCGATATCCTGCGCGAAGCCTGCGTCACGGGGCCGGAGCCTCCGACCGCGGAGGCCGAGCGCCGCACGACCGACAAGCTGCCCTTCGAGCACGAAATCGCCGTGCGCGACCTCGCGTTCCGCTTCGAGGACGGCGACCGCACGCTCTTCGAGGGGCTCTCGCTCACGATCCGCAAGGGCGAGCGGGTCGGCATCCGCGGCGCCTCGGGTGCGGGCAAGACGACGCTCTTCAACCTGCTGCTGGGGCTCTACACCCCGACGGCGGGCGAAATCACGATCGACGGCACACCCCTCACGCCGGCCAACCGCCGCGCCTGGCAGAACCGCATCGGCTACGTCTCGCAGAACCTCTTTCTCTGCGACGGCACCTTCGCCGAGAATGTCGCCCTCGGCACACCCGCCGCGGAGATCGACCGCACACGGGCGCTCGAGGCGCTCGAGGCGGCACGGCTGGGCGACTTCATCGCCTCGCTGCCGCAGGGGATCGACACCCCGATCGGAGAGTGCGGCTGCCGCCTCTCGGGCGGGCAGCGCCAGCGCATCGGCATCGCCCGGGCCCTCTACCGGGCGTCGGACGTCCTCTTCTTCGACGAGGCGACCTCGGCGCTCGACAACCGCACCGAGGAGGAGATCAACCGCGCCATCGCCGCGATCGCCGCGCGCCACGCGGGGCTGACGATCGTCGTGATCGCCCACCGCGCCTCCTCGCTCGAATACTGCAACCGCATCATCACACTCGGAGAGAAATGAAATACCGCAAATACGTCATCGCGGGCATTACGATCGAACTGCCCGACACCCTCCCGGGCGGACACTTCCCCCGGGCGATAGAAACCTTTGCCGCAAAAGGCGCCGACGGCCTCCCCGCCGGAAGCACACACCCGGCTGCGACCACACCAGTCCCCCCTGCGGCCACACCGGCCGACACGACCGATCCCGCGGCAGGAGCGACAATCGCGGATACGGCCCCCGCGCTGCGGCTCGCCCCGGGCATCTGCCCGCCCGCACAGGCTGACTACCGCGAGTTGGACAGCTTCGACTTCGCGGATGCCGACGCCGACTGCCGCTTCGGAATCGACGCCGCCGGCTACCTGCTCGAAATGGCGCCGCGCAGCGGCTCCTCCCCGGCCCGCTTCCGCAAGCGGTTCGACATGCCCGACGTCACGACCGACTTCACCCCGCTCCACGATCCGGCGCTGCTGCGCTTCGGACTCTGGACGATGTTCAACCTCGCGGCCCTGCGCCGCCACAGCGTGGCATTCCACTCCTCGGTGATCGCCTGGCACGGCCGCGGCGTCCTCTTCCTCGGGGAGTCCGGCACGGGCAAGAGCACCCATACGCGGCTGTGGCGCGAGCACATCCCCGGAGCCCGGCTGCTGAACGACGACAGCCCCATCGTCCGCATCCTCGGTGACGAAGCCCGCGTCTGCGGCTCGCCGTGGAGCGGCAAGACCCCCTGCTACCACAACGTGGAGCTTCCCATCGCGGGCATCGTGCGGCTCTCGCAGGCCCCCCGCAACGCCATCCGGCGGCTGCGCACCCTCGAGGCGCTCGGCGCCCTCATCCCGTCGGCACCCCCGGCCTTCGCACGCGACGAGCGGCTGCAGGACCGCATCTGCGAGATCATCTCGCAACTCATCCGCCGCGTGCCCGTCTACCACCTCGAATGCCTGCCCGACGCCGAGGCGGCCCGCCTGGCCTGCACGACGATCTTCCCCGACGAAAACCTCCGCTGACCATGCTGCTGCCCAACGAACTCTTCTTCGAGCAGGTGGAGGCGGTGCTCGCCGAGGGACAGCCCGTGCAGATCCGCATGAAGGGCCACAGCATGCGCCCCCTGCTGCGCAACGACAGGGACCGCGTCGTCGTGCGCGCATACGGCGCAGGCGAGGAGCCGCAGCGGGGCGACGTCGTGCTCTTCCGCTACAAGGGGCGCCACGTACTCCACCGCATCGTGGCACGGCGCGGCGAGCGCTTCCTGCTGGCGGGCGACGGCAACTACCGCCTTCGCGAGGAGTGCTCGCGCGCCGACATCGCAGGCCGTGTCGTGCAGGTCATCCGCCCTTCGGGGCGCACCCTTTCCTGCGACGGGAAACGCTGGCAGCGGCTCTCGCGCTGCTGGCTCGCCCTGCCCGAGGGGCTGCGGCGCTTCCTCCTCCGCGTCCTCGGGCACCTCGGCATCCGCTGATCCATCCGAAAACCGGACGGCCCTCCCTCCCCCGAAGCACCGACTGCGGGCCCGACTTCTCCGGCAGAAGCTTCCTTTCGGCCCGGGGCTGCCCGGCATCCCCGACTGTCCCCTCCGGAGCAGATCCGACCCTTCCGGCAGCTCCCGAAGCGGGTCCGGCCGCCACAGACGGCGGTCCGACGACAAAAAAAGACCTGAACCTCACGGTTCAGGTCTTTCATTTGCGGCCCTGCGGCCGCGGGACATTCGGATTTACTCGCCCAGAGCGAAACGCTTGTAGGCAACCACCGTAGCCTCCTTGTCGGCCTTGTGGATGTAGTCGCGGATCGTCTCCTTCTCGCCGACGACGAGCTGGTTGAGCAGCGTGTTCTCCTCGAAGAACTTGCGCATCTTGCCCTCGGCAATCTTCGCAAGGATCTCCTCCGGCTTGTTGGCGTTCTTCGGATCCTGCTTCATGGCCTCGATGGCGATCTGACGCTCGTGAGCCACGACATCGGCCGGGCAGTCGTCCACGTCGATCGAAACGGGAGCCATGGCCGTAGCCTGCATAGCCACCGTGTGGGCCACCTCGGCGGGAACCGGCTTGTTGAAGCCGAGAATCGTGCCGAGCTTCTTGTTGAAGTGCACGTAGGCGTCGCAGAAGGGAGCCTCGATGCGGGCATAGTATGCCAGCTCGATCTTCTCACCCGTCTGACCCGACTTCTCGGTCACCATCTCCTCAACGGTGCGGCCCTCGTCGTTCTTCGTGGCCAGCAGCGCATCGCGGTCGGCAGCGTCGTTCTTCACGGCAACCTCCAGCATGGCGTTGGCCGATGCGGCATACTCCGCATTCTGAGCCACGAAGTCGGTTTCGCATGCCAGGCAGAGCAGATAGGCCTTCTGGCCCACGATCTTCGTCACGACGACACCCTCCGTAGCGGAGCGGTCGGCACGCTTGGCAACGATCAGTTTACCCTTCTCGCGGATAATGTCCTGAGCACGCGCATAGTCGCCTTCCGCCTCCTGAAGGGCCTTCTTGCAGTCCATCATGCCGGCGCCGGTCATCTTGCGGAGCTTCATTACATCAGCAGCTTTGATTTCCATAGTTCTTGTACTTTTCTGGTTATTGTGGATAAACACTCTTGCAATTATTCTGCCTTTTCCTCGGCAGCGGGGGCTGCCGTCTCGACGGTTGCAACACCCGGCTCCTCATAGGGAGTCTCAACGGCGGCAACCACCTCCTTCACGGCCTGCTCCTCGGCATCGATCGAAGCCTTCACGGCCTTCTTGATGCGGGGTTTGCCCTCCTTCTTCACGGCAGCCTCACCGGCAGCCTCGGCCTCCTGGGCCTCCTTCTCCTTCTCGAGGCGGCGCTCCTCGGTACCCTCGGCGATCGCTGCGCACATGGCGTCGAGAACCACGGCGATCGACTTGGTGGCATCGTCATTTGCAGGGATAACGTAATCGATGTCGGTCGGATCACAACAAGTGTCTACCATTGCAAAGACGGGGATGCTCAACCGCTTGGCCTCCTTGACGGCGTTGGCCTCCTTCTGTACGTCCACGACGAACAGGGCGGCCGGCAGGCGCGTCAGGTCGGCGATCGAGCCGAGGTTCTTCTCGAGTTTCGCACGCTGGCGGGCGATCTGGAGTTTCTCGCGCTTGGAGAAGTTGTCGAACGTGCCGTCGGCGGTCATCTTGTCGATGGTCGCCATCTTCTTGACGGCTTTTCGTATGGTGGGGAAGTTTGTCAGCATGCCGCCTGCCCAACGCTCCGTGACGTAAGGCATACCTACGGCTGCCACCTTTTCGGCAACGATGTCCTTGGCCTGCTTCTTCGTGGCGACGAACAGCACGCGACGGCCGCTCTTGGCAATCTGCTTGAGGCTGCCTCGTCGATCTTCATCACGGTCTTGTGCAGGTCGATGATGTGGATGCCGTTCTTCTCCATGAAGATGTAGGGAGCCATTTTGGGGTTCCACTTGCGCTTCAGGTGACCGAAGTGCGCACCGGCCTCCAATAAAGTATTGAAATCTGTACGTGACATTTTAATTCAATCTGTTTGTTGTTGGTTATTCTCTTTACTTCAACCCTCCGGGTAGCGGCCTGGCCGGTCCCGGGGAGTTTTCCGCGGCGCGGCAACCGGGCGGTAATACATATATAAAATAGGTAGTCCTTCCGATTTGAAAACCGACGCCGTGCTTGCCGAAAATCCGGTCGTGCGTGCGATTAACGCTTGCTGAACTGGAACTTGCGACGTGCTCCGGGCTGTCCGGGCTTCTTACGCTCAACCTCGCGGGGATCACGCGTGAGGAATCCGGCCTTCTTCAGCACCGGACGCATCTCGGCGTCGATCTCGCACAGTGCACGTGCGATACCCAGACGAGCGGCTTCAGCCTGGCCCTTGATGCCACCGCCATCGAGGTTGATGACGATGTCGTAATTCTCCACCGTGTTGGTAGCCAGCAGCGGCTGCTTCACCTGGTACTGGAGAATTTCGAGCGGGAAGTAAACTTCAAGCGCCTTGCGGTTGATTGTAATCTGACCCTTGCCCGGCTTCACGTATACGCGAGCCACAGCGGCCTTACGACGACCTACGGTGTTTACAACTTCCATAACTCTTACTTAATCTCGTTTAACTTAATGATCTTCGGGTTCTGGGCCGTGTGCGGATGCTCCGGGCCGGCGTAAACCTTCAGGTTCGTGAGCAGCTTGTCGCCCAGACGGGTCTTCGGCAGCATGCCCTTGACGGCTTTCTCGATGAGGAAAGTCGGTTTCTTGGCCAGGTAGTCGGCAGGCGTGGCGTAGCGCTGGCCGCCGGGATACCCGGTGTGACGCGTGTAGACCTTTTCGGTCATCTTCTTGCCCGTGAGCTTCACCTTCTCCGCATTGATGACGATGACGTAGTCACCGCAATCCACGTGGGGCGTGTAGCTGGGCTTGTTCTTGCCGCGGAGGATCTTTGCGACCTGCGAAGCAAGACGTCCCAATACCTCGTTCGTCGCGTCGATGACGACCCACTCCTTGGTCACCGTCGATGCATTGGCCGAGATAGTCTTGTAGCTTAATGAATCCACTGTGTGTTACGTTTAAATTTAACTTGTTGTAATCCTTTTCCCGCACTTTACGGGTGCGCAAAGGTACGAAAAATTTTTCAGATAACAAATCCGCAAAAGACTTATTGCAGTTTTTTTGACGGAAAGTGCCGCAGGGAGAGCCATTTCGGGGCTGCGGGCACCGCGACGGCGCCGGCAACAGCGCCTCGCCGCGAGGGGACGCCGCGGAAACTGCACAAACGCAGCAAGAACGGAACGGGAGCGCCGTGGGAACAGCAAAGACCGGTGAAGGAACGGAGCAGGAGCGCCGCGAAGACTTCCAAAACCGCCGCACGAACAGCCGGCTGCCACCGAACGAACGGCAGGGAACCGGCTCGGCACGGCACAAAAAAAGAGGGCCGGAACACCTCCGGCCCTCCCGTTGGAGAAACGCGCTTCGCTATCCGAGGAACGAGAGCAGGATACCAGCAGCAACGGCCGAGCCAACGACGCCGGCCACGTTCGGGCCCATGGCGTGCATCAGCAGGTAGTTGCCGGGATTCTCGCGCTGACCTTCGATCTGCGAGACACGGGCGGCCATCGGCACGGCCGACACGCCTGCGGAACCGATCAGCGGGTTGATCTTGTTGCCCTCCTTGGCGAAGAGGTTCATGAACTTGGCCAGCAGCACGCCGCCCGCCGTGCTGAGTGCGAAGGCGATGACGCCCAGCACGAGGATACCCAGCGTGCGGAGGTTCAGGAACGCCTCGGCCGTAGCCGTGGCACCCACCGTAAGGCCGAGGAAGATCACCACGATGTTCATCAGTTCGTTCTGCACGGTCTTCGACAGACGGTCCACCACGCCGCACTCCTTCATCAGGTTGCCCAGCATGAGGCAGCCGATCAGCGGCGCAGCGCTCGGCAGCAGCAGCGCGATGATGACGGCGATGATGAGCGGGAAGAGGATGCGCTCGAGTTTCGAGACGGGACGCAGCGTCCGCATGCGGATCGCCCGCTCCTTCTTGGTGGTCAGCGCACGCATGATGGGCGGCTGGATCACCGGCACGAGGGCCATGTAGGAGTAGGCGGCCACGGCGATCGGGCCGAGCAGCTCGGGCGCAAGCATCGACGTGAGGTAGATGGCCGTCGGGCCGTCGGCACCGCCGATGATGCCGATCGAAGCGGCCTGCGCGGGCGTGAAGCCCAGGGCGTATGCGCCGAGGAACGTCACGAAGATGCCGATCTGCGCGGCGGCACCCAGCAGGAAGCTCTTGGGGTTGGCGATCAGCGGGCCGAAATCGGTCATGGCGCCCACGCCGACGAAGATCAGACACGGGTAGATGCCCAGCTTGACACCCAGGTAGAGGTAGTCGAGCAGGCCGGCATTGGCGACGAAGATGTCCCAGTGCACGTGTCCTCCGGCGAAGAGCTCGGTGTGATAGAGGTTCGCCCCCGGAAGGTTCGTCAGCAGCATGCCGAACGCGATGGTGAAGAGCAGCAGCGGTTCGAACTTGTGGCGGATGGCGAGATAGAGCAGGAAGAAGGCGATGAAGATCATCACGACACTACCCCACCCCATGGAGGAGAAGAAGCCGGCGATACCCGTGGAATCGACGAATTTCAGCAGGCTCTCCCCAACGAAATCAGCATTGGAAGTCAGCAACATGGACGTGTGAAGTTAATGCGGATTACTCAATGATGATTAACGTGTCGCCCTCCATGACCGTTGCGCCCTGCTGTACGGAGATCTGCTTGACGACACCGGCGCGGTCGGCGTCGATGTTGTTTTCCATCTTCATGGCTTCGAGCACGACGAGCGTCTGGCCCATGGCCACCTTGTCGCCGACGTTGACCTTCACGGCCAGCACCGTACCCGGCAGCGGGCACTTGACCGCATAGCCCGTCGAGGGGGCCACGGCCGACAGACGCGGCGAAGGAGCCGCCGTCGAAGGGGTAATCATGGCACTGTTGGCCTCCTTGGGTGCGGGGGCCACCTGGGGACGCGACACGACCGAGCCCTTGGCGCCGGCGATCTCGACCTCATACGCCGTGCCGTTTACCGTCACGTGCGCCAACGTCGAAGCTTCGTTCACGTCGTCGATCTGCACGTCGTAATTCTGTCCGTTGATTTTGAACGAGTAGTTTTTCATTGTATTCTGAATGCTTATTTTCTGTCAGGCATCTTTGTTAAACCGTGAATTTTCGAGTTCCAGGGCGAGTAGGCGCGCTTGATGCTCAGAATCGTCAGCACCTCCGACTCCCGGTCGTGCAGTTCTCCCTTGTAGAGGCGGAGCGCCGTGGCGACGGCTGCGATCTCCTCCTCGTGGATCTGGCCCGGCACGATGCGCTTGCCGGCGGACTCGGCCTCCTGCCGCCGCACGAAGACGAAGCCGAAGAGCTTCATGATCCATACCAGCAGCACCAGCACGACGAACACCAGGCAGATGCTGATGAGTGCAACCCACAGCATCTCGGACCAGCCCCAATCCATTGCAGATAACATTCTCATGGTGCAGGTTCGTTACAGAGGAATATTCGAGTGTTTCTTGGGCGGGTTCTGCAGACGCTTCGTCGAAAGCGACTGCAGGGCGCGGATGATGCGGAAGCGCGTGTTGCGCGGCTCGATCACGTCGTCGATGTAGCCGTAGCGGGCGGCATTGTAGGGGTTCGAGAACTTGTCGTTGTACTCCTTCTCCTTCTCGGCGATGAATGCGGCCTTCTCCTCGGGCTTCTCGGCCAGCTCCTTGAGCTCCTTGCCGTAGAGCACCTCGACGGCGCCGCTGGCACCCATCACGGCGATCTCGGCCGTCGGCCATGCGTAGTTGATGTCGCCGCGGATGTGCTTCGACGACATGACGATGTAGGCACCGCCGTAGGCCTTGCGCAGCGTTACGGTGATCTTCGGCACCGTTGCCTCGCAGTAGGCGAAGAGCAGCTTTGCACCGTGCGTGATGACGCCGCCGTACTCCTGGGTCGTACCCGGCAGGAAGCCCGGCACGTCGACCAGCGTCACGAGCGGAATGTTGAACGCGTCGCAGAAGCGGACGAAGCGGGCGGCCTTGCGGCTGGCGTTGATGTCGAGCACGCCGGCCATGAACTTCGGCTGGTTGGCGATGATGCCCACCGACTGTCCGTTGAAGCGGGCAAAGCAGGTGATGATGTTCTTGGCGTAGTTGGCTGCCGACTCGAGGTACTCGCCGTTATCGACGATGGCGCGGATCACCTCGGCCATGTCATAGGGCTTGTTGGCGTTGTCGGGGATGATCTCGTTGAGCGTATCCTCCAGACGGTCGATGCGGTCCGTGCAGACGGCCAGCGGAGCATCCTCCATGTTGTTCTGCGGCATGTAGGAGATCAGCTTCTTGATCAGCCCGATACCCTCCTCCTCGGTGTCGACGGCGAACTGCGCCACGCCCGACTTGGTCGTGTGCATCACGGCGCCGCCCAGCTGCTCCTGCGTGACGTTCTCGCCCGTGACGGTCTTGACGACCTTCGGGCCCGTGAGGAACATGTTCGACGTCTCCTTCTTCATGATGATGAAGTCGGTCAGCGCGGGCGAATAGACGGCACCGCCGGCGCAGGGGCCGAAGATGGCCGAGATCTGCGGGATGACGCCCGAAGCCATGACGTTGCGCTGGAAGATGTTGGCATAGCCGGCCAGGGCGTTGACACCCTCCTGGATGCGGGCGCCGCCCGAGTCATTCATGCCAATGCAGGGGGCACCGTTGCGCATGGCCATGTCCATGACCTTGCAGATCTTGTCGGACATCGACAGCGACAGCGAGCCGGCCGTGACGGTGAAGTCCTGTGCGAAGACGTACACCAGACGTCCCGCGATCGTGCCGTAACCGGTTACGACACCGTCGCCGAAGGCATGTTTCTTCTCCATGCCGAAATCATAGCAACGGTGCGTGACGAACATGTCGAACTCCTCGAAGGAGCCTTCGTCCAGAAGCATCTGGATGCGTTCGCGGGCCGTGTACTTGCCCTTCTCGTGCTGCTTGTCGATTGCCTTCTGACCGCCGCCCAGGCGTGCGGTTTCGCGGTTCTCGATGAGCTGGCTGATCTTGTTCTGAATATCGCTCATAACGTGTGATTAAGTGATTGCATGATTGGAGACCTCCGTGCCGCGAGGGGTTGCCCCGACCCGCGGGAGCCCGTCCGCGCAGCAGGCACGGGTTGCACGAACGGTCGTATCCGGTTATTTTTTGTTCTTGTTCTCGCAAAGCTCCGTGAGGATGCCCTGGGTCGATTTCGGGTGCAGGAAGGCGATGGTCAGCCCCTCGGCGCCCTTGCGCGGGGTCTTGTCGATCAGGCGGATGCCCTTGGCCTCGGCGTCGGCAAGCTGCTCCTCGATGTTCTCGCAGGCGAGTGCCATGTGGTGAATGCCCACGCCGCGGTTCTCGATGTACTTGGCGATGGTCGAGTCCTCGGAGGTCGGCTCCAGCAGCTCGATCTTCGTCTGGCCCAGCATGAAGAAGGCCGTGCGGACCTTCTGGTCGGCTACCTCCTCGATGGCGTAGCACTTCAGGCCGAGAACGTTCTCCCAGTAGGGAATGGCTTCATCCAGGCTCTTCACTGCGACGCCAAGATGCTCGATATGAGAAACTTTCATAGCAAATAAAGAATTAAAGTTTATTGAATGTTTCGGTACTTGCTCGTTTGCTGTTATTTTGCGAACACAAAGATAGGCGAATCTTTTCGGAATAGCCAATTTTTGGCGCACTTTTTTGGCAATATTTTCGCACGAAAGCGGGCTGCGGCGCCTCGCCGGGCCGAATTTGCACGACACGCTGCGGAAAATGAAAAATCCGCCCGTCGCCGCCCGTCCGAAAAGGCCTCCGGAAGGGCCTGCCAGCCGAAAAAGAGCGCAGGGTATGGCAAATCCGCAAAATATTCGTATCTTCGTCCGCAGATACGATTGTCCCATGAAACACACCGTGCTTGCCCTGCTGCTCGTCATGGCGGTATCGCTCGGCGAGGCCGCGGCCCAGAACATCGCGCTCGGCGAACGGGTGCCCGAGATAAAGCACACCGTCTGGCTCGACGGACACCGCGCCGAGCCGTCGGCGGCGACCTACATCGAGTTCTACCACTCGGCCAACGAGATGTCGGACGCCGCGCTCGAACGCCTGTGCCGGCTCTGCGACGATGCGGAGTGCGACCTGCGCCTGATCGTCGTCACGAAGGAGCCGGCCGAGAAGGTGGCTCCGCTGCTGCGGCCTCTCCTCTCGCCGCACGTCGCCGTGGCGCTCGACCAGGGCGGCCGGGGATTTGCGGCCTTCGGCGTCAGC
>OLPO01001010.1_pt1 | contig 20634 bp, 13 predicted proteins | sample 1672831 | NCBI WGS metagenome assembly OLPO01 (sample SAMEA3136728, study PRJEB25190) | human gut metagenome
ATTCTTCTACCATTGGTTCTTCTTCGAGTAAGGATAACACTCTTTCTCCACTTGCTAATGTCTGGTTTAAATTGTTTGACAGGCTTGACAATGCAGTTACTGGGCCAAAAGAACCCATCATAGCGATCGTTGCAAGCAGCATAGCATCAAATGTGACATTTCCTGCCTGATATAAATGATACATTAAAAAAAACATTCCAAACGAACAACAAAGAATCACAAGATCTGTGACAGCTCTTTGCATCGCTTCCATGCAATTCAGGTCTTTTTGCATTTTTCCTAATTCAATGGATTTTTCACTTATTTGTGCTTTTCTTTTTTTACCTTGTCCATACTGGATCGTTTCGTCTATTCCACGAAGCGATTCTAAGACAAAACTGTTTAGATTTCCGAATCCACTTCGAAATTCCATTCCTTTTTGTCCGCCTTTGCTTCCATTCCATAGAGGGATCACACATCCTACCAAAAGATAAGAACAGACTGCAAAGATTCCTGCATAAACATGAAATTTTCCGATAAATACGACCATGATCAATGAAGTTAAAATCGCGATCATGATCGGAGAGATCGTGTGTGCATAGAATACTTCTAATAATTCAATATCGGTTGTGATGATTGAAATCAGATTTCCCTTTTCCCTGCCGTCTAATTTAGCTGGGCAAAGCTTCCGAAGTACCGCAAATACCTGATGTCTGATGATCGCTAACAGTTTAAATGCAATAAAATGGTTACAATACTGTTCTGCATAATGGAGGATTCCACGCATCACTGCAAGAACCACCAAAATAATCAGATATTTCGTCACACGCTGCCCTTTCATAGCAAGAAGTACACCATGTCCGGCTGTGATCGTCAGGAAAATGGCACACAGATACCCTAAGGTTCCAAGAAGCACTGCCGCTGTCATAATGTGTGCCAGTGGTTTTACAAGACCGATCATTTTCCCCATAATCTTTATGGAACTTCTTCTTTGTTTTGTTGTATTTTCCATCTTACACCACCTTCTTCTTTAAAGACTCATTCCATGACATATTTGCAGCATAAGATTCCAGTTCCTTCTGCTTATCAAATAAATGCTGGTATGCACCTTTTTTACGCATTAAATGTTCGTGTGTTCCCTCTTCTGCAACAATTCCGTCTTTCATCATATAAATGCAGTCAGAATCTACAACATTGGATAATCTGTGGGAAATAAACAAGATCATCTTTGTCTTTGATAATTCCCGAATGACATTCATGATCATTTCTTCACTTTCCATATCAATATTGGATGTCGCTTCGTCAAATATGTAGATCGGTGTATCAAACAGCAGCGCTCTTGCAAGTGCCAGACGCTGTCTCTGACCACCTGAGAAGTTTTCCCCGCGTTCTGACAAGACAGTCTGTAATCCATCCTGTTCTTTTAAAAATGCCAGAAGATTTACTTTCTCTAACACTTCTTCCATCTCTTCTTTGCTTGCATCTGGTTTTGCCATACGAAGATTTTCTTTGACTGTTCCTGCAAATAAATAACTGTTATGTGTGATCTTCGTCATATGGGACATCAATTCATTTTCCATAATATCGGAGATATCCACACCACCGATCTTGACACTTCCAGTATATCCACGATTTCTCGCTGTTAAGATCCCTGCCAGTGTACTTTTTCCGCAGCCAGATTCCCCAACAAAAGAAATAAAGCTGTTTGCAGGGAAGTTCATTGTGATTCCTTTTAAGATTTCACGATCTTTTTCATAAGCAAAATGAACATCATCAAGTGAAATCTCTAACTCTCCCTGTGGAAACTTGGATTCTCCGCTCTCTCCTTCTTCCAGATCAAGCAGTCCAAAAATCTTATCACTCGCTGCCATTCCATTCATCGCAATGTGGAAAAATGATCCTAACAATCTTAACGGAATAAAAAATTCTGAAGCCAACAATAAAATGATCAATGCTCCACCAAGCGTGATATTTCCAGCAATATACTGATGAATCGCTGTGATCATTCCGACAGCAGCGCCACCGTAGGCTATGATATCCATGACGCTGGTTGAATTTAACTGCATTGTCAAAACTTTCATCGTGATCTTACGAAAATTCTGCGCTTCCTCATCCATCTCAACCGCTTTCATTTCATCCGCCTGATAGATCTTTAATGTTGTCATTCCCTGAAGATTCTCAAGGAAACTGTCTCCTAGTGTTGTGTATAGTCCCCAGTATTTATTCAATAATTTCTTTGCGAGTTTCTGCACCGCAACGATTGAAATCGGAATCAATGGAACGCAGATCAGCAGTACCGCACTTGCCTTTAAACTGATAAAGGATAAAATGATAAATAATGTTACTGGTGCTAAGATGCTGTAAAACAACTGCGGAAGATATTTCCCAAAATAAATTTCAAGCTGCTCCACACCTTCGGTACTCATCTGTACGACTTCTGATGTTGAAACATGTTCCCGATAAGAAGCCCCTAAACATAACAATTTCTCATAGATCTTTTCTCGTAAAATTCTTTTCACATCAACACTTGCTGCAAATGACGCCCTTGTTGCCATCTGATCACATAAGAAACGGATCGCTACTGCAACCACCAAAACCATAAATGTTGTAAGGATCACCTGATTACTCATCTGGTGCATCAAAATACAGTCCACCATTCTTCCAATGGAAAAGATCGCTGCGATCTGCCCTAATAATGCGATCCACTGCCACAGGACCATCTGTACAATATATTTTTTTGTATGGGAAAGTAATTTTACCAATCTTGTTTTAATCATATATTATTTCCTTTGCTTTCTCTTCTTTGACAGTTTCTACTTTCAATCCAAAATATAAGAAATGAAAAATCCATACGATCACAAGAACAACACGACCGATCGGTACGTTGTTCATCATGATAAAACCGATTGCCATTAAGATCGTTACCATCGCAATGATGGATCTCTTTGTTTTCTTCGTCATTGCTTTCTCTTTTGCAAAGCTTTCCAAGTGTTTCTTGTAAAGACTTGTCCCTAAAAACCAATCGTGAAGTCTTTTTGAGCCCTTTGCAAAGCAAAACACTGTTGCCATGTAAAATGGAACCGTCGGCAGGATTGGAAGTACAACCCCTATCGTCCCAAGCACCAAACATAAAATTCCAAGTGCCATCCACACATATCGGATCGGATTTTTTCTCATATTTTCCATCTCCTTTTCATTAATATTCTATACTGTTAGAACAAATTTCTGTCCATCGATATCTGCTACATTTAAATGAACATCGTAAAGTTCACTGATACTTTCGGTTGTGATCACATCCTTTGGATCTCCCTGTACCAATACTTTTCCGTCTTTTAATCCAATGACTTCATCAGAAAAATGAATGGCCTGATTGATCTCATGAAGTACCATCACGATCGTAATTCCGTATTCCCTGTTTAATTTCTTGACTAGTCGCAGAATATCCAACTGATAACGGATATCCAGATACGTCGTTGGCTCATCAAGGAATAAGATCTTCGTGTTCTGTGCCAGTGCCATTGCGATAAAGACTCGCTGTCTCTGGCCACCAGAAAGCTGACTTAACTCGCGGTTCCTGAATTCCTCAAGTCCTGTCACTTCGATCGCATGATCGATCAGTTTCTCATCTTCCTCACTTTTGCCGCCCATTAATTTCATATAAGGGGTACGACCATAAGAGATCAGTCGTTCCACGGTGATATCATCGGCCGCCTGATTATACTGATGAACGATCGATACTTTTCTTGCAAATTCATTTAACTTTAAATTCTTGATATTCTTTCCATGCAGAAAAACTTTTCCACGGTTTGGATTCAGATTCTTTGTCATTAGAGAAAACAGTGTTGATTTTCCACATCCATTGGCTCCCATGATCGTTGTGATCTTACCTTCTTTGATCATTAAGGAAATATCTTTTAGAATCTGATTGCTTCCATATGCAAAGGATAAGTCCCTGACTTCCATCGCTGGCTTCTCTTCTTGTAATCTTGCAAGGAGTTCTTCTTTATTTGCCATATCTTCCAGACCTCCTTAATAGTAAGATAAAGAACGGACCACCGACAACACTCATGATCACGGCAGCACTGACTTCATTTGGTGCTGCGATCGTACGTCCGATCGTGTCTGCCAGCAAAAAGGTAAATGCCCCAAAAAATGCAGAAAACGGGATCAGCATCTTATGGTTGCTTCCGACTAAAATTCTTCCGATATGTGGAACGATCAATCCAAGGAAGCTGATCGCACCTGCAACGGCTGTGGAAATACTTGCAAGTAAGACTGCAACAAGTGAGATCACGATTCTTGTGACATTGACATTCACTCCCAAGCTTCTTGCGGTTTTATCTTCCAGAGATAACAGATTACATTCCTGTGTAAATAACATTGCAAGGAATAATCCTGCAACCACATATGGAAGCAATGTTGTGACATCATCCCATGTCTTCTGTGTGATATTCGCCTCAACGATTGCTGCCACACCAGTTCTGTCCCCGCCGGACATAGAATTTAAGGCACTGGATAACCCAGTAAATAAGCTGTTTACTGCCACACCAGTTAAGATAATTCTCATCGGACTTAAGCCACCCTTCCATGACAAACAATACACCATGAAAAATGCGACCACACCACCTGCAAATGCTGCGATCGGTGTGAAGAAATATAGTGTTGGTGCAAATGCCGTAATAATGACAGCGGTAAAACTTGCCCCGCTTGAGATACCGATAATTCCCGGATCTGCCAGTGGATTTTTCAATACCGCCTGGAATAACACACCAGAAACCGCAATGGCCGCTCCTGCTAACATTGAAATGATGATTCGTGGAAAACGCAGATCATAGATCGTTGCCACGTCTTTGTTATATTTGACAAACAGACCAGAAAGGAGCTCCCCAAATCCAATTTTCAGACTTCCGATATTAATAGAGGCAAAGAATAAAAGAATTAACAATATAATGACAACCCCAAAGGAAATCCATGCTCGCATCATTTTATTTTCCTGCCTCTCCTGATCGGCATTCCTCGAACTAACTGCTTCAAGGTCTGCTTTTTTTACCTTCTTGAAAAACATTTATTCTTTCACCTCCTGTGTTCCTTTTGTATTCTGATAAAAATCTTTTTCTAATTCACTTAATGCTTTCTTATATTTGAAGTTTGCACTCATTCCAAAGTATTCATATGTCAGGTCATAAACCCGTTTGTTCTTCACAGCATCAAAATGTTTCCAGATATCGTTAGTTTCAAAGTCTTCGTTAAACATTTTTGTCACCTGATCTGGAAGTGCATGTGCCGCACGGACAATGATATCTGGTTCTTTCTTCTTCATATCCTCGGTATTGACGGTTAAAAACTCCTGATCCGCATTCTGGTAAACATTTTCACCACCGGCAAGTTTGATCAGACTTCCAACATAGGAATTCTCTGTCGCAATGACATAACTTCCTGGAAGTCCCATCAGTACGAGAACTTTGGGATGTTTTTTATTTTTATTTCGTTTTGTATAACTTTTATAAAATGTTGTAAACTCTTTGGTCATCTTCTCGGCTTCCTGCTGCTTCCCAAAGATTTCCCCTAATTCCTGAACCGAACGGTACATTCCCTGCACACTTCTTAGATTTAAGAATGCATACTCCGTATTCTTCAGTTCTTCAAACTTTGGTTTTAAGTCAGTTTCCAGAGAAGAAGGAGCTAAGATCCAATCAGGATTTAAAGAAGATACGATTTCCATATCGGGACTCATGGCAAGTCCGACTTTCTTTACCTTTTTGTATCTTGATGGAATTTTGGAAACACTGCTCTTTGGTACACCGACAAGATCAAGATCCAGCTTGTCACAAATATCTGCAACAGCCGGAGATGTTGCGACGATCCTTGGATTGCCTGACAATGCTTTGACTTTCGCCTTTGCATTTAACACTGCCTGTTTTTCCTTTGGATCTGTGATCTCAAGCATAGTTTCCACGCTCTCTCCCTGACTGCTCTTTTTGCTGTCTTTTGGATGCTGGTTTACACAACCTGTCAGGAAACAAGAGGAAATTGCAAGCAACAGGATCAAAAAAATGCTCGGATATTTTCTTAATTTAGTTTTCATCGTTGTAAATCTCATCATATTCATCCTGATCACCACCCCATTTATCCCAGTTTTTGCGGTAATAGTAAACGATCGTCGCTGCCACTCCAAGTAAGACCAATCCTGAAAATGTCATAGAAACCGTTAAGATCAAAATCCATGTTCCCACAGACTTTTCAGAAGATGTTTTCTTCTTTGTGGTCGTCTTCGGTGCCGTAGATAAACTCAGTCCCTGGGCGTTGCTTAAGGAATCGTCACTGCTTTGTGTTGCAGCTCCTTGGGATGCAGTTGTTGTCTGTTGGCTGGCTGTATTATTTGTGTCAGCTGTTGTCTGTGTCTGGTTATTGTCTGATGTCTGCGTATCAGAAGATGATGTTGTAACCATCAACGCTTTCATGCCTACGGAATTTCCTGTAGTGTAATTACCTGGATAGAAATAAAAAATGACGTTTCTTCCCATTGGTTTTACGTACATGGAACAGCGGATGATGCTGTCTTGGGATGAAAGTTTGATCCTTAAATCTTTTGTTGTTCCATTATTATCTTTTCCTGTCGCTGTCTGTGTTACAGATTGTGTTTGAAATCCTGATGCTCCTCGTTTCTGTACGGAAAAACTCAGATCAGATGTATAATCTACGAGACTTATACGAAATGTCAGATAATAACCCCCAGAGTCTGTTACTTCCAATAATCCTTTGGATGATATTGCTCCTTCGACCATTCCCTGCCCAGTTGCTTTCGATGAACTTCCTCCAGAATCTTCTACTTTTCCAGTCACGGGATGCTCATATGTTCTTGCAATCTGACAACTGTAGACATTTCCTGATGCTGCTTTTACATCTTTTGAAAGACTCTCAAAAGACAGGAGCACCACTAGAATCAATATCCAGTTTTTTAATTGAACAATATGTTTTTTCATTTTTATAATCCCCTGCTCTTCACTTTATAAACTATACCTAGAATAGAAAGTAATACACTCATGATCGATGGTACTATGATCGGTGTTTCTTCCTCATCTTCCTGTAATGTCTGACTTCCACTGTTTGTTGATGTTGAAACCTGATCAGTATTAAGACTTCTTTCTTCCACAGCTGATTGTCCCTGTACATTGGATTGTGTTGTCTCTGGTAATTTTGAACTTTGAATCGTAACTTTCTCATGACTTCCTGCTGAAGAAGTATTTGAAGAATTTGTTGTCATTGTAGTACTGCTTTTTTCTGTATTTTTATCATTTGATACAAATTCCTTTGAATTTTTTACTGCCTTTATAGAATTAAGGTCTAATTTCAGATATACAGCCTGTGTACCACTTCCCGGACTGATCGCATCCATGATCGGAACAAACACTTGTAATGGCACATATCCGTCATTTTTTGCTTTTGATATCAATGGAAATGTTACCTGGTCTGGGTAATCACTTCCATAAGAATCTCTGACCTTCTTTCCTTTTGTATCTTTTTGATAAGAATCCACGGTTACATTTTTTAACGAACCTGTTGGTACCTTATATTGATCGATCTTATAAGTATTCGTAAAGTATTTGATCTTGCTTAAATAGCCGTAACTTGAACTAATATTCAATCCTTTAAAATCAAGTGTTATATCATATTTTCCATTTTTGACTGTGAGTTTTATCTTGTGATTGATTGCTTCATTTGCCATGGACTCTGTCTTCTTATCTGTCTTTAACATCTTGCCAGAAATACTGTAAACCCCATCTTCTAATTTCTTTATATTTAGCTTTGATTTCCTTGTTGTAGTTTTCTTAACTTGGCTTTCCTTTGCTGTAGTTGTTGTTTGTTTGTCTTGCTGTGTTGTAACAGATGACTCAATTTTCGTCTCGTCACTTACCTTCTTTAATGTATTCCAGTCAAATTGAAATCTTGCATATTGAAGACCGCTCCCTTTGCTGATCGCTTCCATAACAGGTACATAAACCTGAACCCACATTTCTTCCTGTTGATAATTTACCGGAAAACTCATGTAATGTGGATACAATTTTCCTTTTACCCTAGAATCTGTCCCTGTCTTAGGATCATTATAGCTGTCATATGTATTTTCAAAATATGATTCTATATTTATTGGGATTGGTGTTTCATTTTCTGGTGCCTCAATCTTTCCAGATGTTGTCTTCCAGTTTGGAAAATAAGACATCTGGGCAAGATATCCTGTAAAATTAATCTTTCCTAATTTTGTACTCAGTGCCTTGCATTCTGCTCTTACTGTATACGTTCCATTTTTTACGATCACTTGTATTGGCTGAACAATCCCTGCATTTCCCATAGAAGCCTGATCTGATGAGGCACTTCTTAAGAAACTTTGCATGGTATAAGTTCCATCTTCTAATGTATTTTTTTCATCCGCTGCTGCCTTATGATCTACAAATGCAGCACCAGCCAGACAGCATAATATAACGGAAATGACACAGCTGATAAAACGAAAATATTGTGCTTTTTTCATGATTTTTTTCTACTCTTTTATGGGGACTATAAAGCCCCTGTAGGTTTACAGCGGCTTTATCATTTGTTTCCTGTTACTTTTTAATTTTTACAGAAACTGCTTTTGAATATTTACTGTATGTTACTTTCTTTCCTGCTTTTTTAATTGCACGGACTTTATAATAATATGTCTTTTTCTTCTTCAGTTTCTTATTTTTAAATTTTGTTGTCGAAGCTTTTGTGATCGTCTTAACTGCTTTGTATTTACCATTCTTCTTTGTCGCACGATATACAACATATCCTGTTGCCCCTTTGACTTTCTTCCATGTTACTGTTACCGTTTTCTTGGAAGAATTCTTAACTTTCAGACCTGTGACTGCTGCTAACTTCACAGTCGTTGTCGTCTGTGTTGCAGTTGGCTTCTGGACTGTTGCAGCTGGCTTCTGAACTGTTGTTGATGGTTTTTGTTCCTCTTTCTTTGGTGCTTCTTCTGTTACATCTCCACTGCTAAAATCTTTATCATCCGCTGTTGTTTTAACGGCTGATGTAAAATCTAAGGAAAGATTCATTTTCTGAGTTCCCATTCCTGATGCAATGCTGTCCATAATTGGTATAAATACCTGCATTGGTGCAATTCCTGTTTCTACAGCTTCATCTGTCAATGGGAATGTTACAAGATCAGGATAATTGCTTCCAAATTCATCGGATACAATGTCACCATTCGTGTTTTTCTGAACCTGATCAACTGTAACGTCTTTTTCTGTTCCATTTTCAATGTACTGGATCTTATTTAAGTATCCATGGAATGTCTGTCCACCGAATGGAATATTCATTGCCTTTAAGTTTAATGTGACATAATATTTTCCATCTTTTACTGTTAACTTTACTTTATGTGCGATCGCATCATTTGCCATTGATAGATGTTTTCCATTTGTTTTTAACATCTTTGCATCTACTTTGTAGATTCCATCAGAAAGTACTTCTTTGTCTTTCTTTTCTTTTAATGTATCCCAATATAATGTGATCACAGCATCTGTATCAAATTTTCCATGATCAAATGTAATTCCGCCATGTTCACCACTTAAATTACTCATTGCTGGTACATACATTTTAAAGTTTGCTTTGTAAGTTAATTCTGGTTTATCACCTGTTAATGGCATATTTACAGTTGTTACACTCTCTCCATCTTTTGTTTCTTCGGATCCTTCTTTTGTCAGATCTGATCCATTATAATACCCATTAAAAGCTAATACATCCATTGCTTCTTTTGTAACCACTGGATATGATAATGTCATCTTTCCATTTTTATCAACCTTTAATGTTGCTGTTACTTTATTCTCAGAATTTGCTGCAGACAAGCTATGTTCTACTGTACTTGTCATGTTTTTCATCTGAATCCCATAAGTACCTTCTTCCACTGTTTCTGGTGCTGGTGCAAGAACTTCCTCTTTTGATGTTAATCCTAGAGATTCCATAACTGCATTTTTAATCGCGGAAGCACTTGTCGTTGCTCCAGACACTGTATCGACTTTGTCAAAGGAATTCTGATCTGTGATATCTAGACCTTGTATCTGGTCTTTGATTTTATTGATCGCTTTTGGAAGGTAGATATTTTCATTTTCTTTAGCATATTTTCCTTCGAAATTTTCTCCTTTAATCTGAAGATCTGTCACTTTTCCATCTTTGTATGTAACAGTTGTTTTAATATCGTATCCACCGAACTGTGCAATATGAATCGTATTTTCTTTTGTTCCATCTGATACGTTTTCATTTCCCTTAAGACTTGCATAATCAACCTTTAAAAATGCATCTGTTTCCTTTGCTATCGGACTGATCATCATATGAAGATAGATACCATCGGTTGTCTTTGCACTCTCTGGAATTGTAAATTTAATCTTTGTTGGATTACCAGCTTCATCTGTTTCCTCAACAGTCACATCTTTTGTTTCTGATTTTGTATCGTTTCCCTGATAAACTTTTAAATCCTTTGCTGCACCTGTCATTCCATAAAGATTTAATGCTTTTAATTCAACTTCTAAACTTGCTGTTCCATCTTCTGCTACTTCTAATGTTGCATTTTTACCTACAGCCCCGGCCGCCATTGAATTCTGTTCAACATTATCTGCTTTTTTTAACGACACTGGAACTGTATAAGAACCAGCTGACAAACTTATTTTGTTTGTTCCAAATGCATTAGACACTGCTGCCTTTACAATTGCTGGATGTGCTACATATATGGGTGTCGCTGTTCCAGCCATTGCAACAGCTAACAATAATGGCATGATTTTTTTCTTTATATGATATTTAGTTTTTCTCATAATCTCTCCTTCTCTTAATTTATAGGCATTATCGGTTAGTTTTAATTAACTCACTTCTTTTTTATCATGCATCAATATTCTCCGTCAACGAAAACAAGTTTTTCAAAATCGTTCATATCTGATATTTTAAATTTAAAATTTCTTAAAAAAACACGTGTTTCTGCCATTTATCAATAAAACACAAGGTGTTGCAGGCGTGCAACCCCTTGTGTTTTATTGATAATTCTTCTCATTTATTTTTTGATCAATATGCTTTTCTTTGAGGAGAATGCACCATATACTTTCTTACCTTTAACTGTACGATAAGCACGAACTTTGTAGTAATATTTTTTATTTTTCTTTAACTTTGTATTTGTGTAACTTACTTTTTTATTACCTTTTACTACCTTAACAAGCTTATATTTTCCGTTTTTCTTTGTTGCTCGATAAACTTGATATCCATCTGCATTCTTTACTTTCTTCCATGTAATACGCACCTTACGTTTTTTCAGATTTTGCAGCTTGATCTTTGACACCTTCTTAAGAATATCTTTCACTGCTGTCGTTGATAGTTTTTGTGTCGTTGTTGTATCTGATGGTTTTTGTTCGGCTGTTGTACTTGATGGTTTTTGCTCTGTTGTTGATGGTTTTTTATCATCCTTTTTAGATACTGCTAATTCGTTTGAATATACGGTAAAACGGTATTGTTTTGTTCCATTTAATGTCGCATTTAAGACTTTCTTTACTCTGTATGTTCCCGGATCTGATACACTAAGGTTCCCTTTTAACTCTTCTGCCTGATCAGTTTCTGTATCTTCTTTAACTGTCTCCCATGTACCATCTGCATTCTTTTTCTGAACTTCTGTAATAATATCCCAGTCATATTTTTCATCCATAACTTCTGCGATATTTTTATCTTTCCATCCGTTCTGCTCCAGCATATCTTTATAATCTTCAACTGTTTCTATTTCTCTGGCTTCGTCACTTGCTGTCTTATCAAACCAGAATGCAAGGTCTAATACACTTAAATCCTGACTCCAACTAATCTTCTGACCATTATCTTCCTTTAGTTCCAGATTCATCGCGTTCTTCTGTGGATAAAATTTATTGATCGCTGTATCTGATTTTTTCATCACTGCCGGATCCACAACTTTGATATTATTTAACGTAAGATCAAGCTTGTGAAGTACTCCATCATAATCGTTTTCAAATGTTTCAGGAAATGCCTTCTCTGTAATATTGGAAATCTGATTATCATGGAAATCTACAGAATATAGTTTTTTATTCTTTGCAAATGTTCCATCTGGCACTTGAGCAATATAGTTCTTGTAGAAATTAACCTCCTCAAGATTTGACATCTTTGTAAAATCAATATTTGAAATGTCTTCTAATGCATTATTGAATGCACTGATCTTTCGTAATTTCTTTGTTGCTGCATTGATACAGTTTGGAAGTTTTACAAACTCGTTATTGGATAATTCAATAAAATTAATCGTATCTCCAGCATCATCTAAGAGATGATCTGGTAATGCATTTAATTCATTTCCTGAAATGGATAGCTGCTTTAGACTTGTATCTCCATCCAGTGCCCCAGCCTCTACAGACGTGATACTATTATTATCCAGTTCAAGATATACTAATTTATCCAATCCTGACAGTGTATCTTTCTTAATCTCCGTCAGATTATTTGCTCTTATATTGATCCAATTCAATTTTTTTGTATTTTTAAACGCATTTTCTGGAAGAGCTTTTATATGATTTGAATTCAAATCTACATACTCAAGATTTGTCATATTATCAAAAAATCCCTCTGGAATTTCTGTGATCTTATTTCCTGAAAGATCCAATTCTGTAATCTTATCTGATAAACCTTTTAACAGATCGATATTACTCAAATTCTTGTTTGATAAATCCAGACTTCCTTCGTCTCCATTAAATGCTGCTAATTCTTCCTGGGTAATTTCTCCATCATTGTTCGTATCAGCTCCTGCTTCGATCAATGCATCAACCAGGGTCTGGTTCGCATCTTTTTTATCATATCCTTTCCATCCTTTTTCCAAAGATGTGAATGTGATATCCGCTTTCATATATTTGTCATAGTTACCTTTATCAGATTCAGATCCCATAACGGATACTAAAGCTGCCGCTGTATGTATTTTGCTCAGATCTTTAATGCTCATTGTATATTCATATGCATCATAAGAACCATCACTATTTGCATCCCCATATGCTTCTTTTGTTGCTTTGGCAAACGTTCCATCTGTCTCTAATGTGAAGTCAAGTAAGTATTTCGCCATGGAGATATTTAACATGGATAATTTCATTTTTCCATCTTTTACTGTCAGTTTTGCTTTTCCTTCAAAATATCCACCTAAGGAAGAGGGTTCCTTGCTTCCTTGTTTTGTTGCTTTAAGTGTAACTGTATATACACCATCTTCTGTTGGATTTAATGTTGGATCTTCTTTTTTAAACGTGTCAATTGCTTCCCTTAATGCAGCAACTGCCTGATCGATCTGATCCTGAGTTGCAGATTCATTATTATATACATCTTCTGCTGTTTTGATCGCTTCCTGGAATGCATTCCATTTTTCATCAGATGCCGATTCTTTCGTATATGCTTTTGCTGCTGTGATCATATTATTTAACGCACTTTTATCGATTACTGCATCTCCTGATCCCAAATCTTTCTGTGAAACGAAAGTTACTGTTTTTGCTGTTTTGTCGACATTCACAATGATCTTTTTATCTTTGTAACCATTTGCTGAAACAATGATTGTGTTTTCGCCATCTTTGATCGATCCCATATATATACAAAGTCCATCAGAATATGTCATTGAATAATAATTATCTTTTCCTTCTTCATCATAAACTGGATATTCCTTGTCGTTCACTACAACTTTATTGATCTTACTGCAATAATCTGAAGAAGTAGATGCATATTTATCCATTTCAGTAAATTTAATATAATTTTCTGTTCCTGACCAGTTTTTTCCCCATTCTGCTTTTGTGATCGCAATTCCTGTTTTTAATCCAGTTTCTGTATTTGCCGCTTTTACCTGTACAATACCTGTTGATAAGATTACTGTCTGTGGAACTGCCATTGCTACTGCCATTGCTACTGCCAGTGAATATGTTAATACTCTTTTTCTCATCATTTTCTCCTTTGTAGATTATTTTTTGATCTTAATTTTTTTGATCGTTGAAAATTTTCCGTATACTTTTTTGCCAGATACTACTTTATAAGCACGTACTTTGTAATAATATGTTTTTCCTTTCTTCAGTTTTTTATTAACATAAATTACTTTTCCAGCTTTTTTCAATGTTGTGATCTTCTTAAACGATTTATTCTTCTTCGTTGATCTGTAAACTTCATATCCTGATGCATTTTTCTGCTTTTTCCAGCTTATTTTCACAGATCTCTTTGAAGATTTTTTTATTTTAAGCTTTACAACCCTTGATGGTTTTGCTATTTGTATTTCTTTCTTCTTTATTGTTGTTATTTGCGAAGTTGGCGTTGTTGCTGTTGTTTTATCTTCCTTCTTGTCTTCTTTCTTATTTTCAATTGTTACTTCATTTGATTTTGCTTCAAATAAGAAATTTCTCATAGAACTCATGTAACCATAAACATCCTTTACAACTCGATACGTTCCATCTTCTGTAAACTTGAAAGAACCATCCATTTCGTCTGCTTTTCCCTCATTGATCCTTTGATCGATCGTTACAAATCTTCCATTTGTGTCTTTCTTTTGAATTTTGGTTACGATATCCCACTGATATGACAAATCTTTTAATGTCTTTGTAAAATCGCCTTCCGCATATCCTTGTTCTTTCAGATATTCTTTATATTCATCAACTGACTGAAGTTCTTTTTTCTTTGCATCATTTGTTTCTTCATACCAGAACATCAAATCCAACGCACTTAACTGCTGTGACCATTTCATCTCTTGATCACCGCTTTTCTCTAGTCTTAATTCCATTGCGGACTTCTGTGGATAAAATTTATTATATGACTGGCTTTTATTGATCAGCTTTTTATCTATGATCTGCATGTTATTGAATTTAAGGTCCAGTTTCCTTAGACTAACTCCATTTGGAAGAATATCTGGTGATACAGAGGTCAAATCATTATCAAACAGATCCAAACCATCAAGTTTTGTATTTTTTGCAAATGCATTTTCTGGAATCTGTGTTATCTCATTATGCATAAGGTTTAATTCTGTCAATTCCGGAAGTTTTGAAAAATCAACTTTGCTGATATCTTTCATTCCATTATCCCATGCATGCAGTTCCGTCAATGAGGAACAATCCTCTACTGCTTTTGGAAGACTTTCCATATTATTTTCCTGTAAAAACAACATTTTTAATGATCCTGCCAATGGTTTGAGACTTCCATCTTCTAATGTTGTGAGATTATTTCCATATAAACTCAGCTGTTCTATTTTTTTCATACCTTCAAAGGCATTCTTATCAACTTTTGAAATCTTATTGTTTTCGAGGCCTAAGATCGTCAGCTGATCTAGTCCTTTGAATGTTCCATCTTCTAATGTTGTAATCTCGTTTCCATCCAATGCGATCCAGTTAAGCTTTGTATTATTTTTGAAGAATCCTTTTGGGATAGCCGTAAGTTTATTATTTTCCATATAGAAATTTTCTAATTGTGGCATCATCATCAACAGATCTGATGGAAGCTCAGTTATGTTATTATAAGAAAGATTAAGGGTTGTCACAGACTCCGGAAGGTACTTGAGCAATTCCAATCCTTCATTACTTAAATTGCAATTCTGTAATTCCATCTTGTCACCTTTGTATTGCTGAATTTCTTCTTTTGTGACAGTTCCATCATTATTCTTATCCAGTCCATAATCGATCAACGCCTGATTCAGTGCTTCTTTTCCTGTTGGTTTTTGATCTTGATCTTTGATGGCCTCAAAGCCTGTCCATCCTCTCTCGATCGACATATCTTCTATATCCGCTTTTGTATATTTTTCATAATTTCCTATATTGTCTCTGCTTCCTCCCATAGGTTCTGCCAATACTGCGATTTTTGTGATGTCTGACAATTTATTGATCTGAATCTTATACTCATACATATTATAAGTGCCCGCAGAATTTTTTTCTCCTACTGGAGTTTTTTCAGATGTTTTATAATTTCCTTCTGAATCTCCAAGTGTGATATCGTACATCATATCTGCATATGTTGTACTAAGGATCTTTACCCATGTCTTTCCATCCTGAACAGTAACTTTAATCTTTGGATCAATAAATCCGCTTAGCATTGATTCCTCAGATGTTCCTTCTCTGTTGATCGTCATTGATAATGTATAATTTCCATTCTCCGTCGGATCTTCTAGGATCATCTTTGCCTTTGCTTTTTTTTGTAAATGAATTCCTTTTGCAGCAACATTTTGTAATGTTGCTGGATTACTTGTTGCCATAAGGATTGCTGAAAATGCAACTGCCAATCCTCTATATAACTTCCTTCTTCTCATTTCTTTTCCTTCCTGTTATTTGGTTTTTAATGTTTTCTTTATACTCCAATTTCCATAAATCTTTTTGTGATCATTTGTTTTATATGCTCTGATCTGAATATAATATCGTTTCTTTGATTTTAATTTTTTGATCGTTTTACTTGCCGTTTTGGCATTTACTTTGATCTGTTTCGCCTTCTTCATATTGGCTTTTGTTGCATATCGTATTTCATATCCTGATACTTTGGATTGTTTTTTCCATGTTAATCTGATCTGTTTTTTTCCTGCTTTTAGTTTTTTTACAACGACTCTTGGCACGGCTATTTTTGTGTTCGTTGTTGAAGTATTTTGAATCACTGTTGTTGTGTCTGGTGTTGTTGCATTTTGCATTGCTGTTGTTGTATTTTCAACATTGTTTTTTATATCAGGATCTGATTTCTTATCTTCTACCGTGATCACAATCGCATCACTGATATCTCTGTTAAAGTTGTTTGTTCCTGTTGCCACTGCGTATACTCTTGCTGTTCCAGGTCCAAGAATCGTCACTTCTCCATCCTTGCTTACCTTTACAACATCATTTTCATTTGCAATAAATTCAACTTTCCCATCTCCTGGTGCTTCAACATATGCTTCTAACTTAAAGTTTTTGTCTGAAACATATTTCTTATATGAGGTAACTGGAACTTTGATCTTTTGATAACCTTTATCAATCTTGATCGTTACTTTTTCTTCTGTTTCTTTATACTCTTTTGTCTCGGATGCTTTGATCACGATATTACATTTTCCACGTCCAACGATCGTTACTTTTCCATCTTTGACCGTAGCAATTTTCTCATTTGTTGTTTCATACGTGAGATTTCCGTTTCCTCTTGTTATTTTTGCGTCAATTGTAAATGATTTTCCTGAATCATTCATTGTTTTATTTATTTGTGCCGGGGCTGAGATTGCCTGGTATTCTTTTCCGTCTTTAGATTCTGCTGCTTCATTTGTGTTATATTTTTCCAAATGTACATATCCATATCCAAATTCTGTATCTTTTCCAGGCTCCCCAAGGTCTACTGCATTATCTTTAAATGCCGCATATACATCCCTTTGGCTATAATCTGGATGTTTCATTTTGACATAAGCTGCTGCCGCTGCCATATGGGGTGTTGCCATAGAAGTTCCACTTATCGTGTTCGTTGATTCTTCTCCATTGATCCATGCACTGTATATATTTCTTCCTGGTGCAACAAAATCAAGTAATTCCCCATTATTGGCAAAATCCGAACGAATCAGATTGCCTTTTGCATCAGGCTCAAACGATCCAACTGCAATCGTCCATGGACTACTTGCTGGATAACTTTTAGATGTATCCGTATATTCATTTCCTGACGCCGCACATACTGTTGTATTTGCTTTAAATGCCCTTGCAAACGCTTCATCCATTAGAGTTATCTGATCATTTTCAAATCCTGACATTATTTCAAATCCAAGACTCATATTAATAATATCTGCTTTATGTTCTACTGCATAATCCACCGCATTTGTGATCGTTGCATAGGATGCTGTACCAAGAGCACTAAATACTCGAATTGCCATGACTTGTACTTCTTCTGGTGTTGCCTGCGTAATGATCCCTGCGACATGACTTCCATGTCCTTGTTTTGTATCATTATATGCTGGCTTCGTTTTATCATCTTCATTTCCTTCATCCAACGCAAGATTTATACTGTTTTCTCGATCTAGCCTGTTCTTAAACCATTGATGATCCACATTAATTCCACTGTCGATCACGGCAACTTTGGCACTTTTATTTTTCCAACTGTCTTTTTCTTCCTTAAGTTGATCCATTCCCATTTTTTTAATTCCGTCGTATGCCGCCACTTCATCTGATCCATTATCTTTTGCTGCTTCTTTTAGTGTGATTGGTATATCTTGAAATATTGTTGTTCCTGGAAGATCCTTTTTCAACTTCTCACATGCATTCTTTGCCTCTTCTGCAGAGTCATAAAACAAAATCTGGTAATTTCCCACTGTGTAGTAGTACACACTGTTAGCACCATAAGTATTTTCAATCTCATCTCTTGTTTTTACGATCAATTTTTGTTTAATCGTTTCATTGACCTGAGATTGAGTTATTTTTCCTTTCATTCTGGCTGTATTATTATTTGCTTTTTCTCTCATAACTGCAGCCATCTGTTCTGGCGTATTTACTTGTTTTGCATTATTATTTGTCTGTGATGCTTTTATGTTTTTTCCAAATGGAATAATTGAAAATGCCAAAATCGCGCAGATTAATAATGCTAAAAAACGATTTTTCATAAGTTTCTCTTTTCCTCCCTTGTTGTAATCAATTTATAATATTTTTAAAGTTAGTTTTGACTAATATTTACCATAACTATTATTTTCATGTCAATCACTACAAATTTTTCAAAGAGAACAAAAAAAGAAAGTGAAAAATTCACAAAATTTTCACTTTCTTGATATTTACGTTCTTTTTTTAATTTTTCTGAAGTTGCATTGATGCAACAAAATTATTGTTAATAAGAGTTTTTCTCATTTTATTTTTTTGATACAGACAAAAAATCTGAATTTTTATCTGTTATTTTTGACAATATTGATTGGTGAAATATGAATCGATTTATAGTTATAGTTTTATTTTAACTTATCATATAATTATTCACAATGTATTTTAACATTTTTTTCCATTGTAGATAAAAAAGAAAAAGAATCCAAGATCGCACTCTTAGATTCTTTTTCTTTTTGTTAGCTATTATTTTACACTCACCGAAGGTTCATGTTCTGTTTTATTTTTACCATATTGTATTCTTATGTTCAACCAAAAGATGTTTTACTATTTCTCTTTAAAAATGACAATATCTTTCCGATACATCATATTCATTTCGTCCATCTTGTTGCATCACTGCAACACATGGTCAGTAATTGATAATGATTCTCAATTTCTTTCTTGTTTCATTCCTAGGTGTTGATGTAAAGCAACTTTCAGCCTTATTATTCCTCATTATTCCATTTATATCCATTCCACAGATTCTATTCTATTAGTAGCTACATTTTCATCATCATTTATTATATAATTTTGTTATGAATAATATAGAAAGGACTCTATCATATGAACTCTGAAAATTATGGTACTCATATCAAACATATCCGTCAAAAAATGGGTTTAACACAAAATCAAGTTGCTGAAGCTCTTGGTGTAACGCCTGGTTATATCAGCAATGTAGAAAATAACCGTACTGCTATGTCTCTGCGTATTTTAACATATTATGCGAAGCTTTGTGGCTGCTCTCTGGATTCTCTCGTTGGTACTCTGGATCCGGAATATTCAGAAACTGCGCTTGATCGTAAACTTTATAATGCGATCATGCAACTTGATGTGGATACGAAAGAAAAACTGCTGAAAACGATTGAATTGTGGAATTTGTAGAGTAGACTTGCCTGTATGGGGGAGAAATAAAAGAAAGATAGCATGTGAGCAACAATGGAATTCGTGTTGCTCACATGCTATCTTTCATTTTTTCTCTAAATACTCGATGACCTTCAACTTATACAATTTAAATTTTCAAAATCAGTGTCGCCATACTCTCTGGCATTCTCTTCTCCCCAACGCTGCTTGTCATAAACAGTTGGATCTGCCCGGTGATTTCTGTTTCTGACAACTGCTCAAACTCAAAATCTTCAAATGGAATCTGTATTTTCTTATCTTGGATCGGAAGATCTGTTAAAACGTCTTTGCTGCTTCTACATTTGACTGTCTGAATATGTCCAGACAGCATCGCTCCACCTTTTGTCATTGCCTTCATTTCTCTGACGGCTAGTTCTAAATAGTTTTTATCCCCCTTTAAATGCAGATATGCTGGTTTTTCAAATCCTTGGTCTGCCATAGAAAGACTTTGCCAGTCTTTTCCTTGTCGATAAATGGAAAATGCGACTTGATATATGCCTTTTTTAAACTATTGCATAATTGTTCGTAGGTTAACTTGGTAATTTCTTTACTTTCATTTTTTCCGATACTTTCATACCTTAGATGCATTTTCTCTTTCTGGCATAATTTCTGGATCGTATCGATATCTGCTGTATCAAACATTCCTGTAACTGCCTGTCTTTGCTGTTGTTCGTTAATTCCGATAGATGCAAAGTAATGGTAAAGATCTGCTTCGATCATTTTGTAATATTCTAAGAATTCTTTTCCTTTTCTGGTAAATTCCTTATCTTCCAGGAATCCTTCTTCTCGGTATCTTTTGAAGCATCGGGAGATTGTTGATCTGTTTACCTGCATCTTTCTTCCGATCTCTGCTTCGTTGTATCCTTTTCCTTCCTCAATCTGTATCTCTAATGCTTTTAAGCATTGTAACTGAAACATATTCGGTTTATAATTTTCCATT
>OLPO01001014.1_pt1 | contig 20571 bp, 20 predicted proteins | sample 1672831 | NCBI WGS metagenome assembly OLPO01 (sample SAMEA3136728, study PRJEB25190) | human gut metagenome
GAAGAGCACTACTACTCTAAGAAAACACAAAGATGAGCACGGCCTATACAAACGGGCCGTGCTCATCTTTTTTATACGGTCAAATGGTTTCGTGCTTACTTGTCATCGCTATTAGCGGGATTTTGACGAAAATCCTCTTGAACACCTTCGTTTAGATCAAAGCACATGGTTTTTGCATCAGCAACCCAGAAGCCGCGAACGCGGTACCGCTTGCCCGGAACCCAATCCTCGCCCGTGGCGGCGCGGAGCGGTTCCAGCAAATTTTTGCTGGAAATCGTCACAACGCCCTTCTGTTCACCCCGCGGCTTGGAGAACTTAAAGCCCTTCGGCTCACTGCTCTTGCACATACGGATTGCAAACACCTTTGCCTTGGCATCCAGTAGGCACAGCACATAAGCGGGATAACCCATATCCTCCAACACCTTCTTGCTGAAGGTAACGCCGCTCTGGTTGAGGTACATATCCGGGTAAGCGTTGATGCTGGAGTCGATCGTTTCAAAATTCAGAGAAGAAAAATCAAAATTCATTGGTAAAATCCTTTCATTTCGTACTATTTTGTGTGTCATCGACAATTTTCATAAATTCCTGCCGTTCAGCAGGAGACCACCGGGAATCCAGAATCAAATACCCTTTGAACAGGCCATCTTTGACGCGGTGAGCGACAAAGCGGCTGCTCAGGAAACGCAGTTTCGCCTTATGGGGAGAAGTGTGTCGCTCAGACAACAGCTTTTGCACTTTCAGCCAATCCTCTTTTTTGATAATTGCTGTATGGTGATTTTCCTTGAAGTACATATTCAGGTCTGTATTCTTCACAGACTTGTGGGTACGGAAATCCTTGGTGTAGGTTTTCTGCATCAAGGCATCACCACAGTATTTTTCATTTCGGAGGATGCTGCGGACTGTTCCGGCAGACCAGCTATCGTTGCCCATAGGAGATTTGATCCCCTGTTCGGTCAGTGCAACCGCAATCTCTGACGGCGTTGCCCCTTCCAAACAGCTCTCGTAAATGTACTCAACAATCCGTGCCTCGGTCGGTTCAATGACCAACCGGCCAAAGTGATCGCGGTAGAAACCCAGCGTATTCTGTACAGAAAATTTGTAAATTCCCTCAGCCATACGCCAGCGAATACCCGCTTTGATGGCCTCGCTTTTCTGTTGGGACTCCATCTCGGCCAGCGCAGACAGAAGGACGATCAACAGATTATTTTTTCCATCGCCAGTGTAGGTGATGTGCTCTGTCTCAAATTCCACAGAAACAGGAGGATTCAGCGCAGAAAGGACATTCAGGTTGTCCAGTATGTCTACAATATTCCGGCCAAAGCGGCTGATGCTCTTGGTAATGATCAGGTCAATTTTACCGTCCACCGCATCGGCAATCATCTTTTGAAAGCCAAGGCGTTTTTTGACGGTCGTGGCGCTGATGCCCTCATCCTGATAGATTTCTACCAGTTCCCAGTCGGGATTACCTTCAATCCGCTGGGTAAAATGGCGGACCTGCATATCAAAACTGCCAACCTGTTCTTCTTCCTGTGTGCTGACGCGGCAGTACGCCGCAACACGCAGCTTTGGGCGCTCTTGCTGCACTTCCTGCAACTTTTTTGGTGGAATCACAATCACGCCATTGCTGCGCTGATTTTCTGCAATCTCGTCCTGCATGAGCTTCCGCCGCTGTTCCCTGCGCTCGGCACGGCTGCTAAACTGACGGGCCGATTCTATCTTCTTGGGATCAAGCGGTTTCGCCATATCCTGCCTCCATCAAATTTACAGCCTTTTTCCCGTGCTGCATGGGTATGCCACCTCCTTTTTGCAAATTTGTCTTTTCAACTGTATCGCCTCCCTGTTCGTTTATTTATGACAAGCTCTGCGGGACGAATCCCCGCAGGACAGTCATCATAGAAAAAGGCAGCAGATTTCTCTGCTGCCCCATCAGAAAACATGAGATACATTTTGTAAAAAGTAAGCACTTATTATTGTATTTAAGAATTCCCAGCAAGGACAAGCGTATGTTCGGGTTTAGAAACTCCATCCTTCTTTTTCGCAAAGGCCAAGAATATCTACACATGGAACATGGAGATTTTGACATACAAAAGGAATTTTCTTTTCGCCTTTTTTGCTTTCCTCTGTGATCACCGTAAGTCCATATTTCATTGCTGTTGCAATCAGAAAAGCATCACCAGAAGATTTAACTTTATGGAAGTCAATGAGTTGGGGATTGGTGGTTACAACCTTTTTGACATTTTCCTGTACTTCGTCATCAATGGGAAGAATTTCCCCAGATAGACCGATATACCATTGCTTCAAAGCATCATCGTTGACTTCCTCAATTATTTCAGAGCAAGTTACAATTCTATGTTGTGCGATTAACTCATCAATATGCTTCCAGAGCGTTTTGTTAATTGAACGCCGATGAGGCTCGTTATCTTTTTGAGATAAAATCGACGAGGTGTCAATGATGTACCTATCTGTATTTTCGCTACTCACCATCTTGACACCTCTCTCATGAATTTATCGACATGCTGCTGTTTTATGCCCAAATATCTTGCAACATCTTGTTTATCAAAATATCCTTCTCGAAATCCATTATAAAATGTCCTGCACAACGAGGGACTGTTTTGATCTATTGCTTCTCTTGAAATATTACGAGGTATTTTTACTCCTGAGTTTTTTCTACTAATTCGAATCGCTTCACGCTCATTTTCAAAACCTATGCGTATAGCGTCCGTTAAGGCCGAATATTGAGATTTAGAAATCTTTCCAATATCAAGCAAACGACGAGATATTACCTCTTTACTTACGGAAAATTTCGCAGCAAGTTTGCTTATTAAGTTTAAATCTATTTCATCCGTGGTAAGACTTCCTAGTTGTTTGATTAGGTTTAATTTAGGAACAAGAATCTCTCCTGCGACAGCATTGCAAAAAACTTCTTCATGTTGAGCCAGATCGTGTGAAATCATCTCATTGCACACAGCAGAACTTCGCTTCATAAGATGCACTAACTCATGGAATATCGTAAAAGTTTTTGCTGGATATCGATCCTCATTGTTTAATCCGATAATGGGAAGAAAATCTTCATAAATTGCAAAGCCACGAACAATTTCTGTTTCTATCCCGGTGAAGCAATGAACAAATACACCTGCTCTTTCCACGGCATTCCGCACATATAAATAAAACTGTCGTGTACTCTGGCAGCCATATTGGACATCAATACTTAATTCTAGCTCCTCACGAATAGTTTTCGCCCATTGATTAACATCCTCAGAATCGACTGCCTGTATCGCAAAGGGAGACATATTTTCGTGCAGTGCTATTTTCGAATCAATTAGCAAATCACGCGCACTGAGAACATCAATAATTGCTAAGTTAAGTGCGCTATTGTCAAGAGTTGTGTCAGGCAGAGTCCTCAAATTTCTTACTTTAGGGAGGTGCTTTATGTTGATGTCATTTGCATTCATATATAAACCCGCAAACGGCACACGATAGCACTTAGCGATCGATTTAGCTTGGTTAATAGTAGGAAATTTATCTGTATCGCTGTTTTCCCAAAGCTCAATCTTAGATGAGGAGTATTTTGTTATCCGCGAAACATAGTCCAAAGTGATGGCTTTTGTTTCCCTAATGAATTTCATCGTCTCTTTGTTGATTCGAGCGTAAACATACATTTTGCCAAGCCACCTCCTTTACAATGCCTTCACCGTCTCCAAAAACTGCCCCATGCTCACCGCCCCATGCGGCAGATTTTCCTCGTCTCGGAACACCATATAATAGCGGTACCGATTTCCTGCTGCATTTCGCCAAGCCGCGCCCAGCTCGATTTTCTCCTGACTGTCATCGTTTTTCAGGTGCTCACCCTTGGTTTCCGCGAGAATGATCTTACCACTCTTTATCATAATCATAATATCCGGGTAGTGGTTGAAGTAGCCGTTGATGGCAAAGCCGTGCCGGGCGATATTCCGGTGCCACCACAGCACATTGGGAATGGCCGTCAGCTGCTTCACCAAATCCTGTTCCAGCGTGTTCATGCCCTCCTCGGCCTCATAGAGCGACCTTCCGTAAATCGCCGTACTGCTTGTGGGGTGGATTGCCGCAGGCAGACAGTAAGAGGGTTCGCACACGATTTTGCCCCGGTCAAGCCAGGTGAAGAAGGTCTCCTTGTAGTGTTGATCCAGCAGAGTCTCGATTTTGGCGCGGATTTTTGCGGCAAAGCCCAGCGGGGCTTTTTCCATAGCGGCAAGCTGCTCCCGATCCATCCCGTCCACAATGAGATTGACATAGGCGCGCAAGTCGCCGCCATCCACCATGTTCAGCTTGTCCAACTGGTGGATCATCATATCTTCCTGATAGATGCTCAGCGTGGGCGCGCCCTTCTCCTGCCAAAAGAGCCGGAAGGAAGCAATATAGTCTCTGGTTTCGCCCAGCAGTTCCAGATAGCGGTTCAGATCGGCGGTAACCTGCCGCTGATAGGTCTTCAGTTCCATGTATGTCGCCTCCTCATCTCGGAATTTCTGTAGGCAAGTACTTTGAGACAGCATCTATTATCTCATCATGCATTTGCCCATCAAGCAAAGCTAGAATTGTATTGCAATATTCCTTATCGTTTAAGCCAAAGAAATGTCCAATAGAGCTGATTAGCCCCTTCTCATTAAATACACGTAAAATACTTGCATAATCTGCCCTTGCTAAAAGCTCTCTAAATTTTGTTTCCTGCTCAGATTTTGTTTTTTCATAGTCGATTGCCTGCAATGCAGCGTTTAAGCTGGCCTTGGCCTCATCATTGCTTTTCTTGGACAATTCAATAGAGGACAGTTGGTACTTCAAGTGCGCAACTACACTTTGGCAAATCTGTTTATCAATTTGCTTTGCAAATCTGGCATTAACAATGTAATCTTTCGTGCTTGTAAAAACTTCATCAGGATTTCGTCCCAGATGTGTAGCAAGTAATCGTATCAATTCTTCCACCAAGAAAAGGTTCTCTACCTCGGCTACGTTGAGTGTGTATATGAATTCTTCTTTGTATTTGTTAATTTCGTAGTCCGAGCGGTAATCACGGTCAATAAGTCCATAGACTTCACAATGGTGCAAGGTAGGATTATTGCGAAAAACTTTTGTACGAGCAATCACTTGAGTACAGCTACCACATGCAATCACATAATAATCCGGGTAAAGGATGGTATACAATTGTGTATCGTAACTATTCTTTTCGCCCTCGACGAATAACACATTTTTCCTGCTTCCCCAAATATCAAATAGAAGTTCTTCTGGAAGCTCGCTATTCTGGATTCTTTCCAGCGTCCAATTCGTCCCATCAAATTCTTTGATCCAAATTTTATCGGACTGCCCATGGGTCGCAGCAAATTGTGTGTCATAGGTAATGTAAATGAAGAAACAATCTGGCCTGTATTTTTCTAAAGCCACCCATAAGCGGTTCATGATTGAACGGTGTAAGTGTACTTCAGGTTCATCAATAATAAGGGTTTTATTGTTAGGGACACAGAGCACCTGAGCTGCTAAATAAAGGGCAGCGCGTTCACCATCGCTCATTTGATTTGAATTGTACGGAGTTCCTGTTCCATCTCGCATGGATGCCAAAAATTTGGCATCATCAACTTTCAATTGCCGCTGAGGAAAGATTTCATCCCAGATTTGAATCAATTTATCAATTGCAGTAATCGGTGGGTCTGGCCGTTCTGCGCGGGTGGGTGCAGTTTTGCACTCTTTCACGAATTTTTCGTTATCATTGTTTTTTAAAGCTATAAGTGCAGCTAAAACATTATCAAAATCATCTAGTAACTTAGTAGTATATGACTTACCCCAGTTCCACCGGAAACGTTTATCTTTCCGTCCGTTTATATCATCAGACCCATAAAATACAAAGTCCTCTGCCTGGGAATAGCTCTTTAGCGGCACATTTTCTTGGAAGTTTAAGTTTCTTTGAGCACCAATGCGATGTATATTTTCCATGTTTTGTTGCTCAATCCATGCCCCTAATTTGCTTTTTCCTGATCCGTTTGCACCTATAATTACCAGTGGATTAGAAGCCGCTTCGTATTCTTTTTTATTGCCGTTCTCGTCTGGCAGATAATATGTAAAAGACATGATAAGTTCACCTGCTTTATAACCTATTGATGTCGCGGGGAATTTTCTTGAAAACAACCCCCATCTGCGACAGTTTGCCGTCATCAATGGAGCATCGGTCGGCGTAAATCACGGTGCCGCCTGCTTTTTCGGTGACAGTAGCCAAGAAATCATAGTCCAGCACCGTGATCCGCTGCGGCTCATAGTAGAAGTAATAGCCGGTATCGTTGTGCTTGCCAAGATGATATGGATTGTCCCCGGCGGCGGGCGTGTAGGGTGTTTTCGTCTCCATGAACCAGATGTACTCCCGGATTTTTTCGGGCTCTACGGCTTCGTTCAGGTTTTCGCCGATGAGCAGCGGTTCCCCCAGCTCGTAGTAGCTGAAACTGCCGCCGGTGCCCGCTACGGCGTTCTTGCCCTCGCCGTAGCCTTGGATCACCCGCTTCACCCGCTCGGCGGTGATGCTATCGGCGTAGTCCATCATTTCAACGAGAATGAAATGGCGCTTTTCACCATCAGCATTCAAATTCAATACAGCTTGTCCTGTGGTGCCTGACCCGGCAAAGCTGTCTAAAACAACATCTCCGTCATGCGTTATAGTGCGAATTGCCTCCATCACATAATCCACAGACTTCGGCTGAGGAAAGTCGTTCTTATTGGCACCTGGGAAAATATTGCCAAAAGCAACTTGTCCCTTTTCCGTGAAGAATAGGGGATTATTCCATATTGTGAATAATTTCTGCATCGCTGCTCCATTTTCGGTAATGGCGTATGATTTTCGATATACCTTCCATATACCTGATTTCTTTTGTGCATACAACAAGTGCGCATCCCTTTTTGACAAATCTGCTCCCCAAGTCCAACATCCCTCAAATCCATCAGGCCAAATAGGATATATTTCTTGGGTATGGATTTCGTCTAACTCAAGGCTCACTGATCCATCCTCAGGGTTGGCATAAATTGGATACCACAAATTTGGTCGATTTATTTTTCCAAACTCACGGTGAGTATTTCGTAGCTCAAGTAGACGGTATCTCCCTTTTTCATCAGACAACTTATATTCTTTGTTAATCTTTTCATCATCTTTTTGGACGCTAAACCATCCAGTAGGGACAGTCGATTTTGTATACACCAAAAGATACTCATGGCAGGTAGCAAAATACTTGTCTTGACTTCTGCCCTTTGGGTTGTAAAGCAATGTTATTTGTGCAATAAAGTTTGATGAGCCAAAAATCTCGTCCATAATCGCACGGAGATAAACTATTTCATTATCATCAATACTAATGAAAATTGCGCCCTCAACAGACAACAATTTATGCAACAGTTTTAGACGCGGATACATCATACAAAGCCATTTATCATGTCGTGTTAAGTCATCACCTTCTTTTCCTACCAAATCGCCCAGCCACTTCTTGATTTTGGGATCGTTTACATTGTCGTTGTATACCCAGCCCTCGTTGCCGGTGTTATAGGGTGGATCAATGTAGATGCACTTCACCCGGCCCTCATACCGTGGCAGCAGGGCCTTCAGCGCGTCCAGATTATCCCCGTGGATGATCATGTTCTCACTGCCGTTGTCCTCGGCGTGCTGGCCGCTCTCGTCAAAGCTGTACCGCCGGTCAAGCACCCGGAACGGTACCTCCTAATGGTGGTTGATGACCTTCTCTTTTCCAATCCATTCCAATGTTGGCATGGGTCGTTCCTCCCTATCGCCGTTGTCGCAAAAGACCTTTCCCGTATCGGGAGGGCCGTATTTTGTCCAATCGAACCCACGCTGAGGTGTGGGAACCTTAATTTCGAGTCCGGGCCGCTGTCAGGCGACCAGCGTTTTCAGCACATCCATGATCTGGCTGTACTCAATGTGGGCGGCATAAGCAAACTGCCTGCGGTACTTTTCCCACATGGATTTGAGTTCCTGGCTGGTTTCAATATTGTGCAGAATGGCGGGCACATCCGCAATCTGACGAGCTGTGCCGCGATGGGTTGCGGTGGCGTTCAACGCTTCGGTAAACACAGCCTTATCAAATTTCTGCGTGGTCGCCAGTATGTACGCATCGTAAAAATCTCTGGGGCGGGTATTGAACACGCCGCGCCGCAGGATGGTTTCCACCTTCTCCGCCATGACGGTTTCAATGTTGTATGCCCACAGCTCGTAGGACTTTTCGTTATCGAAAATTTCATAAAACTGGTACTGTACCGCATGGGGAGTGATAGCATCCCCGGTAGACACATCAATGCTCAGCGGGGTAATCAGCGTATCAAAATGGGCATTCAGCATCACCCGATAGCCGCCGTAGATGTCATCCTCACGGATGGGCGAGATTTTCCCCACCTCGAAGGTCACGCCGTCATCAAAGGGCACGGCGGCCACCTGTTCCAGTGCGTTGCGGATGGCCTCCGGGGTCAGAGGCAGATTTTTCAGTGTGGTGTCCAAATCCATCGTCGCCCGGTTGTCCAGTCCCACGATGGCTGCCACCAGCATCCCGCCTTTCAGCACAAACTTGTCTTTGTATGCGGAGGCCGCAAGGCGGACAAGCAGGCGCTCGAACATATAGTTCTGCAAAATGACCTGCGCCGGTATATTTTTCTGCTTGGCGATGTTGCGAATTTTCGCTTTCAGGCTCATGGCATTGCTCACAGTAACACCTCCAGATATTGACGCAGTACACCAGACACCCGCATCTGACGGGCGTACTCATCCAGCCGGTTCAAATCCTTCTTTGGGCTGGCGGCGTACTGTTTCAGCGCCGATAAAAATGTCTCCGTCCCGATTTTGTTGCGGCTGCGGATTACATCGCAGATGGTGCGCTCCAAATCGTAGCAGGGAACGGGATTTCCAGCGGGAGTTTGCAGTATCGTTTTGCCCAGCTCGAACAGCTCCGGCTTGATGTAGTACACCTTGCACTCCGCCTTGATGGCCGCAGACGGGATGCAGCCAGAGGGCGCAGTTACGGTGTGCTCAAAGGGTGTCCGGTCGGAAATTCCATGAAGAAACAGCGCCGTCTCGTGGGAAAAAATAATGTTTTTCGACCGGCGGCTGATGGACAGTAATTCGTCCTGCATATCCTCCGGGAGAACATATTGCCCCTTGACGATGCGGTGAATCTTTTCCGCCTTGCACAGCTTGTAGAGCATCGCCTTGGAAATGCCGTGCTGCGCCGCTGTTTTCGTTTCGATGATGCCGCCGTTTTTATTCGCAATCGCGGCCAGTTCCGCCATATAGTCCATCCGCTCACCTCGCAATAACAACCTGATAATAGTATATCCAAAATCACGATGATAGTCAACAACGACAGCAAAACCATACACATAAAACCGGATTTAATATTATGATAGTAGTCAACATTCTTGCATAAAATCAACGGGGTTTGGGTATTCCCAACAAGAACAAATGGGCAGACTGGCCGACAGGCCGGAGTACTCATTTCGCCGCTGTGTACGGACAGCGGCTGTGCTTGCTGTTCTCTAAAATTTCATATCCGCAGATTACGATGCTTCCGCTTTTTCCAAGGCCGGGAGCATTTTTATTTTCAAGCAGACCCCTGTTTTTCTCGGAGAAAATGTCCGTTGTAAATTGAAAAGTTTTTTGGAGAGATCCCCCCCAATTCACAAAAAATTGTCCGTTGTAAAGTAGGAGGTGGTATTCGGTTCCAAAATATTACTTTTGCCCTACCCGCTAATAGGCGCAAAAAATGTCCGTTGTAAAGTGAAAGGAAATTTTTCCTGAGCGGGTACCAAGTTTTTGCTCGAAACTGTCCGTTGGAATATGAGAGGGAATATTTTTTCGGGTGCCCCCCAATCCGTAAAAATTTGTCCGTTGTAGTTTGAAGGAGGCGAATATCCAATAGCTGAACGCACAAGGCCGATCCGCATCGAGTTCTGCGTCACCGAGCAGGAGCGTCAGCTTATCCAAAGCAAGATGGCTCAGCTCGGTACTAAGAACATGGGCGCATATCTCAGAAAAATGGCAATCGACGGCTACATCATCAAAGTGGATTACACCCAGCAGAAAAAGCTGGCCGCAGCCGTCAGCCGGGTTGCCAGCAATATCAACCAGATTTGCCGCCGGATTAACAGCTCCGGGCATCTCTACACTGAGGATGTTGCGGAGCTGAAAGAACGGCAAGCCGAGATTTGGTCGCTGCTCAAAGAAACCCAGCGAAAGGAATTGTAATGACAGGAGGCCGCTATGCCGCGTATGAGCAAAAAGAGAAAAGAAGAATGGGCGTTCTTCCTGAATGACCGTGGACGCATCGCCTATAACGCCTTGTGCCGCAAGTGCGTCTACAACTGCAAACAAAGTTTCCGTGCTGCGGTGATCGTCTGCCCGCATTACCACTCCAAACGATCCCGCCGTCCGCCCTAATTGCCCTGTGCCGGAGAAAGGAAGTGATGCTCCATCTACTATAAAACCGATACCCCGCTGCCGCCTTTCGTGCCGTTACCCCGGTTTATCCTTGAGGGAGAATACTCAATCAATGCCAAACTGCTCTATGCCCTGTTGCTGGGACGCACACAGCTCTCCCAGAAATCCGGCTGGGTGTCAGAGGATGGGGATGTTTATGTGATTTACACCATCCGTCAGATGGCGAATGACCTGAACCGGAGCGAGAGGACGGTCAAGGCCGCACTGGCCGAACTGGAAAACGGGGGCCTCATCACCCGCGTCCGGCAAGGCTGGAACCGGGCAAACCGCATTTTCCTGCAACTGCCCGATGAGGTGCAGCGTTCTTCCTGTCCAGAGGGCAATATCTGCCCAATGGATGGGCGGGAATCTTCCCCTTGTATGGGACAAAATTTGCCCATAAGTAAGAAAGAGAAGAAGAAAACAGATTCCAGTCAGAATAACAGGAGAGAGAACGCCCGCCGCTGTTTTGGGCAGTATCAGAATGTTTTTCTTTTGGACAGTGAATTGGCCGATCTGCAATCGATATATCCCGGCCAATACGAGGATTACATCAACAGGCTATCGGCCTATATGGCCTCCAACGGAAAGCACTACGCCAACCATTACGCCACAATTCGCAAGTGGCTGGACGAGGACAGCAAATCGAAGCCCGGAAAAAATTACGACTATACAGAGACCTATGAGGAAGGAGAATGCCTGTGAATGTGAATCCAATCATGGCTGCAATCGTTGAGGCAGCAGATACCCTGAACATCGCACCGGATGATTACATCAACCCGGATGACGGGCTGAAATACTGCGGCAAGTGCCACACGCCCAAGGAAGCCTATTTCCCAGAACAGTACCGCAAAAATGGGTTGGACAAGCACCCGATTGCCTGCAAATGCGCCGCTGAGGAACGGGCGCGGCGCGAAGCGGAGCAGCGGGAGCTGGAACGGCTAAACCGGACTGCCATGCTCCGCTCTGAGGCGTTCCGGGATATTCCCGCCGCCGGATGGCGGTTTGAAAACGCCGAAGTAATGACTCCACAGCTTGTTAAAGCGAGAAGATATTCCGAAAACTGGGATGCTTTCCGCCAAGATGGAACCGGGCTTCTCCTGTTCGGCAATGTGGGCACCGGAAAATCCTATGCGGCGGGCTGCATTGCCAACGCCCTGATAGAGAAAACGGTTTCCGTCCTTTTCGTAGAGCTGTCCGATGTGGTGAACCGTATGCAGGGCAATTTCGGCGCTGACCGGGATGCTTACCTGAAAACACTGATGCGCCCGGAGCTGCTGATTTTGGATGACTTGGGTGCGGAGCGGAATACCAGCTTCGGCAGGGAGCGCGTATTTGATGTGGTCAACAAGCGGTTGTTGACCGGCAAACCGATGATCGTCACTACCAATATCCCGCTCTCTGTGATGCAGAAAACCTCTGATCTGGACGAGCGCCGTATCTATGACAGGGTTTTGGAGGTCTGCGTCCCCATCCAGTTTAACGGTGAGAATTTCCGAAAGGGCAATGCCGCGGAAAATGTGAAGCGGGCAGCAAGAATTTTGAATCAGGAAAATTGACGAACTTCTATTCTACGAAAGGGGCAATCAAATGGAAAATTCCATCGGCAAGGTGCCGATCCACCTGAAAATGACACTCACGGCAAAGGAAGCCGCCGAATACAGCAATATCGGAATCAATAAAATCGACAGTATGCTGCGTTCTCCAAACTGCCCATTCGTACTTTTTGTGGGCAGCAAGAAATTAGTGAAGCGCAAAGAATTTGAACAGTACATCAGTCAGGTACTCGTGATCTGACATTGCATTTGAAAAATTCGCGGAGAAGCCTTGAGGAAAAGAGCACCATGCGCTATACTATATAGTGTAGTAGTGTGCTCTTTTCTTCTCTGCGGGAAAGGAGCTCATCCATGGGAAAGAATCTCAAGGGAAAAGACTGCGGTAAGGGTATCTACCAAAGAAAGGACGGATTGTATAGCGCACGATTTGTTGATAAGGCCGGGAAGCGGCATGAGAAGTATTTTCAGACGCTGCCCGAAGCGCGAAACTGGATTGAGGACGCAAAGTACGCCGATAAGCATGACGATGTGTTTGTCGCTACCGATACGACAGTGGATGAATGGTTTGAATTCTGGATTGAAAATATTGTCGGGGATCTGGCTCCCAACACGCTCAGAAATTACCGGGAACGCTATGTTCGCAATATTCAGCCGGTAATCGGGAAGATGTTGATCGCCAATGTAAAACCGATGCATTGCAAAAAGGTGTTCATCCAGATGGATGCGGATTACGCAGGTTCCACCATTCGTCAGGCATACATCACGATGGGGACAATGTTTAAGGCGGCGAAGATGAACGACCTGATTGCAAAGCACCCCATGGATGGCGTTCGGTTTTCAAAGCCTGTTCGCGCTGTGGATGATATTCACTATCTGACGCGGGAGGAACAGCGCCTATTTCTCGAAACAGCACGGCGCTCCCACAATTATAACCAGTATGCGCTCATCCTCGAAACGGGATTGCGCACCGGGGAAATGATTGGCTTAACATGGGATGCCATCGACTTTGAGCGCCGAACGCTTACGGTAAACAAAACCTTGGAGTTTCGTCACGCACAGAAAGTTTGGCGTGCCGGTCCTCCCAAAACTCAGCAGAGTTATCGCACCATTCCTTTGACGGATAAAGCGTATGACATTCTGAAAGAGGTGTGGGATAGCCGGAGCAGCAGAAAAGAATCCCCGCTGCTGTCGCAAACGCTGGAATATATGGACAGGCGCACCGGCGTTACTTCCCGGCTTGTGATGCGTGATCTGGTCTTTATCAACTGGCGCACAGGGGAACCGGCAAAAAACAGTTCCTATGATACCCACCTCTATAAGCTTTGTGATGAAGCGGGGATCAACCGCTTTTGTATGCACGCGCTGCGCCATACCTACGCAACCCGTGCGATTGAAAGCGGAATGCAGCCGAAAGTGCTGCAAAAGCTGCTGGGACACGCCAGCATTAAAACCACAATGGATCGGTATGTTCATGTGACTAATGAAACGCTGGATCAGGCGGTCAAGCAATTTCAGCTCAGCAGCGTATGTTGATATAATCCAATACAAGTCAATGCGTAAATGGCGTAAAAATGGCGTAACCGTCAAAACGCCAAAGTGCGAAAAACCTTGTAAATACGCATTTTTTAAGGAGATGTAGAGATATATGAAATTAGGAATCGTGGGCCTGCCCAACGTGGGCAAGAGCACCCTGTTTAACGCCATCACCAACGCCGGGGCGGAATCTGCCAACTACCCCTTCTGCACCATCGACCCCAACGTGGGCATGGTCACCGTCCCCGATGAGCGGCTGGATAAGCTGGCTGAGATCTATCAGCCCAAGAAGACCACCCCGGCAGTCATTGAGTTTGTGGACATCGCGGGCCTGGTGAAGGGGGCCTCCAAGGGGGAGGGCCTGGGCAACAAGTTCCTGGCCAACATCCGGGAGACCGACGCCATCGTCCACGTGGTGCGCTGCTTTGACGACACCAATATCATCCACGTAGAGGGCAGCTGCGACCCTGCCCGGGACATCGACATCATCGACCTGGAACTGGTGATGGCGGACCTGGAAATGGTGGAGCGCCGCATCGAGAAGGACACCAAGGCCGGCAAGGGGGACAAGAAGTACCTCCACTCCGCCGAGGTCTTTAAGGGCCTGCGGGACTGGCTCAACGACGGCAAGTCCGCCCGGAGCTACCCCTGTGACGAGGAGGAGAAGGCCATTCTGGCCACCTCCGATCTGCTCACCCTGAAGCCGGTGATCTTTGCCGCCAACCTGGACGAGGCGGGGTTCAAGAACCATGACAACAACCCCTATTACCAGGCGGTGGTCCAGGCTGCGGAGAAGGAGGGGGCCCAGGTCATCCCCATCTGCGCCAACATTGAGGCCGACATCGCCCAGATGGACCCCGAGGACCGGGCCCTCTTCCTGGAGGACCTGGGGGTGACCGAGTCCGGTCTGGACCGGCTGATCCGGGCCAGCTATTCCCTCCTGGGCCTCATCTCCTACCTCACCTGCGGGGAGGACGAGTGCCGGGCCTGGACCATTCCCCAGGGCACCAAGGCCCCCCAGGCCGCCGGCAAGATCCACACCGACTTCGAGCGGGGGTTCATCCGGGCGGAGGTGGTCGCCTTCGCTGATCTGGAGGCCTGCGGCGGCTCCATGACCACCGCCAAGGAAAAGGGCCTGGTGCGCTCGGAAGGCAAGGACTATGTGATGAAGGACGGCGACGTGGTCCTTTTCCGGTTCAATGTCTAAGCGGACGGTGCTCATCACCGGCTCCTCCCGGGGGATCGGGGCGGCAGCGGCCCGGCGGTTCGCCCAGGAGGGCTGGGGGGTGGGCCTCCACTGCCACACGGATCTGGCCCGGGCCCAGACCCTGGCCCAGGAGCTGCGGGCCCTGGGGGGGCCAGTGGGCCTCTACCCCGGGGATGTGGCCGAGCGGGCCCAGGTGGATCAGGTGGTGGAGGGGTTCCTCCAGGATTTCGGCCACCTGGACGTGCTGGTGTGCAACGCGGGCCTGGCCCGGCAGGAGCTGTTCACCGACATCTCCCTGGACAGCTGGCGCCAGATGCTGGGGGTGAACCTGGACGGAGTGTTCCACTGCTGCCAGGCGGCCCTGCCCCATATGATTTCCCGAAAGGCGGGGAAGATCATCACCCTCTCCTCCATGTGGGGACAGGTGGGGGCCTCCTGTGAGGTGGCCTACTCGGCGGCCAAGGCGGGGGTCATCGGCCTGACCCGCGCCCTGGCCAAGGAGGTGGGCCCCTCGGGGATCACCGTCAACTGCGTGGCCCCCGGGGTGATTGACACGGCCATGAACGGCGCCCTTTCCCCAGAAACCCGGGCCGCCCTGGCGGAGGAGACCCCCTTGGAGCGCCTGGGCACCCCGGAGGACGTGGCCCAAGCCATCTGGTTTTTGGCCAGCCCGGCGGGGGACTTCTTCACCGGCCAAGTGCTGGCGCCCAATGGGGGATTCATCATCTGAGTGGGGAAGTTCAAAAATTGTTCACATTTTATCGTAGAATCTTCCGGCCAAAAGGTGTATCCTATCCTTAGAAAGAAGGAGGCGGTGCCTATGGCCGATCACAACGCACACACGTACTTCGGTCTGCGGGTCCTGGAGCAGCTCCCGGCAGACCTCCGTACCCACGTTTCCGGCGATATGCCGGCCTTTCACCTGGGCCTGTATGGGCCGGACCCGTTGATTTTTTCCCTTCTGACCAAACACATTTCTGACCGGCTTCACAAGAACTGGCGGACAGAGTCCCTCCCCGGTCTGAGCAAAGCCCTCCAAAAGGGGAGCGCCACCGCCCGCAGCTTTGCCGGCGGTTACGTCCTGCACCAGCTGTTGGACGACACCGTGCACCCCCAGATCTACCAGTGGATGGAGGAGGGGTCCTCCCACTTCCGCGTGGAGATCGCCCTGGACCTCCTCCTGCTGGAGGAGAAGCGCCAGGCCAATTCCCCCAAGGTCCGCACCGAGGGGAAAGATCGCACCGCCCTGGCTGCAGCAGGGATGCTGGCCCCCTTGGGGGCACGGGCTTACCTCAGCGGTCTGTGGCGGATGGCCACCCTGAGCAATGTGTTCTGTGGCCCTGGCCGGCCCATGTCCAAGGGGATCCGCAGCCGGGAGCGCCTCCAGGCCCAGGAACTCCGGGACCGGATGGAGGCGCAGATCGCCCCGGCGGCCCGGGAATTGGAAAAAATCCTGGTTCAGATTCCCAGCCAGGCAGACAGCCCCAGGCAAGAGCTGCTCCTGTCCCGCACCGGGCGGCGCCCGGCCGGACAACAGCGCCTGGCAGACCTTCGCCGTATGCCTGCGGCGGAGTGAGTCCAACACACCTCCCAACCACTGACCCGGCATGCAGGAGATTTCCTGGGTGCCGGGTATTTTTTTGTCCAGGCGGGCAGGACATGGGCCTTTCCGGCAGGACAAACAGAGGACAACGGGTGTAGTATAGCAGTGTTATATCACGGTGTTACAAAGGAGGCGCGCTGTGTCAACCCAACCGCTGACCACCCTGGAGCGCATCCACCAGGCGGCTCGGCAGGAGTTTTTGGCCAAAGGCTTTCAAAGGGCCTCCCTGCGGAAGATTGTCCAGTCCGTGGGGATGACCACTGGGGCCTTCTATGGCTACTACCGGAGCAAGGCAGACCTCTTTGCCGCCCTGGTGGGCCCGGCCTATGACTACATCCTGGGCCGCTTTCTCCAGGCCCAGCAGGCCTTTGCTGCCTTGCCGCCCCAGCGGCAGGTGGACCAGTTGAGCCAAGTTTCCGGCCGGTGTATGGAGGACATCCTCCACTATGCCTACGACCACCTGGAGGCTTGCCAGCTGCTGCTGTGCTGCGCCGAAGGCACCCGGTACGCCGATCTGGTGGATGAGATGGTGGCCGTGGAGATCCAGGCCACCCACAACTACCAGGACGTGCTGGGCAGCCTGGGGATGCCCTCCCCGCGGATTGACCCGCAGCTGGAGCATATCTTGGTCACAGGGATGTTCCGGGCCTTTTTCGAACTGGTGATCCACGCCATGCCGCTGCCGGCAGCGGAACGGTATCTCCAAGAGATGCGGGCCTTTTACACCGCAGGGTGGATGAAAATGATGGGGCAGACATAATGCCCCATCTTTTCCCCGCGATAGTTAGCTTTAGCTAACTATCGACGCAGTGCGTTTTTCTAAAACACAGAAAAAGGAGGAGATTCTTTCCCATGAAGAAGAAACCATCCAACCTCTCCCGCCTGTTGGGCTATGCAGAGGGGCACCGTTTTCTGCTCTACGCCTCCTGGGTGCTCTCGGCGGGCAGTGCCCTGCTGGCCCTGGTGCCCTTTTGGTACATCTGGAAGATTCTGGAGGAGGTGCTGGCCGTGGCCCCACACTTTGCCCAAGCCCAGCACCTGGTAGAATACGGCTGGCTGGCGGTGGGCAGCTCAGTGCTGGCGGTGCTGGTGTATATTGCGGGGCTGATGTGCTCCCACATGGGGGCCTTCCGGGTGGCCACGAACCTGCGTATCCAGGCCATGGAGCACATCGTCACCCTTCCCCTGGGCCTGGCGGAGGCCTTCGGCAGCGGAAAGCTGCGGAAAATCGTCAACGAGTCCAGCGGAGCCACAGAGACCTATCTGGCCCACCAGCTTCCCGACCGGGCAGGGGCCATTGCCACCCCTTGCGGGCTGCTGGTGCTCCTCTTCGTCTTTGACTGGCGGCTGGGGCTGCTGAGCCTGGTGCCGGTAGCCCTGGGCTTTCTCATCATGGTGCGGATGACCGGTGCAGGGATGCAGGAGAAGATGAAGGAGTACCAAAACGCCTTGGACGACATGGCCAACCAAGCGGTGGAGTATGTCCGAGGCATCCCGGTGGTGAAGACCTTCGGCCAAACCATCCACTCCTTCCGGCAGTTCAAGGATTCCATCGACCGGTACCGGGTGTGGGTCATCGCCTACACCAAGGAGCTTCGGGCCCCCATGCTGTGGTACACCACTGCCATCAACGGGGTATTCGCCTTCCTCATCGCCGGCGGCCTGGCTTTGACCCAGGGCGGGGGAGACCAGGCCTTCCTGCTGGACCTGCTTTTCTACATCATCATCACGCCGGTGATTGCCCTCACCCTCACCCGGATCATGTTCCAGAGCGAGAACGCCATGATTGTGGATGACGCCCTTCAGCGGATCGACAGCGTGTTGCACCTGGCCCCGCTCCCAGAGCCTGCTCGGCCCAAAGCTCCGGTGGACGGTTCCCTGGCCCTGGAACGGGTGCATTTCGCTTACGACGGGGAACACGAGGTGATTCGGGACCTCTCCTTCACCATCCCCGCCGGGCGAACGGTGGCCTTGGTGGGCCCCTCCGGGGGCGGGAAGAGCACCCTGGCCTATCTTATGGCCCGGTACTTTGACCCCCAAAAGGGGGTGGTGCGCATCGGTGGGGTAGACGCCCGGCAGATGGACAAGGAGACGCGGATGAACACCGTTTCCTTCGTCTTCCAGAACAGCCGCCTGCTGAAGGCCTCCATCCTGGAGAACGTCCGCCTAGGCCGGCCCTCGGCCACCCGGGAGGAGGTCCTCCGTGCCCTGGACCTGGCCCAGTGCCGGGACATCCTGGACAAGCTCCCCCAAGGAATGGACACGGTGATCGGTGCCGGGGGAACCTACCTCTCCGGCGGGGAGCAGCAGCGCATCGCCATCGCCCGGGTGATTCTGCAGGACGCGCCCATCGTCCTGATGGACGAGGCCACGGCCTTCGCGGACCCCGACAACGAGAGCAAGGTCCAAGCGGCTTTTGCCAACCTGGCCCAGGGGAAGACGGTGGTGATGATTGCCCACCGCCTGTCCACCGTGCGGAATGTGGACCGGATCTATGTGATCCAGGACGGCACTGTGGCCGAACAGGGGACCTATCAGGACCTGATGGCCCAGAACGGCCTGTTCCGGCAGATGTGGGACAACTACCAGACCGCGGCCCAGTGGAAGGTGGCCAGAGAGGAGGTACAGGCATGATCGCATGGTTGCAGAAGAAGTATGCCCTGTCTCAACAGGGCGCGAAAGACTTGGTCAAGGGGTGTTTTGCCTGCCTGCTCCAAAACCTGTCCTTCATGGTGCCGGTGGGGCTGCTGTTCCTCTTTGTTCGGGACCTGATGGCCGGCGGTGTCACCGGAGGGGGCAGGGTGGCCTTTTACCTGGCGGGCTGCCTGGTGTGCCTGGTCCTGATCTTCCTGACCACCTGGTTCCAATACAACGCCACCTACTTTGCCACGTATGTGGAGAGCGGGGTGCGCCGGGTGACCCTGGCCGAGCGGCTGCGGCAGATCCCCCTGTCCTTCTTTGGGAAGAAGGACCTGTCCGACCTCACCAGTACCATCATGGCCGACTGCACCTTCCTGGAGCAGAGCTTCTCCCACTTCATCCCGGAGCTGGTGGGCTCCATCTGCTCCACGGTGCTGGTGGCGGTGGGCCTGGTCTTCGTGGACTGGCGGATGGCCTTAGCGGCGCTATGGGTGCTGCCGGTGTCCTTCGCCATTGTGGGGGGATCGGCCAAAGTCCAAGAGCGGATGAACCAGAAAGCCATGGATGCCAAGATGGCTGCCGCCGATGGGATCCAAGAGTGCATGGAGACCCTCCGGGACCTGAAGGCCAGCAACGCCGAGAGGCGCTACTTGGCTGGGCTCACGGAGAAGATCCGCGCTGTGGAGCGGCGGTCCACCATCAACGAGTTCTCCCTGGCGGCCTTTGTGGTGAGCGCGTCCCTGATTCTGAAGCTGGGCATCGCCACAGTGGCGTTGGTGGGGTCGGTGCTGCTGGTCCAGGGGAGCTTAGACGTGCTCACCTTCTTCCTGTTCCTTTTGGTGGCCTCCCGGCTGTATGATCCCCTCCAGGCGGCGCTGCAGAACCTGGCGGCCGTCATCAGCACCCGCACCAACATCGCCCGGATGAGGGAGATCCTGGACCATCCCATCCAGCAGGGGACCACCACCCTCACCAACCGAGGGTGCGACATCGTCTTCGATCACGTGGGCTTTGCCTACCACACGGGGGAGCAGGTCCTCCGGGACGTCTCCTTCACGGCCAAGCAGGGGGAGGTCACCGCTTTGGTGGGGCCCTCTGGCGGGGGAAAGACCACCGTCTCCCGGTTGGCCGCCCGGTTCTGGGATTTGGACCAGGGGAGGATCACCGTGGGGGGGATGGACATTGCCCAAGTGGACCCGGAGACCCTCCTGTCCCTGTATGCCATCGTCTTTCAGGACGTGACCCTCTTCGACAACACCATTTTGGAAAACATCCGCATCGGCCGGAAGGATGCCACCGACGAAGAGGTCCTGGCGGCAGCCCGACTGGCCAACTGCGACGAGTTTGCCGAGAAGCTCCCCGAGGGCTGGCACACCCGGATTGGGGAGAACGGCAGCCAGCTCTCCGGCGGGGAGCGGCAGCGGGTGTCCATTGCCAGGGCCTTTTTGAAGAACGCCCCCATCCTCCTTTTGGATGAGGCCACCGCCTCTCTGGACGTGGACAACGAGACCCTGATCCAGACTGCCCTCTCCCGGCTGATCCAGGACCGGACGGT
>OLPO01001018.1_pt1 | contig 20522 bp, 11 predicted proteins | sample 1672831 | NCBI WGS metagenome assembly OLPO01 (sample SAMEA3136728, study PRJEB25190) | human gut metagenome
TCCTCGCCGCTGACCACGACCAGGCACGGCCTGGGGTCGCGGGCCCACAGCGCCGCCACCGCGAGCGGGCGGGCGCTCTGCGCGATGGCGAGCGTGGCGTCACGGCCGGCGTCGAGGTCGCTCAGGACTTGCGAGAGCTCAGGGTCCTGGCACAGGTTTTTGGCGACTCGATTGACGAACAAGGTACCTCTCCCCCTACAGCCTTCCCGTCTGCTCGGCGAGCGAGCGCATGCGCCGCGTCGCCGCCTCGATGTCGCGCCCGTCGGCGACCCACGACCAGTTGCCCTCGGCGACGCCCGGCAGGTTCATGCGGGAGTCGTCGCCAAGGCCGCAGGCGTCCTGCAGCTGGACGACCACCAGCTCGGCACTGGAGCGCTCGCATGCCTCGAGGGCGCGCGACGCGGCAGCGGCGGCATCGCCGCCCGCGCGGCCGGCGCACCAGCCCACCAGGGTCTGGGTGTCGTGCGTGCTCGAGTAGGCAACCTTACCACGCGGGACGACCCAGCCGTCCTCGGAGAAGGTGTCCGAGAACACGCTCACGTCCATCCCGGCAAACCCACAGGCGGCGACCAGGGCGCGCACCGCGGGGGTGAGAAGACCGAGGTCCTCGGCGATCACCGGCAGCGCGCCGAAGCGCTCGTGGGCGACCTCGAAGATCTCGCGGCCGGGGCCCACGCGCCAGCGACCCTCGGTCGCCCTCTCGCCGCGCGGGATCGCGAAGAACGACGAGAAGCCCAGGAAGTGGTCGAGTCGCACGTAGTCGTACAGCTCGAAGGCGCGGCCCAGGCGGCGCATCCACCAGTCGTAGCCGGTCGCGCGCATGGCGTCCCAGTCGTAGACGGGGTTGCCCCAGACCTGGCCGTCCGCCGAGAACGCGTCGGGCGGCGTGCCCGCCACGACCTGCGCGCGGCCGAAGGCGTCCAGGCGGAACAGGTCGCGGTTGGCCCACACGTCGGCCGAGTCGCCCGAGACGTACATGGGCATGTCGCCCACGATCGACACGCCGTGGGCGTGGGCGTACTCGCGCAGGGCGTCCCACTGGACCTGGAACTCGTACTGCTCGCGGCGGATGCGCTCGGCCACGGGGGCCACGCGCTCGTCGCGGACGATCTTAGGGTCGTAGTCGCACAGGTAGGCGGGCCAGTCCTGCCACGGGATGCGGGGGTCCACCAGCTCCTTGATCGCCATGAAGGCGGCATACGGGGTCAGCCAGTCCTCGTTCTTGGCAACGAAGGCCTGGTAACGAGCCTCCTCCTCCGCGACGGCATCTGCGCCGGCCGCCCTGATGGCGGCCAGTCGCGCGTCGCGGTCGGCGGCCGAGACGAGCGACGCGTTGCCGGCGAACGCCGAGAGGCCGGCGTAGGGCGAGCCGAAGGCGTCGGTCGGGTTGACGGGCAGGATCTGCCAGTAGCGCTGGCCCGCGCGCTCGAGCCAGTCGCAGAAGGCGCGCGCCGGCGCGCCGAGGGTGCCTGCCTCGCGGTCCTTCTCGGCAGCGAACTCGTCGTGCGTGGCGGCGGGCAGCGACGTGACGTGGCACAGGATGCCCGAGCCGCGACGCGGGGCCCGACCCAGCTCGGCCGCCTCGTGGAAGTACAGCACGGCCGAGCCCAGCTGGCTCAGCCACACGACGGCCTCACCGTTCTCGACGCGCACCGCGCGGCCGCCGATGACCTCGTCGACGACCTCGCCGCGCATGGGGACGCGCACCTCGTGCGCGTTTGCCAGGCTGCTGTTGGCCAGCACCACGGCGCACTCGCCGTCCTGCCGAGAGGTGCGCGCGAAGCCGAAGACCTCGTCGCCCAGGTCGAGCGGCTCGAAGTCGCCGTCGACGAGCATGGGCAGCGTGCGGCGCAGGTTGATCGCGTTGCGGTAGATGGTCTGGCAGTCGCGGTCCTCGTGGCCCCAGGGGAAGGTCGCCCTGTTGTACGGGTCGGCGTAGCCCTCGACGCCCGCCTCGTCGCCGTAGTAGATGCACGGCACGCCGGGCAGCGTCATCTGCAGCAGGGCGGCTAGCCACAGCCTGCCCTTTGCGAGGCCGCGCTGGCCCTCGTCCAGGCGGTAGGCGGCTCGCTGCGCGTCGGTGAGACAGTCCTTGTCGGGGGCGCCGCCCAGATAGGTGAACAGGCGGACGGTGTCGTGCGTGCCGAGCACGTTGAGCGCCTCGGCGAAGGCGTCGGGCGGGTAGTTCTCGCGCATGGTCTCCAGGCGCTCGGTCAGCTCGCGGGCGGAGCCGCGGCCCATGACGTAGTCCAGCAGCGGCGCGCGCAGGTTGTAGTTCATGACGCTGTCGAGCTCGTCGCCCAGAAGGTAGCGGCGCAGCTTGCCGTAGCTGATCTTGTTGGAGGCATCCTCCCAGACCTCGCCGAGCACCAGCGCGTCGTCCTTCTCGGCAACCGCGGCCGCGCGAAGCTCGCGCAGGAAGTCGTCGGGCAGCTCGTCGGCAACGTCCAGGCGCCATCCGCTGGCGCCCGCGCGCAGCCACCTGCGCACGACGCCGTCCTCGCCGAAGACGAGCTCACGGTAGCCGGGGTCTGCCTCCTCCAGGTCGGGCAGGTCGCCCATGCCCCACCAGCTGTCGTAGGCCTCGGCGGCGTCCTCGCCGGGCTTGGGGTCACGGAAGCGGTACCAGCTGCGATAGGGGCTGTCCTCGCTCTGCCAGGCGCCCACGGTGTCGTAGTTGCCGTACTTGTTGAAGTAGCGACTGTCGCAGCCCGTGTGGTTGAAGACGCCGTCCAGGATGACGCGGATGCCGTGGGCGCGGGCCTCCAGGCACAGCGCGCCGAACTCGTCCTCGTCGCCGAGCATGGGATCGATGCGCAGGTAGTCGGCCGTATCGTAGCGGTGGTTGCTCGCCGCCTCGAACACGGGATTGAGGTAGATGCAGGTCACGCCGAGGTCGCGCAGGTAGTCGAGTCGCTCACGGATGCCCGAGAGGGTGCCGCCGTAGAAGTCCCACCTCGTGACGCGCCCCTGCTCGTCGCGAGCATAGCTCGGCGGCGTGTCCCAGTCCTCGACCAGGGCGCGCCCCGGCCCGCGACGCGGTGTGCCAAGCGAGTCGGCAACGCGGTCGCGCCACTCGGTGCCGCGCTGGAAGCGGTCGGGAAACACCTGGTAGACGATGCCGCCGCGATACCAGTCGGGCTTGGTCTGCCTGGGCTCGTACACCGTGATCTGGAACGACGGACCCTCGCCGCCGTCACGCAGCTCGCCGACGCCGCCCACGCGACCGTCCGCCGCACCGTACCAATATGTCGTCCCATCGGCCTGCGTCAGGCGGAAGCCGTACCAGACGATGCGGGGCTCGTCGACGCCCAACTCGCACGCAAAGCACGCATGGCCGTCGACCTCCTCGCGACCCATGGCAACAAGCCCCTCGCCGATTCCGTCTGACCAAGTCCTCAGCTCGCAGTTCACGTCCTCGGCCACGTCCCATGCGTCCAGCACAAGACGTACGGCGCCGCCCGCCGGGACGGCGCCGTACGGAAGACGGTACGACTGCGAGCGGCTGTCGTGCAGCGCTCTCATGTTCGAATCCGTTCCTGGTTGTTACTTGTCCCTACGCCTAATGTACCTGATGACCTCGGGGTGCAGGCCGTGGTAGATGTCAACGTAGTCGTCGGCGGCACGATGCCAGCCGAAGTCCTTCTCCATAGCCTGGACCTGGAGCCTGTGCCAGGCCTCGTGGTCGGTCCAGAAGACCTCGCACGCGTTGAGCAGGCAGTCGCGCATCTCGTCGGCGTTGAAGTTGGCGAAGCTGAAGCCGTCTCCCTCCCCGGTGAACCTGTTGTACGGGATGACGGAGTCGGCCAGGCCACCCGTCTCACGCACCACCGGCAGCGTGCCGTAGCGCATGGCGATCATCTGCGACAGGCCGCAGGGCTCGAACTGGCTCGGCATGAGGAAGAGGTCCGCACCCGCGTACATGCGCTTGGCCAGGCCCGAGTCGAACATGATGTTCGCGCTCATCTGGCCCCGGTAGCGCCAGGCGAAGTACTTCATCGAGTCCTCGAACTCGCTGTCGCCCGTGCCGAGCAGGGCAACCTGGACACCGCGCGACATCAGGCTGTCCATCGCGTATTGGACCAGGTCCATGCCCTTCTGCTTGGTCAGGCGCGTGACCATGGCCACCAGCGGTCGCTCGGGGTCCTCGGCCAGCCCGAGCTCGCGCTGGAGGGCGGCCTTGCACTCGGCCTTGCCCGACAGGTCCTTTGCCGAGAAGGTCTTGGCGATGGCGTGGTCGGTGCGCGGGTTGTACTCGGCGGTGTCGATGCCGTTGAGCACGCCGTAGAGATACTCGCCTCGACGCTGGAACTCGTTCTCGAGGTGCTCGCCGTAGAACGGCATCTTGAGCTCGCGGGCGTAGGTCGGGCTCACGGTGGTCAGTGCGTCGGAGTAACGCACCGCGCCGCGCATGAAGTTGATCGACTGCTCGTCCATGCGCAGCTGGTCGGCGGCGGCGGGCACGTCGGCGAGGCCGAGGACGTCGCCCAGGACCACGTCGGAGTACTGGCCCTGGAACTTGACGTTGTGGATGGTGAAGACCGTGCGGATGTCGTCGTAGGGGCCACCGTGGTAGAACTCGCGCAAAAACACCGGCGCCATGGCGGTCTGCCAGTCGTTGCAGTGCAGGATGTCGCAGCGCAGCTCGTCCACGTGCTCGATGGCCTCCAGGATCGCCTTCGAGAAGAACGCGAACCTCTCGGCATCGTCGAAGTAGCCGTACAAGCCGTCGCGGGCGAAGTAGTGCTCGTTGTCGACGAAGTAGAAGTCGGTCTCCTGCAGGCGCAGGTGCTCGACGCCGCAATAGACGTTGCGCCACGCCAGCGGAACGTAGAAGTCGCAGACGTGCGTCATGCGCGAGCGGTACTCCTCGGCGATGGTGGAGTACTTCGGCAGGATGACCGCCACCTTGCAGCCGGCGCGGCGCAACATCGGCGGCAACGAGCCGGCAACGTCACCCAGGCCGCCCGTCTTGCAGAACGGGGCGGCCTCGGCCGCGGCAAACAGGACCCTGAGCTTCCTTCTCTTGCGTTCCATGGTCCTACCCCTGCTCCTTGCCCTTGATCAGGATCGACTCGGGCGTGCCCCTGAGCTCGGTACCCGCCGGAATGGTGTTGCGGCGGTCGACGATGGCGTTCTCGACGCGCGCGCCGCTCTCGATCACGCAGTCCTGCATGACGATGGCGTTGCGCACGGTGGCGCCGCTCTCGACGATGACGTTGCGTCCCAGGATCGAGTCGGCGACGGAGCCGTAGATGCGGCTGCCCGCCGAGACGATGGAGTTGCGCACGTAGCAGCCGCGCTCGTACTTCGCGGGAGGCGTGTCGTGCGCCTTGGTCTTGATCCAGCGGTCGGACGGGAAGAGCTGGTCATCGACCTCGGGGCGCAGCAGGTCCATGCTGCGGCGGAAGTAGCTGTCGGTGTTGAAGACCGGGGCGACGTAGCCATTGAACTTGTACTCGCGGACGTTGACGCGACCGTAGTCGTTCTCGAGCGCCTCGAACAGGTCGAGGTAGTCGACCGAGGAGTACCAGTCCAGAAGCGTCTGCAGCATCTCGCGGCCGATGACGAAGGCGTCGAGGAACTCGGTGTCGCCATAGACGACGCCGTGGCGGATGCCGGTGATGCGGCCACCCTCGTCCATGTTGAAGCCGACGATGTCCTCGTCGGGCTCGGTGGCGGTGTGCGTAAGTACGGTGATGTCGACACCGGACGCCTCGTGCTCGGCGATGATCTCGCCAAAGTCCATGTTGAAGATCATGTTGGCGCCAGAGCAGACGATATAGTCCGCCTTGCTGCGCTCGATGAAGACCCTGTTGTTGGCAAGGTCGCGGATGAGGAAGCGCGAGCCGGTGCGCGACGTTCCGAAGGCGGTACCGGGCAGGATGAACAGGCCGCCGTTCTTGCGGTCGAGCATCCAGTCCTTACCGGAGTCGACGTGGTCGATCAGAGAGCGGTAGTTGTACGGCATGACCAGTCCCACGGTGCGGATGCCGCAGTTGACCATGTTGGAGAGCGCGAAGTCGATGGTGCGATAGCGTCCTCCGTATGGCAGCGACGCCATCGGACGCGAGACAGCGAGCTCACAGGGCTTCTTGGTCGAGTAGTTGGCGGTAATGAGGCCGATGACCTTCTGCATGGCTACTCCTCCCCCTTTCCAACCACGACGTGGTCTCCGATGACGGCGGTGTCCTTCGCGGCGTCGACGCTGCCGAGCGCCACGCCCTCCTCGATGACGGACTCCTCGCCCAGGATCGCGCGGACGACCTTGGCGCCGGCCTTGACCGTGGCGCCGGGCAAAAGAACGGAGTCCTCGACCGTGGCACGCGGGCCCACATAGGCGCCGGTGGACAGAATCGAGTGGCGCACGGTGCCGTAGACGCGGCAGCCGTTCGACACCAACGAGTCCGAGACGCTTCCCTCGGGACCGACGTAGTGCGGCGGGCACACCGAGGCGTTGCTCATGATCGGGAAGTCCTTGGTGTACAGGTCGAACTCGGGGTGCTCGCCCAGCAGGTCCATGCTCGTCTCGTGATAGCTCGAGATGGTGCCGACGTCACGCCAGAAGCCCTCGAAGCGGTAGGTGTACAGCGCCTTTCCGTCACCCAAGAGCTTCGGGATGATGTTCTTACCGAAGTCGTGCTCCGACGTTTGGTCGACGGCGTCGGCGCGCAGGCTGTCGAGAAGAAGCTTCGTGTTGAAGATGTAGATGCCCATGGAGGCAAGGTTGGAGTCCGGCTTGTTGGGCTTCTCGGTGAACTTGGTGATGCGCTCGTCGTCATCCTGCGTGATGATGCCGAAGCGAGACGCCTCCTCCCAGGCAACGGGCATGACCGCGATGGTCAGGTCGGCGTTGTGGCGCTTGTGGTTGGCGAGCATGTCGTGGTAGTCCATGCGATAGAGCTGGTCGCCGGAGAGGATGATCACGTACTCGGGGTCGTTCGCCTCGATGTAGTCGATGTTCTGGTACACGGCATCGGCCGTGCCCTCGTACCAGGCACCGCCCGTCTCGGTCGCGAAGGGGGGCAGGATCGAGACTCCGCCACCGCGCTCGTCGAGGTTCCAGGCCTCGCCCGTGCCGATGTAGGAGTGAAGCAGGTAGGGCCTGTACTGCGTGAGGACGCCCACCGTGTTGATGCCCGAGTTCGCGCAGTTGGAGAGCGCAAAGTCGATGATCCTGAACTTGCCTCCGAACGACACCGCCGGCTTGGCGATGTTCCTCGTGAGCGCACCGAGCCTGCTGCCCTGCCCTCCCGCGAGGAGCATAGCGACGCATTCCTTCTTGCTCACCGAAAACACCCCTTCCAGTCTTTCTTCTCCCCTAGTTATAGAGCTGTCCGCCAGGGCCGGGGCTGCCTGCCCTGGCGGACTTGGTTCACGCCTTACACCGCCTTACGCCTTCCAGATGTCCTCGGCGTACTCGCGGATGGTGCGGTCGCTCGAGAACTTGCCCGCACGGGCAGTGTTGATGAGCGACATGCGGGCCCAGGTGTGCGGGTCATCGCAGGTCTGACGCAGCTCCTCGAAGGCCTTCACGTAGGGCTGGAAGTCCTTGAGGACGAACCACTGGTCGTTGTTCGTCATGAGCTCGTCGTGGACGAGCTCGAAGTTGCCGTTGAGACGGGCGAGCGAGCCGTCGACGAGCTGGTTGACCACACGGCCGAGGCGCGGGTCGGAGTTGACCTCGTCCCAGGCCCAGTAGCCCTCGCGCCTGATGCGCTCGATGTCCTCGACGCGGTTGCCGAAGATCTTGATGTTCTCCTCGCCCACGAGCTCGGCGATCTCGATGTTGGCACCGTCATAGGTGCCGAGCATGATCGCGCCGTTGTACATGAACTTCATGTTCGAGGTGCCGGAGCCCTCCATGCCGGCCGTGGAGATCTGCTCCGAAATCTCGGCGGCGGGGTTGACGATCTGCGCGCTGGAGATCGAGTAGTTGGGCACGAAGGCGACCTTGATCGTGTCGTTGACGCGCGGGTCGTTGTTGATGACGTCGGCCATCGAGTTGATGAGCCTGATGGTCTCCTTGGCGAAGGTATAGCTCTGGGCGGCCTTGCCGGCGAAGATGAACGAGGTGGGCAACGGCTTGAAGGACGGGTCGTCGATCATGCGGTTGTACAGGTCGAGGACCTTGAAGACGTTGAGCAGCTGGCGCTTGTAGGCGTGGAAGCGCTTGACCTGCACGTCGAACGTGGAGTGCGGGTCGAGCTCGACTCCCGACGTCTCCTTGACGTATGCGGCCAGGCGAACCTTGTCCTGGTACTTGGCATCGACGATGCCGCCGAGAAACGACGCGTCGTCCTTGTACTTCTCGAGCTTGGCAAGCTCGAAGGCATCGTCCATCCACTTGTCGCCGATGGCCTCGGTGATGGCGCGCGACAGCGGCGGGTTGGCCTCGCCCAGGAAGCGACGGTGCGAGACGCCGTTGGTCTTGTTGTTGAACTTCTCGGGAGTGGTCTCGTAGAAGCCCTTGAGGACGTCGCGCTTGAGGATCTCGGTGTGGATGGCCGAGACGCCGTTGACGGAGTGGCCGCAGATGATCGAGAGGTTGGCCATGCGCACGCGGCCGTCCCACAGCACGGCCGTCTCGGCGGCCAGGCGCTGCCAGTCGGCGTACTTGGCCTTGAGGGACTCGATGTAGCGGCGGTTGATCTCGTCGATGTACATGTAGATGCGCGGGACCAGCGGGCGGAACATCTCGATGGGCCAGGTCTCGAGGGCCTCGGGCATGACCGTGTGGTTGGTGTACGAGACGGACCTGGTGACGATGTCCCACGCGGTGTCCCAGTCGAGCTTGCGCTCGTCGACGAGAAGGCGCATGAGCTCGGGACCGCACATGGCGGGGTGGGTGTCGTTGGTGTGCAGCGAGACGTGGTCGGGGAAGTGCTCCCAGTCGGGGCCGTACTCGTGCTCGTAGCTGCGAAGGATCGTCTGCAGGCCGGCCGAGACGAACAGGTACTCCTGCTTCACGCGAAGGATGCGGCCATGCTCGCCGGCGTCATTGGGGTACAGGATCGTCGAGATGGCCTCGACGTCCGAGCGGAACTTGTTGGCCTCGGCGTACTTGCCCTCGTTGAATGCGTCGAGGTCGAAGTCCTCCTCGGCGGGCTCGGCGCTCCAGAGGCGCAGCTTGTTCACGGTCTTGCCGCCGTAGCCGACGATGGGCACGTCGTACGGGACGGCCTTGACCTTCTGGCCGCCCTCGACCGTGAACCAGTAGCTGCCGCCCTCGCCCTCGTGGCGGACGACCTCGCCGCCAAAGGTGACGGTGACGGCGCTCTGCGCGCGACGGATCTCCCAGGGGAAGCCGTTGGCGAGCCAGTTGTCGGTCTCCTCGACCTGGCAACCGTCCTTGATGGCCTGGTGGAAGAGGCCATAGCGATAACGCATTCCGTTGCCGTAGCCGGCGATGCCCTCATGGGCGAGCGAGTCCATGAAGCACGCGGCGAGACGACCCAGGCCGCCGTTGCCGAGGCCGGGGTCGACCTCCTGGCGCTCGATGTCGCCAAGCGACAGGCCCATGTCGGCCAAGGCCTCGCCGACCATGTCGCGAATGCCGTAGTTGATGAGGTAGTTGTCCAGCAGGGGGCCGATCAGGAACTCGAGCGAGAAGTAATAGACCTTCTTCTTGTGGCTCTGCCTGTAACCCTGGTCGGTGGCAACCTCGACCTCGCGCGACTTGGCCGCAATGAGGGTCGCCAGGGCCTGGAAGCGCTCGGCATCCGTGCAGTCCGCCACCGACTTGCCGATGGTGGTGGAGCAGGACGCCTTGAACTGCTCGACGAAGTCGTCCTTCCCATTGAAGATCTGGTTCACGTGGTACTCCTTTCGCGTCAAGCCGGGCCGCAGGTTTTTCCCGGCATGTCGTCGTTTTTGGTGGCTAGGACTTGCGCCTCTTGCCCTTGCCCTTCTTGCCCTTGGCGGGCCTGGGGGACTTGGTGGGCCTGCCGGGCCTCTTGGTCTTGGCAGGGGCCTTGGCCTCGCCCTTCCCGGTAGGCATGGGGACCTCGACCTCGATGACCTTCTCGGCCTCGGCGTCCTTCTCGGCAGCCGCCTTGGAAGCGACCTTCTTTGTGGCGCCCGCAGGCTCGGGCTCGTGGACAGGCCTGGGCTTGCGCTTGACGCAGCGCAGCACGGTGCCGCCCAGCGGTGGGACTCGGATGACCACGGACTGCTCGCGGCCGTTCCATGCCACGTCCTCGGCCTCGAGGTCGCCCTCGTTGGAGACGCCCGATCCGCCGAAGCGCGCCTCGTCGGACGAGATGACCTCGCGCCAGGTGCCGTAGGTGGGCACGCCCAGGCGGAAGTCCTCGCGGACCGCCGGGTCGAAGTTGATGAGGACGACGAGGTCGTCGGCGGGGTCGTCACCGTGGCGCACGAAGCTCACGATGGACTGGCCGGAGTTGTCGGCGTCGATCCACTCGAAGCCGTCGGGGGTGTAGGAGCGCTGCCACAGGGCGGGCTGCTCGCGATAGACGTGGTTGAGGGCCGCGACAAAGTCACGCTGGTGGCGATGGGCCTCGTACTGCTCGGCCATGAACCACTGGATTTCCTCGTAGTAGCGCCACTCGATGAACTGTGCGATCTCATTACCCATGAAGTTGAGCTTGGCCCCGGGGTGGCAGATCTGGTACAGCGCCAGCGAGCGCATCCCGGCAAACTGGCGCCAGTAGTCGCCCGGCATGCGCTGGATGAGAGAGCACTTGCCGTGGACGACCTCGTCATGCGACAGCGGCAGGACAAAGTTCTCGTTGAAGGCATACATGATCGAGAACGTCAGCAGGTTGTGGTTGCCCGGGCGCCACGGGAAGTCGGTCTGCATGTAGTGCAGGGTGTCGTTCATCCAGCCCATGTCCCACTTGTAGTGGAAGCCCAGGCCGCCCTTCTCGGGCGGGTAGGTGACCAGCGGCCAGGCGGTGGACTCCTCGGCGATCATCATGACGTCCGAGAAGTACGTCTCGACGACGGCATTGGTCCTGCGCAGGAACTCGACCGCCTCGAAGTCCTCCTCGGTGCCCTGGCTGTTGAACTTCTTCTGCGCCGGATCGTCAACGCCGAAGTTGAGGTAGAGCATGCTCGTGACACCGTCGACGCGGATGCCGTCGGCGTGGTAGCGCTCGAGCCAGTAGATGGCGTTGGACACCAGGAAGCTGCGGACCTCGCCGCGGCCCAAATCGAACTTGAAGGTGCCCCAGTTGGGGTGCTCCTCGCTCTCGTACAGGTTGTCGCCGTTAAATCGAACAAGGCCCTGCTCGTCACGGCAGAAGCCGCCAGGGACCCAATCCAGGATGACGCCGATGCCCGCCTGGTGACAGGCGTCGACGAAATGCATGAACTGCTTGGGCGACCCATAGCGCGCGGTGGGTGCGTAATAACCCGTGGTCTGGTAACCCCACGAGCCGTCAAAGGGGTGCTCCATCACGGGCATGAGCTCGATGTGGGTGTAACCCATCTCGCTGACGTACTGGACCAGCTCGTGCGAGAGCTCGTCATAGCTGAGGTAGGTGCCCCCACCTTCCTCGCCCTCGGGCGGGGTGAAGCCGTTGCCCAGAAGGCCGTCGTCATGACGACGCCAAGAGCCCAGGTGCACCTCATAGATGTTGAGGGGACGATGCATGTGCGAGTCGGCCTGACGCTGCATCATCCAGTCGTGGTCACCCCAGCCGTAGCCATCAATGTCGGCAAGGCGCGAGGCGGTTCCGGGAGGGCACTCGGCCCAGAAGGCATAGGGGTCAGCCTTGTAGAGGCGCTCGCCCGTTGCCGTCTCGATCACATACTTATACAGGTCGCCAACCTTGGCACCCGCGACAAATCCGCACCAAATCCCGCCGGTGGGAAGCTCCTCCAAAGGATTGGCAGCAATGTCCCAGTCGTTGAAGTCGCCGATCACGTGGACCGAACGGACGTCAGGAACCCAGACGGAAAAGCGGAATCCCTCCTGCCCGTCGCGTGTGTCGGGGTGGGCGCCCATCTTCTCGAAGCTGCGATACCACTCGCCCTTGCCCATGACGAAGACGTCAGCGTCGGTGATGTTTCGACGGTCAATCTTCTCCTCCATGGCACGCTCCAGTCTGTCCCGGGCAACCTTGGGGCGCCGCGGGGCCAATCGGTCAATCAATGTGTTCATTTAGTGTATACGAACTCATTTTCAGACCAATGCACCCAGCGGCATACGGGCACAAACATCCGTGGCTGGTTTCGATTCCGTTTAAACCGACCGCAGCTCAAAGACGCTTTACCACCCGCGAGTCATATATACGCACTCGCCAAAGTGAGCAATATATGGCAAGGCAAGTCGGGTAGAGCCAATCGTTCCATGCAGATCCTGCCTAAAGAGAAGAACGGGGCGGGAGCCGGGCGAACCCGGGCTCCCGCCCCGAGGCGTGCCTACCTGCGCGTCACGCCAGGCGTCGCGGCCTAGTCCTGCTGGCGGCGCCTGTAGTAGAGCGTGCCGCCGAGCGCGAGGGTGACCGCGCCGGCGAGCGCCATGCCGGCGCCGTTGTCGGTGGCGTCGCCGGTCTGCGGCGTCGAGCCGTTGCCGGGCTTGGCGCCGGGCTTGGCGCCGGCACCGGGCTTGACGTCGGCACCAGGCTTGGTGTCGGGCTTGGCGTCAGCGCCGGGCTTGGTGCCCGGCTTGGCGTCGGGGTTCGGCTTGGTGTCCGGCTTGGCCGGGGTGTCCGGGTTCCCGGGGACCGGGATCTCGGCGAAGTCGCCGTCGAGGGCGCGGCTGTAGATGGAGGCCGTCAGGTAGCGGTAGTCGTCCTGCTGGTGGGCCTTGTTGGTCAGCGTGTTGGCGAACAGGACCATGTCGGTGTCGCCGTCGACGACGCTGATGGCCTGGACCTGGCCCTTGTACTTGTCGATGAACTCCTGGCACATGAAGCCCTCGACGAAGTCGTCGTTCGTCGTCCTGACGAGGGTCTTGGCGCCCTGCGGGACCTTGACGAAGTAGTTGCCGCCGTAGCCGTACATCAGGTAGTCGCCCTCGGCCTTGTAGGTCGCGGTGACGATGTCGTCCTCGGGGAACTCGACCGTGGTCAGGGCGTCGAAGCCCATCCAGCCGACCTCCTCGGCGTAGTCGAGCTCGGCCAGGCCGGCGTCCTTGACGAACTGCAGGGCGTCCGCGGTGTAGCCGACGTAGGGGGTGCCCGCCTTGATCTTGCCGGCGACGGCGTCGGCGTCGGCGGGGTACTGGCTGCCGGCGATGACGGTGGCCTCGTCGAGGCTGCCGGCCAGCTTGAAGCCCATCTGCTTCGCCATGGCGAAGAGGTCCCAGTTGCCGTTGGTGTTCAGGCGGTTGTTGTAGCCAACCATGCCGCCCTTGTTGCCGTCGGCGTCAGAAACCTGGGTGTTGCCGTAGGCCTTGGGGACGTAGACCTCGAGGTCGTTCTTGATGTTGCTCGCCTTGGGGGTCTTGTTGCCCTGGGTGGCGGAAAGGACGTACTTGCCCTGGACCAGGCCGAAGTCGGCGGTGGAGACGACGTAGTCGCCCTCGTGCTCGCCCTCGGTGACCAGGCCGACCTTGGCGCCCTGGCCGAGCAGGTCGTTGACGGCGCGGACGGCCTGCAGGCTGTCGTTGCTGATGATCGTGACGACGCCCTCGCCCTTGACGCTGGTCTCGAACTTCGGGGCCTCGCCGATCTGCTCCAGGCTCTCCTTCGGGAAGGCGCCGACGGTGCGGACGGTGTCCATGTCGTAGCCGCGGAAGGCGGAGAAGTTGGTGACGGGTTCGCTGTAGAGCGAGCCGGCCGACCAGTCGTTGATGACCAGGTTCGGGTACAGGGCGCAGTTGGCCATGTTCCTCTTGGCCTGGTGCATGTCGACCACGACGGTGCCGGCCTCGTAGGTCTTGTCGCCGACCTTGGTGTCCTTGGTCAGGCGGGAGACCTTGACGTCGTTGTCGATCAGGAACTGGATCGACTCGGCGGCGGCGGCGCGGTCCTGCTGGGTCTCGGCGCCGGTCGGGATGACGTAGTACTCGGGGAAGAAGTTGTGGTTCTCGTTGTCGTTCGGGCGGAAGCTGTCGGCCTCGGCGCCCTTCTCGTCGTTCTGGCTGACGTAGTACTTGCGGATCTCGGGGGAGTCGATGTTCTCGACGCCGCGGCGCCAGCGCTCGAGCTGGTTGAGGAACAGCTCGTCCTTGTTCTCGACGACGAACTGGGCGTTGCCGATGAAGCCGTACTCGAGGGCGTGGACGCCGTCGCTGGTGGCGACGGGAAGCTCGACGGTGAAGGCGTTGGTGCCGTGCATCATCGCGAACTGCGGGGTGTAGCTGGTGGACATGTCGTCGAACGGGTTGTCCCACGCGACCGAGCCGTCGTCCTGGCGCTTGAGGTAGTCGCGCATCGGGATCTGGGCGGAGTTCAGGGTCTCGTTGTTGGCGACGGAGACGCTGGCGAAGTACTCGCCCTGCTCCATGGCCTTGTCGATGAACAGGTCGTACTCGTTGTTCGGGTCGTGTGTCGGCGAGCACGGCTCGATCTGGTACTGCTGGTAGTAGCCGTGGACCTCGTGCAGCGAGATGGGGCTCCACTTGGAGATGAGCTTGGCCATCGCCTTGGTCTCGGGCTGGGTCTGGTAGGTGTTGTCGCGGTTCAGGTCGAAGCCGTTGCCGTTGGTGCGGACATCGACGGAACGCGCGTCGACGTTCTCGGACGGGATGAGGACGAAGAAGACGTGCTTGAGGATCTCCTTCGAGTCGAACGTCTGGGTGGCCTGCGTGTAGTACTGGTCGAACTGCTCGTCCGTGAGGTCGGCGGAGGCGTCGTTCAGGCCGCTGACGCTCCTGCTGCCGCCAAGGTCAACACCGTTGCCGTTACCGTCGTTGCCGCGGATGTAGCCGACGCCGGTGACCTTGTCCTTGATGAGGTCGGACCAGACGGTGCCATCGGCGTCCATCTCGGCCTTGAGCTCGGCCTTGCCCTCGTCAGTGAGGCCGGTCAGGCGGGTGTAGTCGAAGGGCTTGGCCTCGGCGACGTCATTGGCGAACTCCATGACGGCGTCAACGGCGGCAATCTCGTCGGCGTGGACGTTGCTGTAGAAGATGGGGACCTTGTAGTTAAGCTCGCCGCTCTTGATCTTCTCCTGGACGGCCGCCGGGTCCTCCATGGCCATCTTCTTGAGGGCCTGGAAGTCCTCGAGGTCCTTCTCGTCAGCGGCGATGATGAGGGCCTTCATCTCGCAACCCTGGGCGGAGGTGCCGAAGGCCTCGACCTTGGCGTACAGGCCGTTGGCGTTGGCCTTCTCGGCGAGCTGCGGAAGCTTGGCGTCGATCTCGTCCTGGGTGTTGAACTCGTCGTAGGGCCTGATGTCGACGTCGCGGGAGATGGTCTGGCCATCGATCTCGCAGTTGAGCTGGTAGGTGCCCAGGTAGTCGAACATGCGGGAGCGGACCAGAGAGCGCGCACGATTGTCGAGGCCGTTGACGCCGAAGAGCATCTCGTTGTCGAAGGTGAGGACGACGTTAGCCTTGCCGTCGTGGTTCTCGGCCTTCATCTCGATGTTCTTGAACATGTTGACAGAGGGGGCGTCGAGGCCGCGGCGCTTGTCCTTCGTAGCGACCGTCTTCCAGTCCTCGAGCGGGCCACCCAGCGTCTGGTTGGGATAGGCCGCGGGGTCGAACAGACCCTTGTCGCGCGTGAGCGAGAACTTGACCTTGCCCTCGTCGATCATCTGCTGCAGGGTGTCGACGTCGACGCCCTCGACAGGAACGGTGACCTTATAGGCGCGCTTGTTGGTCATCGAGATCTTGACCGCGCTGCCCTGGGTGTAACCATCATCGGTGCGGGTAATCGTGATGCCGACCGGCTTCGCATCGCTAGCGGCGACGGTCTGCATGGCCGCAGGTACGGACGGGGTCTTAGTGACCACGTCGGCGCGGACGACCATAGGGGACGCAACGCTCGCGGCGATGGCGGCGGCGGCGATGGCCACCATGACGCGACGCTTCGACCAAGCCCTGTGGGCGGCCTTGGCGTCCAGGATCCTGAGGGTCCACCTCTTTTGAGCCATTTGCCTCTCCGTTCTCTCATAGTGAGACTTGCGGGTTGGATATGTGCAGAACAATTCACAGCTGAATAGTGACTTAAGCGGAGAAGGTTCGTTTTTTTGCTCGGCAAGCGTCGGTTCCTATGTATTGCATCGTTTGTTAGGGAACGTAAATGCGAGAGATTTGAATATTGGTACGTACGCCCTGGCCTTCCATTCGTTTTTGTTGCACAAGTGATGTGATTGCTGCATAAGTAGTCTTTGTTGAATGTGGTCTTAAATGAATATTTCTATTCGATTTCGGCTACTTAATTTGAATTCAACCCGAATCATTCAAATCGCGAACGGTATGGAAGAGGAACGCTCACCTGCGTTCCCAACATTCCCCATACAAACAGGGGGACGCCCGAACCATATCGGGCGTCCCCCTGTGGAAACACACAAGCCTTGGTGGCACGTGGGCCACTGGCAAACGACTACGCCTTGGCGAGCGCCTGATCGAGGTCGGCGATGATGTCGTCGACGTTTTCGATGCCGACGGACAGGCGGATGAGGTCCTCGGAGAGGTGCGCCGCCTCGAGCTGCTCGGCCGTGAGCTGGGAGTGTGTGGTGGAGGCGGGGTGGATGATCAGCGACTTGGCGTCACCGACGTTGGCGAGGTGCGTGAACAGCTTGACCTCGTCGACAACCTTCAGGCCCGCGTCACGGCCACCCTTGACGCCAAAGACCACGACGCCGCCAAAACCGTTGTGCAGGATGCGCGAGGCAACCTCATGCGACGGGTCGTTCTCCAGGCCCGAGTAACGAACCCAACTGACCTTGGGGTGGCTCGCGAGGTACTTGGCCACGGCAAGGGCGTTGTCGCTGTGGCGCTGGGCGCGCAGGGACAGCGTCTCGATGCCGATGCCGATGAGCTGGGCGGCATAGGGCGACAGCGTCGGGCCGAAGTCACGCAGCTTGTTGGCAAGGACGCGTGTCGAGAAGGGCGCGGCAGGCGCGGCGTCGGCGAAGACGAGGTCGTGGTAGGAGGGGTCGGGCTCGGTGAGGGTCGGGAACTTGCCCGGGGTCTGCTTCCAGTCGAACTTGCCCGTATCGATGACGGCGCCGCCCAGCGTGGCGCCGTGGCCGCCGATCCACTTGGTCAGCGACTCGATGACGACGGCCGCGCCGTCGTCGGCGGGGCGATACAGGTACGGGGTCGCGAAGGTGTTGTCGACGAAGACGGGCACGGGCTCCTTGAGCGAGTTGGCGGCCTCGACGAAGGCGGGGACGTCGGCGACGTCGACCAGCGGGTTGCCAATCGTCTCGACGTACCAGAGCTTAGTGTTCGGCTTGGTCGCCGCGACAAAGCCATCGACGTCGTTGTTCTCGACAAAGGTGGTCTCGACGCCAAGGTCGGCCAGGGTGTGCAGGAAGATGTTCCAGGTGCCGCCATACAGCGAGTCGGAGGCGACGATGTGGTCGCCTGCTCCCACCAGGTTGGTGAGGGCGAGAATCTCGGCGGCGTGTCCGGAGGCAACCGCCACCGCACCAGTGCCGCCCTCGATGGCGGCCACACGGGCGGCCACGGCATCGGTGGTGGTGTTGGTCAGGCGACCGTAGACGTTGCCTGGCTTGGAGAGCGCAAACTTGGCGGCAGCGTCGGGCGCGGAGTCAAACTGGAAGGCGGCGGACGCGTAGATGGGAAGCGCCGCGGAACCGGTCGTGGGGTCGGGTTCCAGGCCGGCATGAATCTGCAGGGTGTCGAAGTGCTTGGCGGGGTCCTTGGCAAAGTCGGGGTTCAGCTTGAAAGTCATTTTGTCCTCCTGTTGCGGGGTTATCTGTCAGTTGATGCACCGCATGGTAAACCAGACCCCAAACCCTACAGGCGACAATGGGGAACTCTTTTGTCCGACACGATGTTTCCGCAGGTAAATATGGTTTTTGACAATCATATACGGCGTTATCTGTCACAGCGATAACACCACTGCTGCCGCCACTTTCTGCAACCCTCACCACCAGCCGTCCGCTGACAGCAAAACGACCCGCCCCGCGCAGGCGGGACGGGTCGTCCGAGTCATTTAACGCAGCATGTTAGGGCACGGAGTGGAGCGGCGCCCTGCCACTGACCGCCTAGTAGTTGACGGCCTGCTCCTCGAAGTAGGACTGCGGGTGGTTGCAGACCGGGCAGACCTTCGGGGCGGTCGGGCCGACGTGCAGGTGGCCGCAGTTCAGGCACTTCCAGACCTTGACGCCCTCGCGAGAGAAGACCTCGCCCTTCTCGACAGAGGAGAGAAGCTTCTTGTAGCGCTCCTCGTGGGCCTTCTCGATGTCGCCGACCATCTTGAACTTGGCAGCGATCTCGGTGAAGCCCTCCTCCTTGGCGACGGCGGCGAAGGTCGGGTACATGTCGGTCCACTCGCCGTTCTCGCCGGCGGCGGCGTCAGCCAGGTTGGCGGCGGTGTCGGGGACATCGCCCTCGTGGAGGTACTTGAACCAGAGCTTGGCGTGCTCGCGCTCGTTGCCCGAGGTCTCGGCGAAGATGTCGGAGATCTGGACGTAGCCCTCCTTCTTGGCCTTGCTGGCGTAGTAGGCGTACTTGTTGGTTGCCTGAGACTCGCCGGCGAAGGCGGCCTCAAGGTTCTTCTTGGTCTGGGAGCTCTCGAAATCGACGGCCATGATTCCTCCTTGTATGTTGGGCGGCCCTCCTCGGCCGCTGCATCCATTGTACCCAGCCACCCCGACGGGTTTCGGGCGCTTTATGCTACTGACACAGTAACATATCTCTGACACATTGTCTGCCGAGAAGTACAAACGGGTCGACGCGTCTCGCCATCAGGCGCGGTAGGCCTCGCCGTCGCGTTCGCAGAAGCCCTCGCGCTCGAGTTCCGCCAGGATGCGGTCCAGCTCGTCGCCGTCCACGGAAGGACGACCCGCGGCGGCCTCGACCGCATCGAGCTCGCGGGCCAGATCGTCGCGGGTCAGCGCCGCACCCAACCGGCGCGCGTCCAACAGCACGCGAACGAGCTCGGCGCGCTTCTGGCGATGCGAGCCCTCGAAGCGCGACTGCCGCGCGTGCGTGCGCGAGCGACGCGAGGGGTTGGGCAGCGTCTGCTTGAGAAAGGCACCGTAGTCCAGAAGGGCGTAGTACCAGGCACGCGGGCCGCGCTCGGGATCGCATGCCGCGACGGCACCGGCCGCGGCCCTGTCGGCAACCTCGGCGACAACGGCCCCGTCCCCCGCAACGAGCCCGGGGCATGCCTCGCGCACGAGCGGCACCAGCGCCGAGTCGGGCACGTCGTGCGCGTCGGGAAACAGCTCGTGCAGAAAGACCGTGCGCACGTTGGTCTCCAGGTAGACGCCCGGCAGGTCGAACGCGAACGCGCGGATGCCCGCCGCGGTGGCGGGACCGATCCCGGGAAGCGCCACCAGGTCGCGCTCCTCGCGCGGAAACTCGCCGCCCGAGCCCTCGATCATGCGGGCCGCCCGCGCAAGCGACAGGGCGCGCCTGTTGTAGCCCAAGCCCTGCCACTCCTCCAACACGTCGCCCGCGTCCGCGTCGGCGAGCACCGCCGTGTTGGGGAAGCGCTCCAGCCAGCGCTGCCAGCGGCCGTCCACGCGGACCACCTGGGTCTGCTGCAGCATGACCTCGGATATCCAGATCGCGTAGGGATCGCGCGTGCGGCGCCACGGCAGGTCTCGGTACAGCCTGTCGCCCTCGCGCCAGACCGTCTCGCAAAAGCTGCCAAGAAGCGCGCTCTTCTCGGCAGGGGAATCGTTGGGGGCAAGGCCGGGGGCGGCGGAGTCCGTTGTCGCCACGCTAGGCCTCGAGACTCTCGGCGATTGCGCCACGCAGGCCCTCGAACGCACCCGGTTGGGCATATCGGGCGGGAAGCGAGGGCGCACGGTCGCCGGTGACGACGTCGAGCAGCGTGACCGAGGCGAGGTAGTCGCGCAAGAGGCGCGTGGCGCCGCACCAGACGGGGTTGTAGGGGCAGTCGCCCATGCGCGGGCAGGGGGCGTCGCCCTCGCCCGCCGTGTCGCAGCCCGAGAAGCACACGGAGCCCTGGACGGCCTCCACCACGCGCAGAAGCGAGGTGGTCGCGGGATCGACGGCCAGGCGCATGCCACCGTGGGAGCCGCGTAGGCTCTCGACGATGCCCGCGCGCACGAGATCGTGCTGGATCGAGCGCGCGAACGAGTACGGCACGTCGTTTCGCTGCGCCGCGGACCTGACGGACATGACACCGCTCTCGGAGCGGATCAGCTCGGCGACCATGCGCAGGGCGTAATCGGTCTTCCTGGTTATCTCCATGCGGGCCTCGTCTCGACTGGCTGCGGCGCGGATGCGATGGCACCTCGCGCATATTGCTTGCTGTCGGTAGCATTTTATCCTGCACGGATATGATGCCGCAACCGTAGTAATGTGCCGCGACAACGAAAAGGGGTCCTGGCGAACCAGGACCCCTTGGCGCTTTGAATGGCGGGATGTAAGGGACTTGAACCCTCGACCTCCGACGTGACAGGCCGGCGCTCTAACCAGCTGAGCTAACACC
>OLPO01001025.1_pt1 | contig 20444 bp, 10 predicted proteins | sample 1672831 | NCBI WGS metagenome assembly OLPO01 (sample SAMEA3136728, study PRJEB25190) | human gut metagenome
TGGCAAAGCGGATATCTACGTCATTCTTATCTTTCATTACAGAGTTGACTTCACCGCCGATATAGCGGGCAGCTTTGTCAACCTTCATTAAAATTTCATCACTTAATGCTAATTTTCTCATTGCGTTCCTTTCGAAATAAAGTACATATCCAAAAAAACAGGAATACCAGGTGTCTGGATATGCAAGATCAGACTTAGACACCATAGTATTCCTATTATATACACATTCAAGAGAAAAGTTCAAGAAGATTCTGATTACCGTTATCCCTTTCATATACGTAATCATCGGAAGCCGGCAATTAGATGATAACTCCCTTCTACAGAAGAATCTCATGAAAATCCGTCGGATCGAAAGTAAAAGGTAATTCTCTGCTGACGGAAAAAATATGACTGTCAAACTCTGCTGTTTTGAAAAAGCATCCTTTTTCCACAGATTTTCCCAGGATAAATCCTTCTCCCTGGGGAACAACCTCAAAGGAATCCAGGGAAAGGCTCATTCCCCGTCCTGTCATCTTCATATAGCTTTCCTTTAAAGTCCAGAGGGTAAAAAAAGCCCTGCTTTTATCAGCTGCAGATCTTATATATTCAAGCTCCGACAAATAGAAATAGCGCTCTGCAACCTCAAGGGGAGCATTACCGTTCTTCTCAATATCGCATCCGATCTCACAGTCTGAGGCCACTCCCACAACATAATCCCCTCCATGGGAAATATTAAAAAAAACATTATCCGCAACAGGCTTTCCATTTTCTGAATACTTCAGACAGTCTTCACAAAGACCGTTCTCGTTGAGTATCTTTCGGATAATGATCCCTGCACCCAGACTTCTCTTTCTGTCCTCAGGCATCAGATACCGGAGGACTTTTTGCCTGCGGCTGTCGTCTACCAGCTGCAGGAGCCTTTTATCCTCCAGAGGATCTTTAAAATGATTAATATTGATTCTGTATAATTTTAACATATCAGTGATCTGTAAATTCCATCCTGAAATTATTTTTTCCGTCAGCATTGCTGTAACTGATGGCAGAACACAGCTCCTTTACAAGCATGATCCCCATCCCACCTTCATCGAAATCATTAAAATCTTTCTCCGGCCTGCTTTCAAGGGGATTAAAAAGCCTTCCGTTATCTGTGAAAATAACAGTTATCTTATCTGCATTTCTGTTGCAGAAAAAACAGGCATGATCTGCGCCGGAATAGCTGACAATATTCACAAAGATCTCCTCACAGGCAAGATAAATTTTTTTATTGATTTCCTGGTTGCTTTTGCAGGCTATCTGAAAAATACATTCTTTTATTTTTCCAAGTTCCGCTAAATTACAGGATAGTTCCAGATATTGTTCCTGTTGTGTGGCAGCAGGTATCCCCATAGGCCCTCCTATCCGGTTACCGTTTTTGGGTAACCCATTTTTCATTACAGACTGCAGAAAATCTGCAGCCTGTAACAGGTTTTGCGGTTACTTTTTCTGAATATCGATCTTGCTGTCAAATCCGGTAAGACTGAACACATCATATACCTCATCAGAAACATTGATGATCTTAAATCCATCCTTTGAAGCCATTTTTTTGTAAGCTACGATCACCTGACGTAAACCTGCAGATGAAATATACTCCAGCTTTGCAAAATCAAAGACCAGACTTGTAATGCTGTCATCAAGTCCGGACAGCGCCTCTCCTAACTGAGGAGCTGTCTGGGTGTCAAGCCATCCGCTGATTTCCATAGTTGCTTTGTTACCTTCTGTTTTTGTAATAATTTCCATTGTAATTATCTCCTTTTTGTATTAATCAAAAAATGTAAGTCTGTCAAGTGCTGCAATGGCATTTTCCAGATATCTGTCATCTGTAACCGGCCATTTATAATCCAGTCTGTACAGAATCTGTGCTGTAAACCGGTTGCTGTAATCAATGGTGTAAATCTCATTTTCATTATGTGAGGTATAGGCAATCAGTCCGGAAACCGCATCGGAGTCCTGTCCGGTCTTTGCAAATTCTTTTACTGCTGCCTCAAACTCTTCATCTCTTACAATATCAATCTTAAATCCATAATTACGCATTGCATAGATCAGGTCTGCCATATAAATATGGTGGCTGTTGCAGGCATGGAATACAGTAAATCTTCGGTCTGTCTGCGCCAGTCTCAGAACTGCCAGTGCAGTGGAATCAATAGGTGAAAATTCTGCCACCTCATGCATGCCTCCCATTGGGAATTTGCCTACAGCTGTATAACCTCTCAGACTGCGCAGGAATCCATTGGTAATGAAATTGATCTGGAACTCACCGTCAGAGTTTCGGCTCATCAGATTACCTACACGTACTACTTTACCGTCCAGTCCCTCAGAAACTGCTTCCAGAACTGCTCTTTCTGCCAGGAATTTGGTGCGGATATATTCGTTGGTAATATTCTGTCCGATGTACAGGTCATTCTCACAGAAAACTCTGGACATTGGCGGAACACCGTCAGAACCTTCTCCTGCAACAGAAACTGTGGAAATCTGGATCAGCCTGCGGCCGTTATTCTTACAGAAATCAATAAGATTTTCCACACCCTGCACGTTAATTCTTTCCAGTACATCATCTGCTGCGAAATGATTTACGCAGGCAGCACAGTTAACGATGGTACTAAATTTGTATGCTGAGAATCCTGCCACCTGTTCTTTTGAAGTAATATCCCCATCTACACAGATAATACGATTTTCAAACAGTTCCTTGCATGGATTGTCGAAATAGTACATCAGCATATTCATCATTCGTTTTTCCGGTGATTCATATTTGCCCTTGCGCACCAGACAGTAAACCTTGCCGTCATAATTGTCAAGGAACGCCTTGAGAACATGGATTCCCAGGAAACCTGTGGCACCTGTGATCATAATATCTCCCAGCTCTTCCTTTGTGACCCTGTCTGCATTTTCTTCAGTATTTGCACTGATCACGTTCTGGATCTTGTTATAGTTATAATCTGAAAATTCATTCTTACTCTGGGCAGTCTCTGCAATTCCATCATTATCAATCAGAGCTGCCAGCTCCCGTACAGTAGGATATTTGAAAATATCCGCATATACCAGTGAAATATTCTTTGAGAGACACATAACAGCAACCTTGGATGCAGTAAGAGAAGATCCTCCAAGCTCAAAGAAGTTGTCTTCAATACCTACCCTTTCGATTCCCAGCGCTTTCTCAAAAATCTCACAAAGTGTTCTTTGAGCTGCAGTAACCGGCTCTACATAGCTGGCAGTATTTGTGGTTATCTCCGGCATTGGCAATGCTTTTTTGTCGATCTTACCTCCTGGTGTTACCGGCATTGCTTCAAGGTAAACAAAGAAGGATGGCATCATGTAATCCGGAAGCAGCGGCTCCAGGAAGGTCTTTAATTCTTCATCCGGAATGCTTTCCCCTGTATAATAAGCAGTAATATATTTGTTTCCGCTCTTTTCGATCACTGTAACAGCTGCATTCTGTACCAATTCATGTTTAAGAAGGGCTCCCTCGATCTCACCAAGTTCAACACGGTATCCCCTTATCTTTACCTGGGAGTCAATTCTGCCTATGTATTCAATATTTCCGTCACCCTTCATGCGGACCATATCACCGGTTCTGTAAAGTCTTCTGTCCTCCTGGCATACGGAGAATGGATTCTCCACAAATACAGAGGCAGTCTTTTCCGGAAGATTATGATATCCTCTTGCAATCTGACGTCCTGCGTGGCAAAGCTCGCCGGAAGCTCCTACCGGAAGTCTGTTCAGAGCCTCATCCACAATGTAACTGCGGACATTTCTCTGGGATTTTCCGATCGGAATATTATCATACTGCTTATCTACCCTGAACTCTGTGGAAGATACTGTATTTTCTGTAGGACCGTAGCCATTGATCATCTGATAGGTACGGTTTCTGTAATGCTTGAATTTCTCTCCGCCCAGTGTAACATATCGAAGAGCCGGTGCATCCTCCAGAAGCTCTGCCACTAGCTCACCCATCTGTGTAGGGAAGGTTACTGTGGTGACTCCTGCTTCTTTTATATATTTGCTTATGGCGATTGCATCCTTTCGGATACCCTCAGGTAAAATGTATAAGGTCGCACCTGCAGTAAGAGGAGCAAAGAGATCGATCACTGACGCATCAAAGCAGAAGCTTGCAAACTCTGCAGTAATGTCATCCGGTGTAAGGCCTCTGTCCTGTGTGATATATTCGATCAGGTTCATCAGGTTTCTGTGTTCCAGCATAACACCTTTCGGCTTTCCTGTGGATCCTGAGGTATAGATCATATACGCAAGATTCTCAGGTTTGGGAGCGGTAAGCTTGGCAGTAAGTTCAAAATCCTTTGCTTCTGCTTCCACAGAATCCAGACTGATTACATTTCCCTTATAGAAATCTACCAGATCTCTGTACTGATCGATCACAAGAAGATTCTCTGCTCCTGAATCCGTTAACATGTACTCAATTCTGCTCTGGGGGTATTCCGGATCCAGAGGAACATAGGCTCCGCCTGCTTTCATAACACCTACATAAGCGATGGCATATTCCTTTGTCCTGCCACACAGGATACCGGTTGCCTGCTCCGGACCAAATCCATTTTCCGTAAGCCTCTGTGCAACGTAGTCAGACATTTTATCCAGTTCTCTGTAAGTAAAGTCACCAAATTCATCTCTTACAGCCGGTCTGTCCGGATATTTCGCTGCTGCCTCCCTGAACAGATCCACAAAGGTCTTTCCTGCATGTTCAGGAATATTCTCCATTTCCGTCTCTTCCTCAAACATCAGTCTGATATCTGCAGGGTCACATTCATTCAGGAGTCCCTCAGCAATAAGCTCCAGATTATCTGCCAGATATTTTATGGTTTCTTCCTGGTACATATCGCCTCTGTATTCAATCTCAAAGACAAATTTATTCTTCTCAATGGAGATACTGATAGATACCGGGGCTTTTGCCATATTCAGGCGGACAGGCTCTTCCTGTGCATATTCTCCGCCCACATTATCAAATTCAAAATTATCACCCTGGTACACAACCATGGCATCTGCCTTAATATTAAACTCATGACTGATCTGTGAGAACGGATAAATATCATTGTTCATGGAATTGATCAGCTGTTTCTGAACCTCAGTGAGACACTGCTCTGTGCTTCCTGCAAAATTACAGTAAACAGGAAGAGTTTTTACAAGCATACCCACTGTTTCCGAAAGTCTGGAATCATTTCTTCCGTGGTAAATGGTGGTAAATACAGCATCCTTCTTAAAGTTATATTTGCCCAATGTAATACCAAAGGCAGAAATAAAGAATACGTTCTCCGTAATTCCATGTTTTTTGCAGAATTCCCTTACACTCTGTACAGAGATTTCTGCTGTTTCCCTGTGGTAAAGCTCAGCTGTGGGAACTGCTCCGCTCTTATCCGGATAGAAGCTGATGCTTCCTCCTGCGTTTTCAAATACAGATCTGTAATAGCTTTCTGCGTTTTTATAAATATCTCCGGCAAGGGCATCCCTGTTGTCCAGAGCAAGATCATAGGAGGTATAGGTCTCCGATTCCAGCTTCTCACCGCTGTAGGCCCTGTTAATGTCATTCATGATAATGGCAAGGGAGGTACCGTCAGCAACAATATGATGAAGGTCAAGGAACAGATAATTACCTTCACAGGTTCTATAGATCTCAAACCGGAAAAGCTTCTCATTAAACAGCATGTACGGACGTACCAGCGTTTCTTTATTCATTCCGTTTATGATCTGTGTTTTGTATACAAGATCATCATTCCGTTTCTGAAGCACATTGCCATTATCGTCCATGAAAAGCTTTGTTTTCAGATAAGGATGGGCTTCCACTGTACTGTCAATGGCTGCTGCAAGTTTATCCAGATCTACCTTTTTATCAAGCTTCAGCAGATAAGGGATATTGTAGATGGTTGAACCCATATTTGCAGTACATTCAATGAAAATTCCCTCCTGTGTGTTGGTGAGAGGATAACTTTCCTGTACTTCCCTCTTTGTCTCCTTGCCTGCAGTTTTTACAAAGTCCTCCAGCATCTGGATGGTCGGATGATTCTTTACATCCGATGTTTTCACAACAATGTCAAAGGCCTTTGAGATCAGAATATTCAGCCGGATGGCTGTGATAGAGGTCAGTCCTGCCTCATAAATATCTGTGGTGATTCCAAATTCTGTATAACCCAGAACCTCTGCAATGCAGTCAAATAATTTCTGCTGCACTTCATTCTGTGGTTTGATGATCTCTGCTGCCTTTCTCTCAGGCATTGGGAGAGCCTTCTTGTTTACCTTCTGGTTCTGGTTCAGCGGGATCTTGTCAATCTGCATGGTAACAGCAGGAACCATATATGGAGGCTTTGTCTCCTTGATAAAGTTATTTAAAGCATGAATATCTACTTCGCTGTCAGATACTACATATGCAGCAATATATTTGCCGCCACCCTGCTCATCAAAAGCAACCACAGTGGCATCCTTGATACCAGGATATCTTCTGATCACTTCTTCCACTTCTGAAAGCTCAATTCGGAAGCCTCTGATCTTAACCTGGGAATCCTTTCTGCCAATGATCTGGATATTTCCGTCAGGAAGATATCTGGCCACATCACCTGAGTGGTACATTACCTCATAACCCGGAGTATCATCGTAAATATTCTTTGTGTAAACTTCCGCTGTTTTCTCTGGCTTATTAAGGTATCCTCTTGAAACCTGCCATCCGGTGATCATCAGCTCTCCGCATGCACCTGGGGGAAGCATATGTCCGAACTTGTCTGCAATATAAAGCTTGGCATTATCCAGTGCTTTTCCGATAGGAACATTAGGATAATACTTATCTACCTTAAACAAAGTAATGAAAATGGTAGTCTCTGTAGGGCCATAAGCATTTATAAAGGTATAACCCTTTGGCGGTTCACAAGGAACAAGCTTCTCTCCTCCTACGGAAAGGTATTTCAGGCTCTTGCATTCCATCTCAAGTGCAAATTGTCTTCCTACCTGTGTGGTCATAAAGGAATGGGTAATGCCGTTCTCATCAAAATAACTCTGAAGTCCAAGGAAATCCAGACGGATCTCTTCCGGAATAATATGAAGCTGTGCACCGTTTGTAATGGCTCCGTATATATCCATCATAGAAGCATCAAAACCAAAGGACGCATAAGCCGCTATCCTGGAATCAGAATCTATACCATAATACTTTCTGTACCAGCGGCAGAATGCAGTGATATTTCCATATTCAATCATACAGCCCTTTGGCACACCTGTGGAACCTGAGGTATAGAGAAGGATAAACAGGTCATGTAACTGCGGTTTCTGAAGTTTGGCTTCTGTGTCTGCAAGTCCCGGGATCTCATCTGTAAATAACACAGGTCCCTGATAGCCGTCCACCAGATGTAAAAGCTCTCTGTCTGCGATGAGAAGCTTGGCAGCAGAATCCTCCAGCATGTACATGAGACGATCCTTGGGGTAAGTGGGGTCCAGAGGCTGATAAGCTGCTCCGGCCTTGATCACGCCCATAGGTGCGATGGCCATATATTCACAACGTGGGATCAGGATAGATACAACATCCTCAGTGCCGATGCCCTGGGATACAATATATTTTCCAAGTCTGTCGCTGATCTCATCCAGTTCTTTATAGGTATATTTTCTGTCTTTAAATACAACTGCAGTATGATCCGGAATGGTTTCCACCATTTCGTCAAACATGTCAGAAATCGTCTGGCTTCTGTCATATTCCTGAGCGGTATGGTTAAACTCTGCGATTTTATCTGCAGCATTTTCGGACAAAATGGAAATTTCAGAAATATATTTTACCTTCAGCATGGAATCCATTGCTGCCTCATAGGCATCCAGAATTCCCTTTACAAACTCCTCACTGTACTTATCGCTGCGGTATTCTGCAGTCAGTACATATTTGTGGTCATACTCTCTCACCTGGATAAGTAAAGGCATTTTAGACATATCCGGGGAAAGATCATGGCCTCTGGCAATGGTATCACCGATGGGATAATCGTCACTGAGCTCTGCCTGGTATGCAAAAACAAGGTCAGAACTGAAACCGTATTTTGCACAGATGTCAGAGAATGGGAAAATATCATTGGCCATGGAGGACAGAAGCTGTTCGGAGAGCTCTGTCATATAGGTCTGTATGGTAGCCTTTGGATCACAGGAGCAATAAACAGGCAGGGTCTTTACAAGCATACAAACAGTATTCTCAAGTCTGGAGTCATTTCTACCGTTATAGATGGTGGCAAAAAGACTGTCCTCAGAATTGGAGTATCTGGTCATGAGAACGCCGAACAGACCTGTAAATAAAATATTAGGAGTAACACCTAGCTTTTCGCAGGCGGAAAGGATCACAGATTCCCTTGTGTCCATCTCTTTTGACAGATAACCTCTCTCAGGGATCTCACCGTTTCTGTCAGGAAGAGGAAGGGATTCTGTCTCGACTCCCTCAAAAATACTGTCATAGTATTTCTCAGCCTTCTTATATTTACCCTCTTTCATTTGCTGCTCTTCATCCAGTGCAGCATCAAAGCCAGTATAGGATTCCTTTTTCAGCTTCTCGCCCATATAGGCACGGTTGATATCTTCAAAAATAATATCATAGGAGTTACCGTCTGCAAGGATATGATGGAAGTCTGTAAAGAGATATTTCCTGTCTTCAGTAATATAGATCGCTGCCCTGAGCAGACATCCCTTTTCAAGCTTAAAGGGGCGCACAAGCTGAGCCTTCAGTTCCTCAAACTGCTCATTTGTGGTCTGGATCACCTCAGGTACAAAGGTTTCATTGTAAGGCTTCTGTACCATTTCACCTCTGTCATTCAGATACACCCTTGTGAGCAAATAGGAATGTGCACTTACTGTACTGGTAATGGCATCTGAAAGCTTCTGTACATCAATGGCAGGCTCCAGATCAAAGAGGAAAGGAATATTATATACAGTGCTTTCTGGATTTTTCATACACTCTGCAAAAATTCCCTTCTGGGAACCTGTAAGAGGATAAACCTCTCTTTTTTCATAGGTTCTGATCTTAGGTGCCAGCATAATATATTTTTCCAGCTTCTCCACTGTATTGTTTTCGTGGAGGTCACTGGTTTTCACTGTAACTCCGAATTCATCGGAGATGAGAATACACAGCTTCATAGCACTTATGGAAGACAGGCCTGCCTTATAAAAGCTTGTGTCAATACCGAAGAAGTCATTCTCTACAACCTTTGCAACGATCTGGAAAATCTTCTTCTGCATTACGGTCTCAGGCTCTTTCAGGTTCTTTGGCTGGGCAACCGGTTTTGGAAGTGCTTTTTTGTCAATCTTACCGTTCTGGGTTATGGGCATTTTCTCCAGCTGGATAAATACTTCAGGAACCATATAATGTGCCAGGGATTCTGCAGCATAATCAGAAAGCTCCTCAGGACTGATCTCACGGTCTGCAATAAAATAACAGCAGAGATACTTATTATCCACAGGTACGGTAATGCTGGTAATAATTCCCTCATAAGAATTGATTACCTCTTCAATCTCCCCAAGCTCAATTCTCAGTCCGCGAAGCTTGATCTGGTTATCCATTCTTCCGAAAAACTCAATCTCACCTTCAGGACTGATCCTTGCAAGGTCACCGGTTTTGTAGGCTCTCTCTCCGTTCAGGTCAATAAAGACAGCAGCTGTCTTTTCCGGCAGATTCATATAGCCTCTGCCCACTCCAAGGCCTGCGATCACAAGCTCTCCTGTCTCGCCGTTAGGAACAACGTGGTTCTCCTTGTCCACAATATAGACCTTAACATTACCGTTAGGAACACCGATGGTAATATTTTTACTGTCAGTGATCACCTTCATAGTACAGCTGATAGTAGTTTCTGTAGGTCCATAACCATTCATAATGTAGGCATCCGGATTTACTCTGCGGATCTTGTCATACAGAGCCGGAGGAAAAGCCTCTGCACCTACATCAAATACCTTAATCTGAGAAACTGCTTTTTCAAGCTGAGGCAGATCGATCATATTGGACAGATAAGTAGGGGTTGTGGTCATAATGTCTACTTTATTTTTGAGTATCAGTTCGCCCAACATAAGAGGGTTCAGAATTTCCTCATCAGAGGCGATCACTGCAGTCATTCCGTTCGTCAGAGGCAGAAATTCCTCCAGCACAGATACGTCAAAGGTCATGGCTGCCATAGAAAGAGACACACTTCCTCTGCTTACATAGCCATAGGTTTCTGCATTTTTCGGATCCGGATTTACAAAGTTAGAAAGGTTGATATGCTCGATCAGAACACCCTTTGGTTTGCCTGTGGAACCGGAAGTATAGATACAATAACAGAGGTCATGCTCTCCGATTTTTACCTGGGGATTGTCCGTATTCTCATTTTCAAGCAGTTCCTCCAGGAGCAGTATTGTGCAGGGAAGCTTTGCAAACAGTTCCTTTCGTTCCTCTGCGATCTCCTTGGTTGTGATAATAAAAGGAGCTCCTGAGTCTTCAAAAATGTACTGGATTCTGTCATCCGGATAATCCGGCGTAGCAACTGCAAAGGCTCCTCCGGATTTCAGGATACCCTGTCGCACTGCATAGAAATCACAGCATCTCTCAAGGACCACACCTACGATGATCTCTCGCCTGACACCTTTTTCCACAAGGGAATTGGCAATTCTGTTGGCCCGTTCATTGAGCTGTGCATAGGTAAAGCTCTCCTTGCCGGAGACAACCGCACATTTTTCAGGATGAAGCTTCACCTGTTTTTCGAACAATTCTGTTACCGGTCGAAACTCAAAAACAAAATTGCTCCTTTCATTCATATTTTTCATTTTCATGTACCTCCTAAAAAGATATTATGGTATTATTCATATCAATTGCACGGATATAGTCCATGGATTTTGATACTTTCTTGACAAGTTCAATCCCATGTATGTCAAAATCTTCACTGTCATACTGATATTCCAGAGGATTGAAATTCACACCGTTATCTCTGATCCTCAGTCTGCAGAGATCATCCTCCAGACAAAGGTTAATGTCGATCCAGTTGGAGGTTTTTCCCCCGAATCGGATAATATTTACAGTCATTTCTTCCGCGCACACTGCGGCAAGATTTGCCTTGCTTTTGGAAGCTCCCTGTTCCTGGCAGAACTCTATGATCTTCTTATGAACTGTTTCTGCTTCCTCCATGGTACTCTTAATGGAAAAATCCAGATTAATTCCTGGATTTTTGTCAGGAACAATATAAAAGCTTGTGTTCTTATGTTTGATTTTTCTGAAAATATAGGTTGCAATTACAGTTATGATCTCAGTGGCAACAAATCCAACTGCAATTCCGTCGATTCCGATGCCGTCAATCTGTTTCCATACAAGGATTCCCACCAGAGTTGCAGGCAGAACTACCACTGCATTCTCCAGGAATGTAGCAAAGCTTGCAATGGCTGTCTCCTCAATGGATTCGTAATAGCTGATAATAAACTTATTCCACAGGTAAGGAATCACACAGAAAGCAAAGATGCGCAGCGCCTGGACCATATGGCTGCCCAGCTCTCCACCACCGCTTCCGAACAGAATGGTGATCTCTTCGGTAAACAGCATAATAAGGACAAAGATCACAGCCAGCAGGATGTAGCTGTATTTCAGCATTTTTTTGCAAAGAACCCGGATTCCCACATAGTCCTTCTCTCCAAAAAGGATTCCTGCCACATTTGGGATCACACCGATGATTCCCCCTGTAAGCATCTCAACGATCAGCAGTACATTGTCGCAGACAGTAAATACTGCCATACCTTCCTCGCCCAGCTGATTCATGATAATGGTATTCAGGCCAAGTGCTTTCACAAAATTGGCTGCCATAAAAATCAGCATGGGAACGCCTGTAATAATAGCTTCCTTTGTTATTCCAAACTCACTGAATTTCAGCCCCATCAGACGGAGATTTCGTTTGTCAGAACGGATATAGATCAGGAAAATTCCCATGGCAAACAGGAAACCAAGTACAGTTGATAAGGACGCACCTGTGATTCCCATAGGAGTGTACCTAAGGAAAATATAGTCCAGTACAAGGTTGATCACATTGGCGGCAATCAGATAAGCAGATGCCAGCTCCGGGTGATTCTCTACCCCAAGGTAGTTGACCATCATCAGGCCGATACCGATTACCGGTGCACCCAGCATGCTTACACGAATGTAATCTCTGGTATAATGGGTCAGCACACCGTCACCTGATACCAGAAGTCTGGCAATGGGACCGGCAGCAGGAATGGCACAGATTGCAATTATGATTCCCACTACAAGTGTTACGATAAAGGTGGCGGAAAATAGCTTTGACGCGCCCTCTTTGTCTCGTTTGCCAAGCATGTTTCCCACGGCTATGGAACCGCCAATACCCAGGCAGTAGCCGGTCAGCTGAACAATTGTCTCCACCGGCAGACTCAGGGTAACTGCAGACATTGCTTCTACCCCGATCAGATTACTTACAAATATGGTATCTACGATATTTCCCAGCTGAAGTGCCAGAGACATCATAATCCCCGGAATAATATACTTATTCAGCTTTGCATTCAACAGTCTGTTATTTCTCTCTTCCATCGCTTCCTCCCCTTTGTTTTCAGTTTTTTTGAATTTTTGTCACAAACTGTAAGATATTTAGATTTTACCATTTCACATGGCAAATAGCAAGTTAATACAGGCTAAGATGAAAAAATATCCATCTCCGGGAGATTCCTGGAGATGGATATGGTGTGGAATGAATTTAAGGTTTTGATGACGATGACGAAGACGGAGACGGGGTAATGTCGTACCAGGTTGAACCGCCATCGTAGGAACGGTAAACGTGAGTTATGTCTACATAGGTAAACTCCTTGATGGAACCATTGGGGCCGTAGGTGTAATAGGCAAAGTTATGAGTAAGTAGCGAAGCAGATGATTTTATCTGCTTGACTATTTCAAGGATAATAAAACAAGACGCACTCCACAGGAATAAACTCCTGTAAAATGCGCCTCATTTTGTTTATAACTCAATACTTGTGAGAATAGGAATTATGGTCCATTTTATTGTATTTTATACTTATCCCTATTATTCAGCGTCTGCAGTTTCTGCATCTTTTGTATCATCGGATGCTGCATCTGTATCTGCTGTGTCTGCGTCTTTCGTATCATCGGATGCTGCTTCTGCATCTGTTGTATCCGCTTCCTTTGCATCTTCTGCTGCAGAATCTTCACTGTCTACAACGCCACCTTCCACAACAAGGTCTTCAGGATTAATGTTATCGCCATATACCGGTTTCAGAGTTTCTTCAAAGTCTTTGTGGAAGAACTGTTCGTCTGCCAGAGATTTGATTTCATCATTGATCGCGTTCAGAAGATCTGTATTTCCTTTCTGTACTGCAGGAGCGATTGTATCAATATCACCCAGAGATTCGATTCCTACAGAAAAGCCTTTGTTCTGCTGTGCCCATGCAAGTACCTCTGTGTTATCTGTGGAGAAGGCATCTCCTCTTCCGTCAAGAAGGGCATCATATGCTTCCTGATATTCGTCAAATTTTACGAGCTCAATATCCGGATAGTTTTCTGTGAAGTATGTTTCTGCTGTTGTTCCCTTTACCACGATCAGCTTCTTACCTTCCAGATCTTTTACATCTGTGATCAGTGCATCATCAGGAGAAACAACGCCGAGAGCCACTTTCATGTATGGAAGTGCGAAATCTACCTTTTCTGCTCTTTCATCTGTTACTGTGAAGTTTGCAAGGATCACATCAACCTTTGCAGACTGCAGATATTCAACACGGCTTGCTGCTTCTACATATGTAAATTCTACATCATCTTCGCTTCCAAGAAGGTCTTTTGCAAGTCTTTTACCAAAGTAAACATCGTAGCCCTGAACCTCACCGTTTTCATCTACATATCCGAATGGGTTCTTGTCACTGAATACACCGATCTTAATCTTTCCGTCTTTTTTGATCTCATCCAGAGTGCGGGCCTGTGCAGTGTTGCCGCCGTCATCTGCTGCACTTACAAGAATACTTCCTCCAAGCAGTGTTGTTGCTGCTACACCTGTTGCTAATAAAACTGCTAATAATTTTTTCTTCATGTCCTTTTCCTCCATGTCTTAAAATTTTAACCGGATCAAGCAAGTAGCGAAGCGGATTGCGAATATCCGCTTGAATTATATCATAATTTTTATAATTACCTGTTGTGATCCAGCCTTTCAAACACGCTCTCATTTGAGCAATGATTTTTAGCTGTTACTTTTTAACAGTTTCATAATGGAAACTGTTCAGGAACTGCTTTGCTCTGTCTGTCTGTGGATTGTCAAAAAACTGTTCCGGAGTATTTTCTTCTACAATATTTCCTTTATCCATAAAGATCACCCTGTCTGCCACAGATCTGGCAAATTCCATCTCGTGAGTTACGATCAGCATAGTCATTCCTGTTTTTGCAAGTTCCAGAACTACCTGAAGTACTTCCCTTACCATCTCCGGGTCAAGAGCTGCTGTAATCTCATCCAGAAGCATAATTTCCGGATGCATCAGCATGGCACGTACAATAGCAACTCTCTGCTTCTGACCACCGGACAGCTGTCTTGGATAACTGTCTTTCTTATCCAGAAGTCCAACTCTGTCCAGAAGCTGTTCCGCTTCTTTTTTTACTTCTTCTTTATTTCTTTTCTGCACTTTCAAAGGTGCCAGAAGAAGATTATTTAAGATTGTCATATTTGGAAAAAGATCATAACTCTGAAAAACCATTCCGATTTTTTCCCTGACTTTGCTGATATTCTTTTTTTCGTTTTCATAGCTTACACCATCAAGCTTCAACACACCGCTGTCTGTTTCTTCCAGTCGGTTGATACATCGCAGGAAGGTGCTTTTTCCACATCCGGAAGGTCCTACAATTACTACTACTTCTCCTTTTTGCATGGAGAAAGAAACATCATCCAGAATAGGAACATTATTTACATATGATTTCTTTAAATGCTCTACTTCTAAAATCGGCTGTCCCATTCATTTATCCTCATTTCTATTAGTCTGCAAACTTCTTTTCCAGAACTCTGGAGAGTCTGGAGAAGGGAAAACATATGATGAAATACATAAAGAATACTGCACCGTATACCCAGAGGGCTGCTGTTGGGTTTGTATATCTGGATGCATCAATAATCTGTTTTCCTACTTTTAATACTTCTACCACACCGATCAAAGCTACCAGTGAAGTAGTCTTAATCATTCTGGTAAGAAGATTGACTGCGGATGGAAGAAGTCTCCGGATGGTCTGGGGAAGGATAATATAAAGGTACACCTGCCATTTATTCAGGCCAAGACCATATCCGCTGTCATACTGATGCTTTGGAATAGAGATCAGTGCGCTTCGCACCAGATCGCCCATCTCTGCAGTTCCCCAGAAAGTAAATACAATGACTGCTGCCGTTTCCCCGGAAAGATTCATTCCCAGATGCTTGGCTGCTCCGAAATATACCAGGAACAAAAGCACCAGCTGGGGCATGATCCTTACGATCTCAAGGTAAATACGACAGATAAATTTGATGATCTTATTTGGAATATTCATTACCATGCCAAGCAGAAAGCCAAGGATAACAGACAGCACCATAGAAATCAGTGCGATCCTTATTGTTACCCACAAGCCCTGCCAGAGTCTTAATGAGTTGATTCCTTTAAAAAGAACCTCAATCCCCATATTCTGCATAGCGGACTCTCCTTTCTACAAATGAACAGATAAGTGAGATTGGTAAAAGTATGATCAGATATGCGATTACCAACATAAACAGGGCTTCATCTGTTTTGTAATAAATTCCGATCAGGTCTTTTGTCACAAACATCAGGTCTGCAAGTGCAACTGCACTGAATACAGAAGTTTCTTTAATAAGAAAGATTGCATTTGCACAGAATGCAGGAATGGAATTGGATACTGCCTGAGGCAGGATAATGTTTGTAAATACCTGACTTTTACTCATTCCAAGACTTAATGCAGATTCCACCTGAATGGGCGGAACATTGTCCAGACCACTCCTGAAGGCCTCTGCCATGTAGCTGCCTCCCAGAAATGCCAGTCCGGAGATGGCACACTGCTCTGAACTGAGTATGATCCCTATTTTGGGAAGACCGAAATACAGAAAAAACAGCTGGATCAGCAATGGGGTATTTCTGGACAGTTCAATGTAACATTCCACGATCTGACGAAGTACAGGAATCCTGAAATACTTAATCATGCTGCAGATAAGCCCAACCACAATAGCAAGCAACACACCGATCACTGCCATGTGAAGGGTAAGCTTTGCAGCCTCAACATAAAGAGGTGTCTGCTCGCGGATAAACTCAAAATCCATGGTTACTTTCTTCTCCTTCTATTATTATGATTTACCGTCCTAATTAACGGCTTGAACGCTAGTACCGCTTATTCCTTTTTATAAGTCAGATAAATATTAAAATTTACTGCTTTTTGTGGTTGAAACAGGCAATTACTTGACTTAGGTAAAGCGTTACATCTGCGCATCTGTGAACTATCATAACATTTCAGGCGTCATCCTGCAAGCTTTTCATAAATTGCATTTGCAAGTCTGCTATGTCCCAACTCATCCAGATGCTCCTGATCTGCTTCACCGGGCCGGGCAAATTCCGAAGCCGGAAGGTATGAAACATTTCTTCTTCTGGCAATTTTCTCATACACCCGGGGCAGATTTCGTGACACTTCAATAGAGTTCTTATCGAATTCCGGATCAAAATCCTCTTCCCAGATTCTCTCTCCAAGGTAGATGGGAGATACCAGCAATATTTTAGCATCCGGATTTACAGCCTTGATCTGATCAAGAAGCTGTTCAATGCCCTGTCCGATCACCTCCGGAGTTGCGCTGTATACGCTCTTACAGTCATTGGTACCAAGCATAAGAACAATGGTGTCTACTGGTCTGTGGCTTTCAAGGATTGCCGGGAGCATTTCTGTTCCTCTTCTTTCTGTGCGGAATGGATCATCAAATACTGTGGTTCTTCCGCAGAGACCTTCTTCGATTACACGGAAACCTTTCTCTCTTACTCTGTCATCCAGAATGCTGGTCCAGCGGGTGCCCCATCCATATCTCTGATTGGATGTTCCCGGGATTAAACCGTATGTATTAGAATCACCGAAACATAGGATTTGTTTCATGTCTTGTCACCTTCTTATCTGATTTTTATTTCCTTGTTTTCATATTGATTTGATAGGAATACTATACAATCTTTGCTTTTATTTGTCAATCCCTTTTTTTATTTTTTTTATAATACATCTGGCAAAACAGAAAACAGGAAACAACTTGACGAAAACAGGCACACGGGAATATGATTAAAATAACAGTAAACTTTCATTTCATACAAAGGGGGAGTGACTATGATAATCTGGCTTCCTATTGCACTCAGGTCACAGCCGTTGGAAATGGAACAGCTGTGATCACTGCCTATGCCTTGATGGTTCAGGAGTAACTGCCCAATGTAAAGTAACCGTAAATTATAAGGATGACAATGGCACTTCCGAGCTGCCTGAAATCCCGGAAGATAAAAACACACCATTTGTTAAATTGAAATCCATTAAATTAAGCAAAACATCTATTACAATAAATGATAAAAATAAGGATTATTGTATCAAGACTACATTCAGCCCGGAAAATGCCACAACAAAAGCGTGCCGATGGACATGTAGTGATAATTCTGTAGTTCTGGTAAATATCGGATGGCCCACTATATTCAGTGAATCCCATCTGACACCTGTCAGCAACGGAACTGCAGTTTTAACTGCACATGCGCTGGATGGCTCCGGAGCAATCGCGAAATGCGTGGTAACCGTAAACTGCTTCTGAAGTCAAGCGGATAAAATCAGCCGCTTCCCTACTTGCGCATAACCGAATAACTGCTTCGCAGTTCAGTTAGACTTTTAATCAAAAACAAGAAAACTACTGTATATAAGCCTGATTTTTTTTCAGCTTTATACAGTAGTTTTTATTTTGAGTTATTTATCTTTTTTCCAACGTGCATATAAGGTCTGTTGCTTTGTTATTTTTGTAGAGGTACTGACTTTTTTCCCTTTTGTTTTGGCAGTATACCAGCCTTTAAAGGTGTACCCCCATCTATATGGTACAGGAAGTTTTCCGATTTTACAATTTTTATAAACTTTTTTAGATCCTGTGTCGACCCATCCTCCGTTTGGATCAAAAGTAACTTTTAACTGAGGTGTAGAGGATTTGATTACTTGTACTTTTTTTCGAACAGCAGTTGCCGGATTTTTTCCAAAGCTCATTGTGATAGTAGCTGTCCCCACACCTTTGGCAGTCAGGATACCATTTTTTATAGTACAGACTGCAGGATTGGAAGATTCAAATACTACACCGGAATTATTGGACAACAAAGAACCGTCCCACAGTGCTTTTACTTTAGCAGTCTGTCCTTTTTTCAATACAGTTTTGGAAATAGACAGAGAAGCCTTATAATATTCAGGATCTACTTTTACCAATACAGTGCGACTGGTATTTTTATCGGAATAAGACTTTTGGTCTGCTTTTGTACTTAAATCTATTCCAAAACATTGCACCCAGTAATAGGTATGATTGAAATATACACAACCAATACCTATGGTTTTATAATTAGTGGATAGAATATTGGCTCTGTGGCCATCTGAATTCATCCACAAATTCATAACTCCCTCTGCAGTAGAGGAACCGCAGGCAATATTCTCACCAAACATCAGCAAATTAGCAGAAGTACACATACTTCCGTTTGGTCTGGTATGAGACCAGTACAATGCATTTTCAAAGCCTCGGAACATAGCAGTATCAAGAAGACTGGAATCCATTTTCAGAGGAGAAAGTCCCTTTTTTGCCCGTTCTTTATTTACCAGATTCAGAACCTTAAATGCTTCGCTGTATACTTCTCTGGCACTGACATTTATTGTTGCAGCACAAATATAAGCGCCATCGTCTGTCTGAGTTAAATTGGAATTTAAAATAGTAACCTGTATCCGGCTGTCAAAGGCATTTCTGATATCGGATACTGTTTTCGGCAAAGTAATACTTTTCAGGGCATCGCAGCGCGTAAATGCATCGTCCTTAATTGTAGTAACTCCATCCATAATTGTAACAGAAGTCAGAGCTCTGTCATAATAACAGCAACTGTCCGGAATGATTGCTGTGCCGCCCATAAAGATAATAGACTGTAAATCATCGCTGAAGCTGAAGGCATTCTCTCCCAGGTTTTTTACGGTAGCAGAGACTGTGATTTTGCTTAGACGTGTGTTTGTAAAAGCATCTGAGGCAATCGTGGTTACGTTGGATGGAATTACATATTCTCCCTGTCTGCCGGCTGGAAACAGAACCATTGTTTTTCCCTTATCCGTATAAAGAATGCCATCCACAGATTTATATTTTCCGTTGTCCGGTATTTCTATTGACTGCAGGCTCCATAAGCCGTTAAAAGCAATTCCTCCCAGTTCCTTTACACTGGCAGGCAGTATCAATTTTGTAATACCGGTACCATAGAAAGCATTGTCACAAATTGATTTTATCGAATTTCCAAGCTTTAGGTCAACCAAGGACTTATCATTAGCAAAAGTACTGTTTCCAATTAATGTAACAGAATCTGCTAATTCTGCTTTCCGCAAATTCTTTAAATCCATAAATGAATTCAGTCCGGTAGCGGTGATTCCATCTTTTACATATAATTCCTCAACAGTGTCTGCATATTGTTTCCATGGACATTCTTTCACCTCTGTAATCTCATCGGTGAACCAGTCACGGAGAACATAGTAACCATCTATTTCACCGCTTCCCTCTATGGTCAGGACATGATTATGTATGGTCCAGGTTGCATGTGGTCCACATGTGCCGGTAAATACTTCCTTCGGATCTATTTCATCATCTTCCTCAAAATCATCATCCCATTCATCATATCCCGCAGAAAAAGAATCCTCCTCTGCTCCGGTTGAAAACTCCTCCGGTGATTGTGTTGGAATCTCCATCTGGATTTCCGGATCCGTCAGGTTGTCTTTAACTTCCGGAGTGTCTGTCTCTGCCCTAATTTCATCAGTAAAATCCGCAGCACAGACAACAATAGGATTAATGACCATTACTCCGCAGATCATCATAACCCAAATCTTATTCATCCATACATGTTTGTTTCTCATACTACACGCTCCTTTCATAAACCATGAATACAAGTTTAGGACATACACATATTATAGTATTTCTTACAGATTTTGTCAGCGAAATTTCTGTTTTTTATAAATAATTTTATAGAGAGTAAAAAACAGAAAGAGTATGGATTTTTAGACGGGGTGCGAATATCCACTTGAATTTCGTTAGTGCCTCAAATATGCTCCAGAGTAAACCATTCCTTCATCACATCAAAAATTCTTATAAGCTCTTCGTCACTGATCACATATGGAACCATAGAGTACATATAGTTCAAAAATGGCCTGCTGAACACACCACGTTCATAAGCAAACTGCTGGAAGCCTTCCAGATTCCTGGAATCATGAACCTCCA
>OLPO01001026.1_pt1 | contig 20433 bp, 8 predicted proteins | sample 1672831 | NCBI WGS metagenome assembly OLPO01 (sample SAMEA3136728, study PRJEB25190) | human gut metagenome
ATCTGTAACACGAGGGACGGATTTTGCCGAGTTGTTGTTACAGATTGAGATTTTCTAGCAGGCGGGTTTGGTTTGTCTTGATCTGTAACACCTGGGGTCGTTTTTGGCCGATGGATGTTACAGATCGAGACATTTTGTTGGGACGGTTCCCGTTGTCCCGATCTGTAACAGGTAGGGGCCAAAAGTGGGCCTAGATGTTACAGATTGAGATGTTTGGTCGGACCGAATTTGTTCGTCTCGATTTGTAACATCTAGGGTCGTTTTTGGTCTGTAAGTGTTACAGATCGAGATTTTCCGACGGACCGCTCCCGTTTGTCTTGATCTGTAACAGTAAGACCCGGTTTTTGCCGAGTAACTGTTACAGATTGAGACGAACCGACGGGCCGTCCCGCCCCATCCACCTGCCGTCACCTGATATTCGCCGATTTTCGTTGTGCCGCCGTGCTCTCATGCCATATCCTCTAGACAACTACGCGGCACCATCGCCGCCGCGTCTACAAGAGAGGAATGTCCATGACCGCACCTGCATCCAAGCTGCTCCAGCCCATTACGGTTGGCCCCCTTGAGCTCAAAAACCGCATTATGTTCCCGCCGCTGACCACCGGCTACGAGGAGCGCGACGGTTCCATCGGCGAGCGCAGCCTGGCTTTTTACGAGCGCCTGGCCCGTGGCGGCGTGAGCTACATCGTCATCGGCGACGTCGCTCCCGTCATGACCGCGAGCCCCACGCCCAAGCTGGCGACCGACGCCCAGATCCCCGCGTTTAAGGCACTGGCCGACGCCGTCCACAAGCACGGCGCCAAGATTGCGCTGCAGCTGTTCCACCCCGAGTACGACGTGCCCGGTGTCGGCCGCATGGTCATGGGTTCCATGGCTGCCGCCAAGGCCGCGCAGGAGGCCAAGGCTGCCGGCGACGAGGAGACCTTTGCCGCCAAGATGGCCGAGTCCAACGAGATCCGCAAACAGGCCTATGCCAAGCTGCACCACGACATGCAGCACTTCGTGAACGAGGCGAGCGTAGAGCAGCTCACCCAGATCAAGGAGGCTATCGCTGCCTCGGCCGCTCGCGCGCAGCAGGCCGGAATCGACGCCATCGAGGTCCACGGCGACCGCCTGGTGGGTTCGCTGTGCTCGGCCATCCTCAACAAGCGCACCGACGAGTACGGTGGCTCGTTCGAGAACCGCGTTCGCTATGCGCTCGAGGTCGTCGCTGCCATTAAGGAAGCCGCGCCGCAGCTGATGGTGGAGTACAAGCTCCCCGTGATCATGGAGAACCCCGACGGCACGCCGCGCGGTAAGGGCGGCCTGCAGCCCGACGAGGCCTGCGAGTTTGCCAAGCTGCTCGAGAGCGCGGGCATCGACATGATCCAGGTTGCACAGGCAAATCACACCGGCAACATGGGCGACACCATTCCGCCCATGGGCGCCATGCCCTACAACTGGACGCTGCCCGTGGCCGAGCGCGTCAAGGCCCTGGTCTCCGTGCCGGTGGCAACCGTCGGCCGCGTGGTCTCGGTCGAGGCCGGCGAGAAGATCCTGGAGGATGGCTCTGCCGACATCGTCGCCTATGGCCGCTCGCTCATGTGCGACCCCGACATTGCGCTGAAGGCCGCCACGGGCGAGCCCATTCGCGAGTGCCTCAACTGCAACAAGGGCTGCGTCGATGCGATTCAAAACCGCAAGTACATCTCGTGCGTGCTTAATGCCGAGAACGGCGATGAGGCGACCATTGCCATTAAGCCAGGCGAGGGCGACAAGAAGATCGCCGTGGTGGGCGGCGGTATTGCCGGCCTGGAGGCCGCGCGCGTGGCGGCCAAGCGCGGTTACGACGTGACCGTCTACGAGGCGAGCGATCATCTGGGCGGCCAGATTGCGCTGGCGGCCGCGCCTCCGCGCAAGGACGAGATCATGCGCTCGGCCGAGTACTACGAGAAGATTCTGCCCGGCCTGGGTGTGAAGGTCGAGCTCAACCATGCCGCTACCGCTGAGGACCTCAACGCCGCCGATGCCGCGATTGTGGCCGTGGGCGCGCACGACGTGGTCATCCCCGTTCCGGGTGCCGATTCGGACAAGGTCGTCTCGAGCTGGGACGTGCTGGCCGGCAAGGTGGAGCTTACGGGCCGCGTCGCCGTCATTGGCGGCGGCCTGGTGGGCACCGAGACTGCCGAGTACCTGCTGCAGCACGGCTGCGAGGTGGCGATCGTCGAGATGCTCGACAAGATTGCCGCGGGCGAGTCCGAGACCATTCTGCCGCTGATCATGAGCGACTTTGCCGAGCACAACGTGGAGCAGCACGTGAAGACCCGCCTGACCGCCATTACCGACGAGGGCGTGGAGGCCACTCGCACCACCGAGGACGGCGCCGGGGAGCCGGTGAAGATCGCCTGCGATTACGTGGTGATGGCCGTGGGTTCCAAGGCCAACGCGTTTGACCTGGACGGCGTGACGGTGCCCGTGACCTGCGTGGGCGACTGCTCGGGCGAGCGCACCGCCGACATTGCCAGCGCCATCCGCACGGCATATCACGCGGCCAACGAGCTGTAGTCGAGAAAGCTATCGCGTATTGAGTGGGCGGGGAGTGCCGTATCGGTGTTCCCTGCCTTTTTGTCGATAAGAGGTACCCCTGACCAGTGGATTCAGAAAATCCGAATCTTATGCATCCGAAAATCCGAATCCTTAGAACAGGAAAATCCGAATTATATGAACACGAAAATCCGAATCGCAACCACCCGAAAATCCGAATTTGCTACAGTGGAATAGAAGAATCAGAAAGCAGGAACTGGAAATCTGCGGGGGTGGCTCATGGCAGGCGAGAGGCTACATCGGGACGGATACATCCCACGTATCGTGGATGCGCAAATCGAGCGCTACCTTCGTGTCTTTGGCGCGGTCGAGATTGCGGGCACCAAGTGGTGCGGCAAGACGTGGGCCGCGCTCGAGCACGGGGCGTCCGCCTCGTATGTCGACGAGAATCTCGACCTCGCGCGTGCCGACCCGGCGATGATGTTGCTGGGAGACCGTCCGCATATTATCGATGAGTGGCAGCGCGTTCCCCAGATTTGGGACTACGTTAGACACGAGGTCGACCGCACCCGGGGTACGCGCGGCGCCTATATCCTCACGGGTTCCGCCACGCCTGCGTTTGGCTCAAAGGCGGAGGCGCCCGCGCATAGTGGAGCCGGCCGCATCGGCCGCGTCCGCATGCACCCCATGACGCTTGCCGAGACAGGTGAGTCCAACGGCAAGGTGAGCCTGGCGGGCTTGTTTGAGCATCGTTTTGAGCCCTGCCGGTGCAATGGCGATACGCCGGGGCTTGTCGAAGCAGCTTGCCGCGGCGGCTGGCCCGAGGCGATCGATATGGTTCCGGCTGACGCCCAGCTCATCGCCCGCGAATATCTCAACACCACGTTTTCGAGCAGCTTCCCGGCGGTCGGTCTCGACCCCGATATTGCTCGTCGAGTCTCCGCATCGATCGCGCGCAATCTGGGACAGGCAACCACGTATAAAACGATTCTTATGGATATGTTCGGTGCCGAGGAGGAGCCCGCAGCGTTTGCCGATGAGACCAAGGTGCGCAGGTACCTGGATGCCCTCAAAGGCATGTTCATTCTCGAGGAGGTCCCCGGTTGGGTTCCCGCCGCGCGCGACAAGCGGCGCTTTACCGTCAAGCCCAAGCGCTATCTGGCAGATCCGAGCCTTGCTTGCGCCTTGCTAGGTATGTCCTCGCAGGCGCTGCTTGCCGACTGGCAGACATTTGGTCTGGTGTTTGAGAATTTGGTCATACGCGACCTTTCGGTCTACGCACGTTCGCTCGACCTGCTGGATAGCACGCCCGTGCGCTATTATCGCGACGATTCGGGCCTTGAGTGCGATGCTATCGTGCAGCTAGCCGACGGACGATGGGCCGCCTTTGAGATTAAGGTAAGTGAAGATAAAACGAGCGCCGGCGTTGAGAGCCTCAAGCGCGTTCGCAAGAAGGTCTGTGGAAATCCTCGTTCACGCACACGCGAACCGGAGTTTATGGCCGTGATTGTGGGGGTGGGTGAGTACGCCCGCGAGGTCGAGGACGGTATCTACGTGATACCCGTTCGCGCGTTGGGGTGTTAAGGGGCGGCACGCCGTGTGTCCGCTGCCCGGTGCCACGGATTGGTGCAAGTGGTCAGGTTTGTTTGCGCTATGTTGGCGCGAAGTAACCTGCCCCCTTGCGCCAAGGGTTTGACTTTTAAGACATCGTTAAGGTTTGCGCCGTGGAGCAAACCGCAGGTCAATGCTATTCTTTTACCTTATCGTATGGTGTTGTATTCTGCCTGAATTCTCTACCTGCGAACAACGGATAAACGCGACCGAGCGGAAAAGGATGGCAAGCCCGCAAGCAGGGCAAACGTAAGCGATGAGTGGCATGGACCGACATAGCGAGCTCCAGCAGCACAAGACAGCGGCCGAGTACCGTCAAGCTGCCGACGAGCACGTGCGGACCCTCAAGGATTTCTGGAAGGATTTCCTGGTGAGCGGTCTGTTTGTGCTGGCTGCCATCGTTGCCATCTTTGCATGCCTGGCCTGGTTTGCCGCGAACAATCGAGTGAGCGCCACGGGGGGCACGATCGGGGCGAAGGCGGATCGGTACACGCTGACCGCCGCGGGCGAGGGTGAGTCCGGCGCGCACGTGGGCTATTACGAGCGCTCCGAGCGCACGCCCGAGGAAAAGTATGCCATCGATGGCCTGGATACGACCGACGCCATGACGGTAACGCTCGGCTCCAACCTCAACAACGAGACCGCGGGCTCTCTGTACCCGGGTGCTCGCGGCAAGATTACATTTACGGTGAAGCCGCTGGTGAGTGACCTGGACGGGGTCACGATCAGTCTGTCGCGCTTGCTTAAGGTCACGAACACTGTTGGCGTTGTTGGGGACGGGGGAACGCTGGCGCCCGAGGCGGAGGCGCTCCTTGGCTTGATCAAAGGCCACTTGCTGTTCTTTACGAGCTGCGACCAGAACGGGTATTACTCGGGCCGCGTGGTTGATAGCAAGATCGAGATTCGCAAGTGCGAATTTTGCGAAAACGGCGATGTGAACAAGCCAACGAACAAACCCGTCACCATCAGCCTGTACTGGGTGTGGCCGGAGTACTTCCAAAACTTCGTCCTTACCGGCAACACGAATTACTACAAGAACCTGTTTGCGGCGGCGGGCGACGCAAGGTCTGACTACGGCGCTCTGCAGGCAGATATGAACGCGCATAAAGCGAACTACTTCTATGGCGCGGCAAACGGCACGAGTGCCGCCAACGCTCCTGCGGTTTCGGCTGACATATCCTTCGGCGACACCGCCATCTGCTCGGCGCTGTACAACAATGCCGACGAGCAGATCGGCAATAAGGTCAAATACATCCAACTTAGAATTAGCGCTCAGGAGGGCGTGAGCTCATGAGCACCATGCAAACGCGCCTCGGCGATGCCCGCAATTGGATAGAAAACCACCGCGCACAGGCCCTTGCGGTCCTGATATTGCTGGCGGCAATCGCTCTTATCATCGGCTTGTCGCTCTCGTGGTTTGTGGGCAGCAAAAGTCTGTCTACGGTGGGCAAGATCCAAACGCCCGCGCAGCTTAAGATCATGGGTCCCAACCAGACGAGCATCGAGCCCATCGAGATTTCGTATGACGAGTCACGGGGCGATGTTAAAAACATAGACGGCACCGTGACCGTTCGTCGCGCGTTTTGTGTGCAGAGCGACAATGGCGATCCCGCTGCCGGCGGTCAAGCGTTTGAGCTGCAGATTGCCAACACAACGAATATCACGGGGCTGACAATCAACGTGTATCACGTGACGGTCAATAATCCGAACGATAAAAACGGCACTGTGGTCGGCCTCGACGGGCTCAACCGCACCTACTCATGGAGCAAGAAGAGCAGCACCCCGATTGAGTTTGCTTTTATCAACTCCGCGGACGGGACAAGTGCGTTGGCTAAAGAGCTTGAGGCAAACGACCCGACGTACGGCTCGTACGTGAATGTCCAGAAAAACGCCCGTCCGCTGTATCGGTACCACAAGTTCGCAGGGAGTGGGCTCGATGGCTGGAATGGCAAAACAGCCAACGCCGCCACGAACTTCATCATCGAGTGCACATGGAATCCGGGCGTTGTGACCGTAAACGGAAAGACGGTCTCCAACGTCAAAGAGACCGACATGGTTTATCTAATTGCTCGCGGCACGAGTGGCAACTAATAACAAGAAGGGAGGGGCGCCAGATGCGAAAAGACAAGAAAGAGCAAAATGAAATCGCGAGGCCTGTTGGCAAGCACTTTGCGCAGGTGGATGATTCTAAGGCAGAGCCTTGCTGCGTAGAGTCGGCGGCCCCTGCTTCCAAAATGCGCAAGCGCCTGTGGGCGGTTGCGGTGCTGCTATGCGCCGTCGCGATTGTGGCGGGTACCCACCTTACTTACACGGCCTTTTTGGCGGGCGACTTCCTTAAGTCGGTCGCTGTCTCGGGCACGTCACAGGCGCTGTTTGCCTCGGACATGCTTACGGGCTACACGAATGAGACGCTGAATGACGAGGGTATTGCCGTCCGAAGCGTCATCGCCGACACGAGTGGGGAAAACTGCTCTTTTACCTTTCGCATTTACAACCATCTGCTGGGCGACAAGAACAAGGTCAACGACAAGGACGTTAACGCGACGCTGAGCGTGAAGGCGACGGGAACGACGAAAGCTTGGAGCATAAGCGGTTCGCCCACGCTGACGGCGGGCGGCACGGTCGACCTTTCCTTCCCTGCCAACAGGGCAACCATGTATACCTATAAGGTTACATTTTCCAAGGCGGACCTCAACAAAGCATCCTTCACCGTTAAGGCCCAGGTCGGCTCCAATAGCCCCGGCACCAATCTTAAATGGCTCGCCGCCAAGATTGCGCCTTCCGAGCGTGCAGAGGTAACGGCTTCGGGCGTTTCGGGCGAGTGGGTCGACAAGAACTCGGATATCAACGCTTTCGACGCTTACAACTATCGCGCGACCGTTACGGGCGCGCCAACAAAAATCAAGCTTACATGGGGCGACAAGGTTGAGCTTGACCCATTTTTGGCGACGAATCATTCCGACGCGACCTTTGATGGAAGGTCGGTTACGTTCACCATGGATCCCGGGTCGGAGATTATTACCTTTTACCGTTCGACGGATACCGCGCCCGGCAGCTTGGATGACATCGGTGTTACGTGCAGGGCTGCGTAGGCCAACCGCAATCTGTGATTTTGAGACCCCGCACGGGGCATGAGATAGAACGAGGTAGGACCAGATGAGAACGGCAAAGCGCATAACAACCGCATGCCTGACTGCGATCATGATTTTCCAGGCGCTTGCGCCCTCCACGGAGGTGTTCGCGCAAGAGCTCGACGCCGTCATGGAGGCATCCGTCTCCGCCGCGCGCGCCGCGGGCAACACGGCGCGCTCCGTACAGGATGCTGTGGCCACCGCGCTGCAAGATGCTGACCAGGCTACATCTGATGATGTCGCAACGACTCCGGGCGCCGACGCTGGCGCTACCGAGGGCGGCGACGGTTCTACCAACGCTGGCGAATCACAGGACTCCACGACCGATGGAACCACTAACGGCGATACCCCAACGGAGGGCGACGCGTCCCAAGACGATGCGGCTGCCGATGAGGGTGCTGCTGACGGAGAACAAGCGGATGACGCGGACGCGGATGCTGCTGATCAGGCAAACACCGCCCCCACCATCGCTACTGTCGAGGATCTCAGGCACGCGTTGGGTGACGGCAATGTCATCACTGACGACTTGGGCGCCGTCACGGCCATTACCTTTGAGTCCAACGCCGACCTTATCGCCATCTCCAACACCGATCCCGCCATCTACCAGAACGCGAACATCTCCAAAGGTGGCTCGACCGGCATCGACTTCGACGTGTGCGGCGCGGAGATCGTGGACGGCCTGGGTAGCCTCACGTTCCAGGGCTTCGGCAGCGATGCCTACCCTTTCAAAGGCGCGCTCAACCTCGGCGACAGGACCCTGACCGTCAACAAGACGCTCTTCAACAACATCGAGCTCAGCGACGCCAACAGCACCGTAAAGCTCACCTGGAAGGGTACCGATGCCCAGCCCATCGTGGCCGCAAAGGTCACGGGCGCGGACAAGACGCTTGCTGCCACCGTAACCGTGGGCACGCCCAAGAGCGATACCGAAAAGGACATCTGCAAGCTCGCCTCGCCACTTGTGGGCGAGGTCACGGGCGCGCTCACGCTTAACGCAACCTACGTGACAAGCGCGAACAGCCCCCTGGCGATCGATATGCAATCGAGCACAGGCAACATGGGCTTGCTTGTGAACACCCTTGCCGAAGGAGCATCGCTTACGCTTGCGGGCCTCGCCCTGCCGGGCAAACTCGACGGTACCCCCACTATCAACGCGACAGCCGCTGATGCCAACGCGGGGGGTCTTATCGGCGAGGCGCGGGAGGGTGCCACCGTCGCCCTACCAACTGGCATCGATGTCTCGGCGCTGAGCGTCGCAGGTAAAAACGCGGCGGGCGGTCTTATCGGTAAGGCCACCAACCTCACGCTCAACATCGCTGATGGCGTAACGGTTAAGCCGGCGTGCAACGTCGGCGATAAAGACAGCGCTTGCTCCGGTGGCGTCATCGGCGACGTGAGCTTTGCGCAAGGATTTATCGTTAAGCCCAATATGTTCGACCTGGGCAAGCTTGTGACGCTTGGTGCATCGCAACGCGCCGGCGCCCTCTTTGGTGTGGCCGATATTTCTAATGGCGACATCGTGGTGCAAGGCGGAACGTATAAGAGCAAGTTCACCTTACCGGAAGAAGTTAGCTTCAACGGCAGCTACGGCGGCCTTGTCGGCAAGGTGTTTGCGACGGCAAAAGGCGTCGATGAGTCGCTGCGCGCCTTTGTGGTCCAAAAGGATGCGGATAAGAAAACGTGCTCAATTGAGTTTGAACTTGCGGGCAAGCTGTCCGATACGGGCGGTGTTGTTGGCTATGTTGGCGATAGCGCGGACTCCAATTCGCAGCCTGTCGCCGTTGTGCTCGACGGCGTGACGGTTGCGTGCAAGGGAGATGCTTCGGCGCGAACGGACGCCGGAAAGTTCGGTGGTGCCGTGGGCGTTGTCGACGCGCGCAATGTCCTCGACGTGCGAGATTTCAAACTTACAAGCGACAATCCTATCGGTAAGGCGCAAAGCAACCGTGCCGCGGGAATTGCAGGCTCCGCGTGGAATGCTGTAATCAAATTCAGCGGCATCACGGATCTGTCGGGCGCAAGTTTTGCCGAAAACAGCACGACGGGCCAGCTCGTATACGAGAACCACAACGCGCTGATTTTTGCTGTCGGCGATGGCTCTGACGCTGACAAGGGTGCAGCGGGCTGGACCTTCAAACGTAGCAATACTGCCTCGAAGACGGACGACATCGCGACCTACGGCGAAGTTATTCGTCTGGGCGGCGACTTCATTAAGCTTGATGTGGACACTCATAAGTTGACCTTGCCGGATTCGCTGACGGCAGCTAACGGTGCCTACACCCTAACCTCTGTTGAGGATTTCGCCAAACTTGCAATCACCTGGCAAACCAACGGCTACTACTCCATGGTCGAGGGCGTTTCCGAAAACAACCTGAACATCTTGCAGTCCTCGACCATTACGGTGAACGGCACTATTGATCTCAAGGGCACGGGCCTGACGGGTTTCACGCAGGATTGTGCAGACGGCTCGCAAGTTTTCTCGGGAACGTTGAACGGCGGCGGCACGATCAAGCTTGCTGTCGGTGAGCCTTACGGCATGCGCGGGAACGCCCCTCTGGGCGCCGACGACATCAGTGCCGGCAACGGAAAAATCTACCGTCACGGCCGCCTGGGCTTGTTCGCAGCAATCAACGGCGCAGCCGCCAACAGCGAGACTGTCTCCAACGTCACCATCGCTGGCTCCATGAGGTTCGATAACGGCTCGGCAATCGAGGCTGGATCGCTTGCGGGCGCCATTGCGGGTGGTCTGACGCTGTCTGGCGCAACGTGCGAAACGAATATCGCATGCGATGATACGTTCACCAACGATGTGAACATTGGTGGTATTGCAGGCAGCGTGTCGGCAGCTTCTACGGTTACGTTTAGGGACAGTAGCAAGGCTCAAGCGAGCATCACTGCAACTAAAACGCTTAATGGCAACAGCCGTATTGGCGGCGCCATCGGCTATGTGGGCAATTATGTCTCGACATTCAACGTTACGGGCCTTGAGGTCAGCGGAAAAATCGAGACCGGCAATTGCACCAGCGGCAAGATTGCCCAGGTCGGCGGTCTTATCGGCTGCATCGCACAGAGCACCTATGGGGCTGATGGGGCAATAGCCAACTCGGCCAAAAAGGACGTTAACATTACGGGCCTTTCGTTCAACTCGTTCAAGATGGGAGTCGGAAAGAACGGCGATAAGCTCAATGGCGTGGGCGGTCTCTTGGGTTATAGCTGGGGCAACGCGGTCGTAACTATCGGAGATGACAACATTAACAAGAGTGAAAACTCCTATGCTTTGAAAACGACCAACGCTTCTATAATCGCGACTGTGGATGATTCCAAGGAGCTTGGCGGCCTTGTATACGCAGCCAGCGGTCACTGGATTATCAACAACTACGCCATCGATCTCTCGGGCACAAAGATTAATGCAGGCGCCGCTCAGACGCTCGGCGTTCTAGTTTGCCGCGGCTGCAAGGTGGATGATAAGACGACATATGGCGTCGAGAGCTACCTAGGCCTGTACTTGGAGGACAGGGCTTATTGGGATACCGCCTATAGGGTGCCCACCGGCGAGGGGGCCATCGTTGCGTCGGGCGTAACGTCCTTCGATGAATGGGTTGGCAGCGGTGTAAAACCAAACAACGGCAGCAAGCTCATGGACGCCGACTGGAACACGGTCGTTTCGCTACACACACAGAAAAACAAGCTGGACATGGACGGCGATTCCACAAAAGACAACAGCTACCATAATCGCTCGTCTTTCGGTCGAAGCCAGAATACGAACGGCAATACCCGCTACTTCTACAACCTCGACATAGCCTCTAAGAATTGTGAAGGCGGCTTTAGTGGCAGTCAAATCGATACAGCGGACAAGCTGCTCTTATGGTCTGCTTTCTGCTATGCTCCCGCCGGTATTCGTTCGACAATCGTTCCCGATGGTACGACAGGGCTCGATGATTCCATAACCATAACGGGCACAATCGATTTGGCCGGCTACAGCTACTATCCCACTCAACCGATCGGAGAGGTGACGGTTAATAATGCGGCCATCACCTTCTACTACTCCAAGATCAAGGCCGAGCAGAATGGCAACAAGCTAAACTCCGATGCCACCCAGCACGAGAACATGCACTGCGGTCTTTTTCAAACGGTGGCAGACGGCGATCTCACAGTAAGCAACGTCACTTTGGGTGGTACCGTTGGGCCCGTTATCAATGACGGAAAGAGCTCTACTGACGCTATTGGCGCGGGCGGAAGCTCATCGGGCGCGCTCGTGTGCCGCTACGTGTATGGGTCCAGCGACGGCAATGGCACCAAGATTAGAAAGATCTCAATTGATGATCTTACACTCAACAATCTGATTGTCGACGGCGCCAACAGCGCCACGGACGCTAACGCCTATATGCCTCTGCTCATCAACGAGATGCAGAAGTACGTGAGCCTGAACGCGAAGAATATCAAGACTACTGGGTACACGAGTGGCACCAAGGCGGCTACGTCGCTGTTCGGAAAGCTTGGTGTAGGCAGTGAGGCCGATCAGGTGACGGCGAAGTTTGAGCAAATCAGCTTGCCCAGCCAAGAGAACAATACGATCTTCACCCATGCGAGCCTGCTGGAGAGTTTTGGCTACGGAAGCACGAGCACGGGCTCTGCGGACTACACCTTTACTAAGGCCGATGGCGATGCGGGCAAGGTGACCTACGGATCCGAGATTGATGGGAGTACGGAGTACCCGGGCAAGCAGCTTTGGTATTACGACGAAGCGACGTATGGTGCCGTGAGCGGCTATGTGACGGTTGATGGTAAGAAGGACGGTGACGTCAGGCCTTGGTTCGGTGACTACCTTCCTTATGTTTACAAGGGAAAAGCCGCCGAGGATGGCGTCCAGTATCACGAAATTAAAGTCAACCAGCGCATTCCAAAGCTGGTAATGGGATGTGGTACCTACGGCGATCCTTATTCCGTCACAAACGCGGCGGAGATGAATGCCATTGCCAACTACATTAATAACATGACGGCGCTTGACGGCTGGGAGGTCACCATTGTCGCCGACCAGGGTAGGCTCTGCACTCGCCGCAGCAGCGATCACTCGACCGACAATGAGGTTACGTACGTCTACAAGCAGGCGAACGGTACCGATAATAAATGGGAGAAGAAGACCGGAGACGCGTCGACCAATTCCCCGCAGACGCTGAGCGACGAAACCATGCACCGCTATATGCAGAGCGCGTATTACAGCATCGAGCCTACTGAGGGCAATACGATTACTCTCGACGGCGCATCGTTTGGCGGTTTTGGAAATAGGGCCAACCCGTTTAGGGGCGTCATCGTTGGCAACTTTGGCAGTGATAATAAAAACGCAACCATCAAGATAGAGAATAACGAGGGTTCGCTTCGCGGCCTTATTCCCTATAGTTACGGCAGCGTGGTGCGCGATCTGAATATTCGCTATGTGAACGCGTCGGCGACTATTACTTATTCTGCCAAGGATGCCGACGGCGTTCCGACGGCGTTTTTCGGTGGCGTTGTCGGCTGCATCCTTGGTGGCGATAACATTATCGATGGCGTGGTCGTTAATGGGACGACGGCCGAAAACCCTACAACGGGATTTACCGTCACGGGCGGTGGCGACAAGCCGCATCTTGTTCCCATTGGTGGCTACGTCGGTGCCATTGCGGGTGGCGGCGTGATTTTCCGCAATATGGACAAAAGCGGAAAATCTTCCTGGCGTGCTGGAACTGGTGACAAATCTCGTGGTCTGGGAAAGGGCAACTTTGATCTCTACAACAATCCCTACGTCGGTCGCGTGATTGATGGCTATGCCTTTAGCGAGGGCTGTAAGGTTGAAAACGGTAACGCTAACTACCAGATTAACGAGCTCACAAAAAAAGGAACCCCCTGTGTCACCACCACGGGCACCGACAACAAGTACCTCGGCACTAACGCCGAGGCTCCTGTGACCATGGTGAAAAACGCCCAGGGCCTTTTGGTGCTCTCGGCCATCATCAGCTCGGGTGCGGGTGCTGGCGCGGCACATACCAACTACTCCAATAATGGCGTGTTCCGCGGTTCCAAGGCTTACTGGGGCAGCGATTCGCAAGACCCGGCGATATGCGGCTACCTGTTTGGCAACAAGGAATATGGCAAGGTACGGAATGCTAACTACGCAAATGTGGGCAAGCCTGAGAGTGCTGCTGGCGATTTCGAAATCGCCAAAAACGACGACCAGAAGGCCCCCGGCAAGCAGGGGTGGCACGGCCCGCTCGACCATGATGACGATGTAAATTCGCCCTACCTGGTGGCGTCCTACGCTGCCGACTACCAAACGGGCTATGTGTGCGCGTCGAAATCGATCGGCATGAGCTTGGAGTTCAAGCAGGGCGACACCTACGATATGACCGACTACGGCACGGGGTACGTGGGCCTAAACGGCCGCTACTATTCCAATGCCTGCAATTCGAACCAGCCGGGCACCGACCGCGACCGTATTACGCCGCACGTAGCCACGATCGACGGTAACGGCGCCACCATCACGGTGGGTACCGAAGGCACCGCCTACGGCGTCGTCGAATACGCCGACGACGACTATAAGGTCTCGGGCGTGGGTGGTCTATTCAGCACCGTGATGTTCACCTCCACCAATGTGGGGCAGAGCGTCACCGCGAACGACGGCGCGCAGGTCAAAGACCTCACCTTTAGCAACTGCAACGTAGCGCTCACCTATATCGACACCAACGGCGAAGCCAAACCAGGAGAGGCGCCGAACGACCTTACCGGTGCCGGCCTTTTGGCGGGTGCAACGGCCAACTACGACGACGGCACGTGCGGCATCTACCGCAACGTGCAGATGAAGAACTGCACCGTGTCGGGCGCAAAGAGCGTAGGAGGGCTTCTTGGCAGCTCGGGCCGCGCCAGACGAACTACGAGCGAAGACAGAACCTATATGGTCGAGTTCGGGGACGGGTGGGGCCCCGCGTATCTCTATGACTGCTCATACACTGGCCTTAACGTCACGGGCGAGAAGAATGTCGGTGGCTATGTGGGTACGGTCGCCTCGGCGTGCGGTGTGTGGACAACCGCAGGCACAGGGGTGAGCGAAAGGACCGTTGGCAAAAACTCGACCATAACTGCCACAGGGACAGTGCCCTACGTGGGCGGCGTGCTCGGCTATGTCGAAAGAAGCGATATCTCGGTCAACACCAACATCGGCACCACCACAGCGGCCCAGTCGTCGTGCACGGCAGTCATCTCTGGGGTAAACGTGCTAGCCACCGGGTCGAACTCCGATGACCATATGGGCGCCGGCGGCGTGGTCGGACGCGCCCGTGGCGGCGTTATTTCTATGAGCAACGTGCGCATTGATGGCGGAAACGGCACCGAGAACGCCGTCATCGGCGATAAGGCCGGAACGAACAATAGCATCTACAATGCGGGCGGCCTGATTGGTGAGGTTACGAGTAGCGGTAGCCCCAACAAGTACTGGTTCGACGACTGCAGTGTCAAGAATGTCAGCATCGCCGGCACCGGCAAATGCTCGGGCGGGCTTATCGGCTACTTCTTCAGCAATGTGAATATAGCCTGCAACAACATCGCGATCGAGAACGCTACGATTAAGGGTAACTGGAGCGGCGGTCTGCTGGGCGCGAATAACGCGAGTAACAGCGGATCCGTCGTCATTGACGTTACCAACACAAAGGTATCCAACACCACGTTTAGCGAAAGGTCCAACGGCGGCATTATGGGCGACGGGCGCGGCCAGTTCCATCTGTTAAACGTGCTCATGGACAGCAATAGCTACAATGCGGGCAAAACCCAGGGCGTACTCTTGGGCGAGGTTGACACGGGGGATGGTAAGTACAGCCTTTCCGCAGCGGGCGTGGAAGTAAAGCCCGGTAGTGGCAAGACCACGAGCGACCTGCCGCCGATGGTTTACACGACCAATACGAATACGGCTGCTGTTAACGAGAAAACTTATATTGCCTTCGGCGACTACAACGGCACGGCTGCCGCGCCCAACGAGAACAAAACGCTTTACGGCGCAGGCGATACTGCTACCACGGCAACGAGTCCGTACGTGACCACGAGGCCCGTGAGCACGCTGGCGGTGCGTGCCTCCGACGGCGACACCACCGACCGCTACCTGTTTGGCGACGGCGCCGCCATTGACACCGCGACGACCATCCAAAGCCAAGCGGGTGCCCGCGTTCCCGGCCGCTACACCTACACCAACATCGCCGGCATCAATGATGCCGGCGCATACCAAAACACGAGCACCTATAGCGCGGACAGCTCGCGTAGCACCTATAACGCTAACAACATTACTTCGGGCAAGAAGGCCAAAACTGACTTCCCCGTGCTCGTGATTCCGGGCAACGATACCACGACGGTGGAGAGCTACCTGAACATCGTGACCAATGGCGGCTTCTCCGATGCCCGCCGCCTCAACGGCAGCACCGCGCATGTGACCGCCACCGCCGAGGTCTTCTCGCTCGCCGATAACGGCACCTTCGTCAAGGACGTAGCCGCCTCGCAAGCGCCCGCGCTCAAGGTGCTCAACAATGGCACGAGCTCTATGGCATTCCGCGCGAGCACCGACTGGGACAATGAGCAGGGGCGCTTCACGCTGCTTACGGTCACCTTTAGCGAGGCCGGCCAGAGCTACCGTGTACAGGTACCCATCATCGTCAAGCGCATGCTCGAGATCGACTTTACCGCCACCTACTCCGAAGGTGCGAACTTCAAGGCTGCCGACTATGCGACAAAATACGACAAGCACGTACTTGTGAGCAGCGGCGACACCATGACCGGCTACCTTACCTGGACCTATGGCAGCGCTCGGGGCAAGCCGGTCGATTACGGCTGGAACACGCTGCTCGAAGCCGGCGGCTCTATGGGTCCGCTCAACAAGAGCATAACCTTCGGTGCCACGCTGCCCGAGGGTACACAGCTCACACTCGTGGACACGGCCAACAACAGCCGCGAATATCACTACACGGTGGGCACGGGTGGCGCGACGTCAGTCAAGCTCACCGAGTTTGTGGACGCTGGCAACAAGGCTTACTACACCGAACCGTGGCTGAGCGAAATCGTGGGCGTGAAGGCCGATGAGGCCAAGGAGGACAAGGACGGCGCTTGGGTCAAGCTCGCCGATGACGAGGTCAAGGACAAGAGCCAGGCCGAACTCGCGAAGATGGCTGGCGCCAAGGTCGATGGCGCGTACTACCGCGCGCGCACTTCTTCCGACGCGACGGGCGCGTTCTATACCCTCTCCGTTGATAAGGAAGAGCCCAAGAGCGAAAACTTCTACTTGGTGGTGCGCACGCCGGCGGGGTCCGCGGGCGTCAACGGCTACACCGCCACCACGGTGGACACGAGCCTCAACGAGCACATCAACTACCTGCTGCGAGGCAAGAAAGCAGCCGACGGCAAGGCTGCCGAGGATGGGCACCAGAATACGCCCTCGACCTACAGCGTGGCATCAAACTACACGCACAGCCTCGTTGACAACAAGCGTAACCTCGTCGACAACAGGGACAGCATCAACCGGATGGAGCTCAAGGAAGCCACCTATTCGCTTTCCATGAACGTGAGCGACACCGTGACGTTTGACTCGAGCCAGCAATACACGAGCTCTGACGCGCTGTATTATCAGCTCGATTCGTCGCTTGTCACCTATCATGATGGCGTCATCGCGGGCTCGGTGGGATACCCCACGGGCACGCAGGGCACGTATGAGTTCTACGTTAAGGTGGGTGATAACTACTACACCTGGGGCGGGTCGGGTTGGAATCTGGCCGGCACGAAGGAGACCCCAGTGGTGTCGGGCCTTAGTTGGACTGCGAACGGTGGCGACATGTCACTGGTGCTTGCCGATGCTGAGGGTAATCCCATCGATATGTCGGGCCTGCGCGAGATCGCCAAGAACCATGTCAACGCCTTCACCGTTACCATGAGGGCCGCGCTCACCATGACGGAGCCTGCCTGCCAGGCGGGTATCGTGGCCTCGCAGAACAGCGGCACCGACCGCTACACCAAACCCAACTACCGCGCGTACCTTTCCACGCATGCCGACACGCTCAGCACCAGTAGCAACTCGGCATACAACGATGGCGGCGCCGGCTACTACCGTATGGATGTGGGCTCATCGACCATCGCGCTCGAGGCGTCTAAGAAATCCCAGTTGGGCATCAACATCGATGACCTCAAGTCCGCTGACGGCGAGATCGCTCTGGTGGGTACCTACGACCTGAGCAAGCTCACGGGCGCCGAGGCTAAGATCGACGCCGCAAACACGGTGACCTACACGCTGAGCCTGGAGCAGCGGCAAGATAATGGCGGCTATGCTCCGGTCGGCGATATCTCGAACTACATTACGGTGCTCGGCAGCGATTACCTAGGCACGGGTGCGGCATCCGCCGACGGCAACAGCTATGTGTTCACCGACACCAAGACCAACGGCGCGTTCCTCACGCGCGACGGCAACAGCCTTGCCTTTAAGCATGCCTTCCGCGTTAAAGTGAATACGAATGTTGAGGGTGAGAACCAAACTTACGCAAACTACCGCTTGGTGCTTACGGCCAATATTATGACCGGCAACGTTGTCGACGACACACCGGTCAACGTTAGCAACCTTGATGGCTATTCGCACTCCGACTACGTGACGTACACGCTAGCGCGCATCAACACCGAGGGCATTCGGCACGAGACGAAAACCAACTAGCTACGCGAGGGGCGGCAACCACCCGGTTGCCGCCCTTTTTCTTGTTCGCTTGGCCTACTGCTGCCCCAGCTCTCCACCAACTTTCCAGCTGTCCACTTAACTTACCACTCAAGGTGGAAAGCTGGAAAGTTAAGTGGAAAGCTGGTAAGTTAGGTGGAAAGTTGGAAAGTTGGGAGGTTCGGCATGAATGAGGAGTGGTTGGCGCAGGTTATCCATCATCTGCGGGCAATAGGAAACGACACCCAGCAGTACGAAGTAAAAGAAGCCAAGGGCGCGCTCCCCAAAAGCATCGTCGAGACGCTTTCGGCATTTTCCAACGCGCAGGGCGGCTTTATCATCCTCGGCATTTCCGAAAAGAACGGGTTTATGCCCGTCGAGGGTTTTGATGCCCGCAAGATGCAAGACGCCCTCTCTTCTGCATGTGAAAAGCTGACGCCCGTTGTGAGGCCGGATATCCAAGTGCTCCCCTTCGAGGGTAAGCTGGTGCTTTGCGCGCGCATCAAAGAAATGCATCCACGCGATAAACCCTGCTATATTGCGGCACGCGGAATGTACGATTCGTCCTTTATCCGTACGGGCGACGGCGACCGGCGCATGACTCCCTACGAAATCGATCGCTTTATGGAGGAGCATGTTCAGCCTACATACGACGACGAGCCGGTCGAAGGTGCCACGCTCGATGACCTTGACGCCGATCTTTTGCAAGGGTTTATAAAACGCCAGCGCGAGCTACACCCTAGGCTTTTGGGCACCAGAAGCGACGATGAGATTCTCCTTGACCTGCATGTGACCAAAAGGGTGGACGACGCAATCGTGCCGACGCTTGCTGCAATTGTCGCGATGGGACGGTTTCCGCAAAAGTTCTTCCCACGTCTCAATGTGACCTTTACGGCGTACCCCGGGACCACAAAAACGCAGCGAGTAAGTGATAACAAGCGTTTTGTGGATTCTCAGACCATTTTGGGTCCGATCCCTTTCATGATTGAGGACGTGCTTGCCGCCGTTGCGAGAAACACCCGAAACGCAGCGGTTATCGAGGGCGCGTTCCGGAAAGATGTGCCCGATTATCCGCCCGTGGCGCTGCGCGAGGCGGTGGCGAACGCGCTCATGCACCGCGACTACTCTTCCGCCGCGCGCGGCTCACAAGTGCAGGTCAACTTGTATATCGACCGCGTCGAGATTCTCAATCCCGGCGGGCTGTACGGCGACGTAACGATCGATTCGCTGGGAGTTTCTGGGGTTTCGTCATCCAGAAACCAGTTCCTTTCAAATATCCTCGAGACCACGCCGTACCCAGACGGTGGCTACGTGGTCGAAAATCGCGGCACTGGTTATCAGGAGATAGGTGAGCAGCTCGAGCGGGCAAACATGTTGCCGCCCGAACCAAAGAACTCGACAGTTTCTTTTTCGTTGACGTTCGATAAGCGAAAGATAATGCGGGCGGAACAGGTGACGTCTGTGGGGCATGTGGACGAGGCAATCTTGGATTACCTGGCAACACATTCTTCGGCCTCGACCAAGGAGCTCACCGACGCTTCGGGTTTGAGCAGGAGCGCCGTTTCCAACCACATAAAAGGCTTGATTGGTGCGGGCAAGATTGAGGCGATGGAGCCTCCGCGCAGCCCGCGACAACGGTATCGACTCGCGAAGTAGGGCTGTCCGTCGCCCATGCTTCGGTCTCCCAACTTCTTTCCAGCTTTCCACTTAACTTACCACTTAAGGTGGAAAGCTGGAAAGTTAAGTGGAAAGTTGGGAAGCAAGTGGAAAGCTGACATGTTAGGTGCGGACTGACGAGGGGTTAATAATTGCACAAACCATACCAGCTAAACAAAAAGATACCAATCTGGTTGGTAAAACACCGTCAATGAGCCGCGAGCCAACTAGCTGCGTAAATAAAACCTAAAGAACTGTTGCAAATGAATGGCAAATACCCAGATGCCGCCGTTGCGATTTTCAATTAACTGTTACGCGGGAACAGCAAAATGCTACTATCTAACATGCACGTAAGAAAGCAGATTAACGGTTAAGGCTAAGAAGTGGCAGGTATGTCGGAAGCAACTAGGACTCGTACGCATGCGCCCGAGGTTAGGCAGCGCGCCGTCGAGATCCTCCAAGAGGGGGTCGGTCACCGCGCCCTCGCCGCAAAGCTTGGCATTCCCCAGGCCACGGCTCGTCAGTGGGCCCGCGCATATGCCGTGGGCGGTGCCGACGCCGTGCTCAACGCGGGCGCTCGTCATCACACCTATTCGTACGACGTAAAGCTCGCCGTGGTTAAGGACCGTTTGGAAAACGGCCTGACGGTTCGCGAGGCTATGATCAAGCACAAGATTCCCAGCGAGTCTTCAGTCAAGGCTTGGTGCCGCCAGTATCGCGAGAGCGGTGAGTCCGCGCTGGTCGATAAGCCGCGCGGCCGCAAGCCGCGCGTTAAAAAGGCGGAATAGCGAACGGGATGGTGCGCCCACAGGG
>OLPO01001031.1_pt1 | contig 20392 bp, 25 predicted proteins | sample 1672831 | NCBI WGS metagenome assembly OLPO01 (sample SAMEA3136728, study PRJEB25190) | human gut metagenome
CCTGCCGATGCCGTAACACAAAATGGATCGCTTAACTTTAACTTTGTGCGCGACACGCAGAAGAACCAACAAGCGGCTAACAAAGAGACGGCTAACACGCTTAACAAAGTGACGGCCTACAATATGGCTATAGGGCTTGCAAATAAAAAGGGAGAAGAGATTAAAGAACAAGAGGACTTGGTGAATGCTATATTCGGCTCGCTCACCACTTCGCAAAGACGCAATTATAATCATATCGCGGCAAATGGCGGCTATGGTAAGGGACACCCTACTTTGGCTAAACCTAACACAAGTGGCGGAACAGGACATCCTCACACCTCCACCCACACCCCTACCGACAACGCTCCCACCTACGACGAGAAGAGCATTGAATGGTACGACAAGGAGATTAGCAAGCAGAAGGAACTGGCGCAAAGCACTAACAACCTCGACGCAGCGAAGAAGGCTATGGCTGAGGCTACACGGCTGGAGGGAGAGCGCAAGGAGTTGGCCGTGAAGGTGGGAATTGAGAAGCCTGACGCGCCAGAGGTGAAAACTGCGTTGGAGGATCTGCAGGACCAACTACGCGCGGCTCAAACGGACTTCGACAATGCTGTGACCGTGGAGGCGAAAGTAGCAGCCATGACGAAGGTGGACGCGCTACAGGCACAAATCAATGAGGCTACGAACGGCCGACTTACGATTGAAGCGGAGGTTGAACCGCAGTACACGCAGACTGGCTCAGTAAGCGATAAGCGCAAGTCGTATGCCAACGCGCAGACGAAGGCATCGCGCGTCAAGAACGACTACGACATTGGCCTCATCAGTAAGGAGGAGGCGCAACGACAGGTGGACGACATTAACAGGGTGTTGTCGTCGCTGAAATTGAAACCTATCACCGTGGACTTTGACACGACAAGCGTTGAAAAGGGGACGGGCAAGATGCGCGAGGGCGCACAGAGCATTCAGCAGTTGGGCAGCAGCATCGCGCAATTAGGCTCACAGGTGCAAGAGCCTGTACTCAACATTGCGGGTACGATAGCACAAGCCATTGCTACAATGGTGTTGGGCTACGCTGAGGCTTCGAAAGATGCAAGTAAGCTTACGCCCTTCGGGTGGATAGCCTTTGCCGCTACAGGACTGGCTACGTTGCTGACGATGATAGCCTCTATCAAGTCGGCCACGAGCGGCAGCTACGCGCATGGTGGCATCATACCTGGGGGCAGCTATTCGGGCGACCGATTGACGGCCAATGTCAACTCGGGTGAAATGATTATCAACCGTCGTCAGCAGTTGCAGCTCTGGCGCATGGTGCAAGCGCCTTTGGCCTCAGCTCCGCAGTACACAACGCCTTCGAGCATGGTGCCGAGCCTCAACCTCGCGGCCTTACGCAATAGCTTTGGTGCGCAGCGCGTCGACGTGAATGTGAGTGGACGCATCAGCGGACGCGACTTGCAACTCATTACCGATAAACGAAACAAAATTACTTCAAGAGCATAGAGTTAATGTGCAAATGTGAGAATGTGCAAATGTGCAAATTGTCGCCTTTGTACGCTGAGTAATTAAGACATTATTCAATCATTTGCACATTTGCACATTCGCACATTTGCACATTAACCACGCATTTGCACATTAACACATTAGCATCATGCTTTATAAAAGATACGCTGGCAGTTTTGTTAACTGCAAGGGCCAAACGTGGCGGGTCGAAATATGGCAAGCGGCCAATGCGCCTTTCACTTCCGTTGGTAGCCTCACGTTTGATGCCGACACGCCACTTGAATTAGAATGGGAGGAGCGCGAAAAGTACGAAACCACTTGTGGCGCAACGCTCACGATCAACATCGTAAGTCCTGCTGACCGCACGTTTACTGACCTCTTCCAAATCAGTCCAGGCAATGTCATGGCACACGTCTACCTTGACGATGCGCTCTTTTGGGTGGGTGGCCTCGACTGCGAAACGTATGAAGAGCCTTACCAATCGGAGAAGGACTACACCGTTACACTCACCTTTACTGACTTCGGCCACATGCAGCGCCTAAAGTATGGCGAAATGGGGGGCATTAAGTCCGTGCGCCACTACATTGACTATTGCCTTGAGCAGGTGGGCCTCAGCGCAGTGCCAGTAGAGGTGCTTACGTCGTTAGAGATGAACGACAACGTGCTATGGGAGCATTGTGACCTTACACGCCTATACGTTGATGCTGCCAACTTCTACGATGAGGACGGTGAAGCCTCAACGCTTGACGAAGTGTTGAACGGTGTGCTGCAACCGCTTGCCTTGCGTATCGTGCAGCGTGCGGGCAAAATCATGGTGTACGACTTGAATGCGCTGCGCAATAATCCACCCAAGGTAGAAGAAATCACCTGGGACGCTACGGAGCAAACGCTATCGGTAGATAAGTTGGCGCAAGCGGCCGTCGTTAAGTTCTCGCCCTACACGGGAGGCGACCTGCTGAGCGACAACAGCGTAACCATAAAACAAGACCGACTGACAGAGGTGGGCAGCGTGTTTAACATGTTTGGCCCTGGGTTCAAAACGTACGAGATAAGTCGTTTCTTCCATTCTGCCTCTGATAGTGCTGCCACTGGCCTTACGCAAAAGCACCCCGATGCGCATTTCTTCAAAATGGTGAAGACGGGTACGGGGGGCGGAGCGTGTGAGGGCCTTGCGTGGCTGGCCTTAACGAATTGCTGGCCGCGCAATAACCTCACGCTCAATGGGCAACAATCGCCTTTGGGGAGAGACGCCCATTATGCCTATGTCGAAGCGAACACAAGCGAAAACGTCATTACGCGTGCCTTCAACGACCTATCGGGGAAGTCGGACGAAGTGCTGATGCGTTTCCCTCGTGTGTACTGCCCCGCGGCCCAAAATCAAATATCAGAAGATGTGATGCGCTCTTATATACGCCTCACTATGGAGATGATGATAGACCCCCGCCTCAACCCCTTTGCTGATGCAGCGGACGAAACGAACGAAAAGGATAACTTTAATTGGTGTAAGGTGCGCGAGGCTTACTGCTACATTCCCTTCTCGCTCGTCTTGTTTGACGGCAATGGCAAGGCCATAGCACAATATCAGGCCAAAGGCTACAATAACGAGGGTCATTGGGTTGCGGTTGAATACGACGATGCGAAATATTTCACCCATGCTCCCTCTTACCTCCTTTACTATGCCAACTCTAAGAGTGATAGCATAAAGGAGGAGAGCGGCATTCAAGGGTGGTCGAAGAACCATACACACACCCTTGGCCACGAACGATCTAATGAACAATACGCCACGGAGGGCGAAATCATTCCCCTGCCGAACACTGCGGGGTACTTAGAGTTGACCATTTATACAGGCTGCATCATCTTCGACGATAGGGACGGGAAGGGAAAGGAATACCCCATTACCAATCCTCAGACGTGCCAACTCGACAAGTCGTTGCCCGACCCTAACGGACTGCGCGACGTGTGTATTAGTACGCAGACCTCTAAACGGGGGCAACGTATGAATTGGGCGCAAAGGTGGTGGCTTTACAAGTTTCCGAAGTTGGAGATCGTGCAAGGCCTCATCGCTGAAGCGGTTGAGAAGAGTGATGCCGAATACAGCGCATGGATAAACGCGAACGCAAAGGACGAGATAAAGATTGACACCATTTGCGGCACAGCCTTTGGGAGTGACTTGGGGGTGACGGCACGAGGCGCCTACAAAATGTGGTATTCGTTTTCTCCTGGCCCTGGGCAGACGGATATTCCTCAACGATGTTTCCTGCGTCGCACCAACACGTCTGCGCCTTGGCTGATTGAGTACGACTTGTTAGGGCTACTCTTTAGCCAGTATGGACACCGCGTGCCTACGCTTGAGGGAGAGGCCATTACTCCGCTCTCACCGCTACAGCTCTTCACCGACCGCGCGATGCCGAGTGAGGACCTCTTTATGATGAAAAGTGAGGTACTCAGCGCCTACGACGGCACGAGTAATATTAAATTTGTAAGGCTCGAACCCGAGGAATGGAACAAAGAAATCATTAAATAAGCTATGGACTATAAAGTTACAACACGATACGTTACAGCCACGCCACGCAGAGCGCGCAAAGGCAATAACGCTGAGGCCTCAGCCACAAGCAGCGGTGGCGGTGGGGCTTCCATAAGCAGCGGCAGTACTCCCTCGGCCGATGCTCACACGCACCCCAATCTCGACACGCTGAATCAGCTTGACGCTACTCCTGCCGACGGCTACCTCTATCTGGATAGTACCGACACCGACACGGGCGAAACCGTCCGTACCAAGGTGAAGGCAGGATTTGCCGATGAGGCTGCCTCTGCCGACCACGCCACCACGGCCGACCACGCCACGAATGCTGACAACGCGGCCCATGCCGCCAAAGCCGATCATGCAGCCGAAGCCGCTCATGCAGCCACGGCCGACGACCTTACGCAATGGGGTACGGCTGACGAGCGTTACCTAAGCCGCCAACACGACGACACGGCCGAGGGGAGCGTCACCTTCCGCAAGGCTACCAACTTCGAAGCCTCAGCACAAAGTCCCGACTTCGTGAGCAATGGCTTCGCGGGCAGTGGGTGGGCTGCACAAACGGCCGAAGATGGTAAAACTTACGTGGAGGCTGACAACCTCCGCATTCGCGGAAGGCTCACGGCCTTTGAACTCGTTATCGAAAAGATACGTGCCATTTGTGGCGCACTGGGCATCAGCCAAGCCTGCGGCCGCGTGAAGAGCGTAGATGGGGACGCTACAAACTATTACTTAGTATTAGAGGGGGACGACACGCACGGCTACGGAGGTTTCCAAGCGAACGACTACATACGTTGCCAACGCTGGACATCGAACGGCGCTCGCGGCTATTGGGTAAGAGTTAGCTTCATAGGCAGCACAGCAGGCGGCCACGACAATGTGTTGGCCATTAATAGGTCGGAGTTCGATGCCGCCATTGTCGAACCTCATGCGGGCGAGGTCAACGCTTACGACCACGTCGTGCAAGATGTTCCCGCGCAAGTAGCCCAACTCGTAACAGACGACCTCTCCGCCCTCATTACTGCCGACGACGGCACGTCCATGCTCCTTGCCGACAATAGCAACGCCCCCATTGCAGGACAAATGGTACTCCCCGAAGCAGGCGACGAGTTGGTACAATACGGCAACGCTACCGACCCCACACGTCAAAGCGCCATTTACATTCACGCCAACGGCACGGGCCAACCTGCTATCGACTTACTCACCGACATCACCTCCAAGAGCTTTGTCGGTTGTCTCGCTTGTCGCCTTGGTGGCTACCTACCCACAGGCGGCTTTGGCCTTTACGCCAAGAATGGACAAATCATCTCCCTCTCACCCGACGGACATACCACTCACTACAGCCTCAACCCTGACGGCTCGTTTTCGCTCGGACAAGGGGCTATCGAATACAACGGCAAAGGGGGCGTTACAATAGGGAACAATGTTACGATCAAATGGGGGCCACAGAGCCAAACGACCTACAAATGGGCCGTTAGTGATAATGGAACGAGCGCGCCTAATCATGATTGGAGCAGCACGTTCCCTACTGACGTAGCGCAAGGTAAGTACATTTGGAAACGCACATTTTATCCCGACGGCACTGAGACGACAGAGCTGATTGGCTTCGTTGGTAAGGACGGTGTTAACGGACCGCAAGGCCCTATTGGGCCACGAGGTGATGACGGAGCAGACGGAATAAGCCTACATAGCAACCTACTCGTGCATACCGACTTCGCACCAAGGGCAGAGAACTACGCTGGCACGTGGCTCAATTTCCGCTCCTCGCTCGCTACAATTAATGGAACTTTAAAAGAGGGGGCTGCAGTTGGTGATACGGATATGCTCTCGGCTTCGGTATCAACACAGACTGACATGTTGCAATATGATGTAACAAAGTTGCTCAGCCCTCAGACGTGGTACGTTATAGGCATTACAATGCGAGGCACAGGTACTGCCACTGTATATTGTTATCCCGATACGAACGAGCAAACAATCTACGTTGACGGAAAGGCAGGCGATTCTCCAAGTGACGCAAGTGCTGCATTTGCATTGACCTCAACATGGAGACGACATTACATCGCATTCGTTACGAAGTCAAGCCTTAGTGGTACAAAGTATGTACTTGTACGATTGTCAAGTGGCTCGCAAGCAGACATCTCTATGGTTACATTGGGTAAACCATACGAAGGTGGATCAGCATTAGCAGCTGACGGCTACATTCAGAATGATGCGCAGCTTATTCGCATGGCTACACCGTCCAACATGGAGACGTTCTGCGGCATCAACTCTTTGTGCGCATGGCGAAGCAGCGAACGTGAGTTTGACTTTTATTCGCAATCGTTAGGCTCAACAATCATGTCGGGACAATGGTACACACTATCTTTCTACGCACGTGGCTCAGGTAGTATCAACACATACGTATATGATTATGGAGGACGCGTCTTGTCTGATGCAAGCGCAGATATGCCATTAGCAGACGGAGTGAAGGAAACTGCATTTAAGAATGACGGGAGCCATACATGGCCGCTAACCTCAGAATGGGTGCGCCATATCTACACATTCCGCGTGCGCCCTGACGGCTCTTATGCCAGTCCGCTCTTACTATTCAGAGCAACAATAGGCACGAGCGGTGACTTCATCGCTATCAATCAAGTAAAGCTTGAATTGGGCAAAAACGCTTCGGATTGGTGCTTAAACGAAATGGACAAAAAAGCAGTCTCCTTGCCCGATTGGCTGAAAGCCTTCAATGGCTATACCATGAGCGGTGACAACTACATAGCAAGTGGTAATGCGTTCTTCGGTCGAAAAGAGATTGATGGCACTTACACAGGCTGCATGATGTCGTCTAACGGATTGCAGATAGGTGGCAATACTGTCGTAGGTATGTACGCATTAGACCACAACGAGCTGCAAGTAGCAATCGACCCCGTAAACAAACAATACTACTTCAAAGGCAAGGTGTATGCCGATGAAGGAGAATTTAAAGGGACGATAAAGGCAGATAAGGGCTACTTTAACGGTGTGGTGACAGGTTCTGTGAGGAATAGCACTACAATTATAGATAAGTCTAATTATAGTTATTACACCGAGGATTTAAATGGAGGGGGGATAGGACTCCGATTCGATAGAACCGACTCTATTATATATTTAAATTTTAATGACGGAGAGAATAAATTTTCATTTGAAGAAATGATATTTTATTTGATACCCTACTCCTACAGCACTGAAAGCGTTTCAAGTTGTTTAGCCCTATTAGGAAAAACATACATAATATACCACAAAGGACTTAAAAAATTAAAATTAAAAGGCAAGTTCCTTAAGAGCGGTGAAGTATCTACAGTGTATGAAACTTCTATTACATCGGCTGGTTCTGTTGTAAAATTGACACTGCAACTTGACAAGAATGGTGTATTCTATTGGGAATACGTAGCTGTAGTATCAACACCAAATATACCAACAATATCTTCTGGCGCGATGCCGAATAAAAATGGGGCATTAATTTTTGGCCCTCCTGAAACATTCCCACCAGTAATTAAGCCCGACCCGCTTGTCTAATGATAAAAAAGCGCACCCGAAGGCGCACCATAAATTACAACCATTACAAACATACAAAAAACAAATAACATGGCAACAAAGAAACTCTCAGAAGCATTAGCCGAGTTGCAAGCAGCAGCGAGCGTCAGCGGATTGGACGTGCGATTGGTCGTTGCTGGGCAGACCGACACAGACAACGCACAAACTATCACGCTACAACAATTGCTCACGGCATTGAATGTACCCACTGTGCAGACTCCTGCGAATGGAACAACTAAGAACTACATTTATTCGGCAAGCAGTGATGAAATGCATACAGCATTGAGTGGCAAGATATGGATGTACACGCACACTGATCGTAACTTGTTCCTCCGATTTAAGCACTGGGGCGCAGCCAACGACACCGAACAAACCAATTATAGCCAAGTATTGTTATGCCATTTGGTAAACAATAACCAAGACGGACTGATGGATAAGTATGTGTTTGCTCGCATCAAAAATCACAATCTTGCAGAAGGGCAGAGTACTACAGACAAGGTGATTGTCAACTACACAAACTTTGCAGAAAGTGGCAACAAACAACTTGTAATCACTAAGGCCACCACTGCAAAGGCAGGTGTAATGACAGCAGAGGATAAGACAAAGCTTGATAATTTAACTGCTTATGCGCGTGACCTCGGAAACTTTGAATCGGAGGAAGCGGCTCTTAATGCGCTTAAAGCTATTGAAATATCAAGCAACTCTAATATTGTACACGTACATTGCACGTATGCTGATGGTGCGATGAGCATTACAATGATGTAAAATGTTGAAAATGATTATGCAAGACAAATTATTTTCAACAAATCAAAGGTCTTTCAACGTGCTATTTATTTTACTGATGGCACTCGCCAAGAAATAAGTCATGCAGAAGATTGGAGTTGTCTTTTCGGTGATAGATTACAATGGAATAGCGGAGAGAATAAATATGTATTACGCCAATTCGATTTGTCGTTCAATCAGAAATATACAGACCCTATCCCCACCGCAACAACGACAAATGATGGCCTCATGAGTAAAGAAGACAAACAACTACTGGAAAATATTAAAGCACAACTTAATTTATAAGGCGTTTTATTTGGATAGTACAAAATAATGTAGTATCTTTGTGTTGTGTTAAATAAGTAATGACATTATGAAAAGAAAGGTTTTAAAAGTAACAGTTTCTGAAGAAGAGTACGAACTGTTAGAAGCCATTAGGAATTATAACAAGAGTTATCCCGATGGCTATCCACAATTAATGTGGTACGCGCAAGAGTTGTTTGACAACATGCTTCGCCAACCTTATTAAAGTCAAAAAAATCCCGCTCAAAGCGGGCGGGATTTTTATATATAAAGTTATGGAAGATAGTAAGATTACCGATATGAAGGAACGCTGCAAAGACATTTTAATGAGCGTTTCGTGGTTGGATTTTAGCAACCGTTATTTTAATCGTTCCTCGTCGTGGTTTTATCACAAGATGGATGGGATAGATGGCAATGGGGGAAAAGGCGGTTTTACCTTAGAAGAAAAAGAACAATTTAGGAATTCATTATTAGATCTTGCGAATAGGATACGCAAGACTGCCGAAAATATATAAAATTCAGCCAAGTCATTACTATATAACACACAAGCCACCTATGGCTGATAGGTGCAAGTTAGAGCCTCATGCTATTAAGTGTGAGGCTCTTTGCAACCATGCACGTATATAACATACGCCCTTACTCCTCACCGTGTAAGGGCTTTTTTTTGTATTCCCCTCCTCTCATTTTGTGAGCCATTTGTGAGCAGCAAACAAAGCCAAATTCTAAAAGTATATGATAATCAATACATTATACACAATCGCGCACCTGCTTTGGGAGCAGGGGGTCGTGGGTTCGAATCCCGTCGCCCCGACATGAGGAAAACCGCTGATTATCAAGTTGTTAAGGCTTGGTAATTGGCGGTTTTATTGTTTGTTGTTACTCGTTTTTTTACCGCATTTTGGCCTCATTTTGGCCGTTTTTGGCTTATTTTGTATCGTTTTTGTGAGCTATTTGTGAGCAAAAAGGGTTAAAAATGTAGGTAATGGCATATAAATTAAAGTGGTATTTAGATTTAAGGCGTAAGGACGAACAAGGGAAAGGGCGGCTTTGTATCGTTATTTACAATCGTGGAACGTCGGCAATGCTGAGCACGGGGGTGATGTTGCGCGAGGGAGAGTTCGTGAACGGTAGGGTGGTGGGCGCGCCCATGGCGGCACAGCTGACGCAGTTGCTGCGACTGAAAATGGCAAAGGTGCAATTGACTGTTGAAGAGGTGGCGTGCTTTAATGATGTTCAAGCAATGAGGGCAAGCGAGATTAAGGCGGCTTTGCTCGATCGGCTGGAGTTGAATGGGAATGGGGGTGAGGCCGTTGGAGAGGAGAAACAGGAGGAAGCGCGTTTTTTGCCGTTTGCTGAAACGTTTGTGAGTCGGTGTAAGAAGGAAAGAACGGCGGGCGTGTATAAAATGACTTTACAGAAGTTGAGGAAGTTTTGTAAGTTGGAGGAGTTGTGCTTTAAAGATGTGACGGTGGGGTGGCTGAAGGATTTTGAGGTTTGGATGGCTGACACCTGCAGCACGAACACGCGGGGCATACACTTTCGCAATATTCGTGCCGTGTTTAATGCTGCAATAGATGAAGAGGTGATACCGGCCGAAATGTATCCTTTTAGGCGATTTAAGATAAAGAAGGAGGAAACGATGAAACGCTCGCTAAGGTTGGAGGATTTGAGGCGGTTGATGCGTTACCCTTGCGAAGAGTGGCAAAAGAGGTATGTCGACCTTTTTATGCTTTCGTTTTATCTGGCGGGCATTAATATGATTGACCTCATGGAGTTGCCTCCGCTGAATGAGAGTGGCGTGATTGAATACAGGCGGAGCAAAACGGGGGTTGTGTGTCGGCTGACGGTTCCACCTGAAGCGCTGGAGATTATTGAGCGTTATAAGGGGGTGAAACGTTTGCTTTATTTTGGCGAGCGTTTGAGTGGTGGCGTTGAGGCGTGGAAGGGTTTCCTTCGTAACGTGAATGACGGGCTGCAACGTGTTGGTCCGTCGTGTTATGTGTACGTAAAGCATAAGGGCAAACGGGCGAAAGAACGGGTGAAAGTGTATAGCGGTTTGTTTCCCGATCTTACCTCCTATTGGGCGCGCCACACGTGGGCAACGTTGGCCTCAGAACTTGACGTGCCTGATGCAGTGATAGATGCTGCTTTAGGTCACAAGTCGCCCTATCCAATGGCCGACATATATATAAGGCGAAACGCTAAGAAGGTAGATGAAGCCGTGAGGCGCGTGATTGATTATGTAAGGGGGTAAAGTTTTTTATATCTTTATGGCAAAAATATTTGGCTATAAGTATAAATTTTATTACCTTTGTAATGCAAAACAGAAAGGAACGCGCATGAATAAATTGAAAGTAAGAGAAGTTATTCAGCTACTGAAAAAGGAAGGCTGGGTAGAAATTAAGGCCAATCATGGCGATCACCGACAGTTCAAGCACCCCACGAAGAAGGGTAAAGTAACTGTAAGAGGTAAGATGAGTGAAACGCTTAACGATTTTCTTCTTCTAAGCATTTGGCGACAGGCTGGTTGGAGAAAGTAAATTAAAAGGTATGGAAAGGGGTTGAACCTTTCCATAGCCTTAGAATATATAAGACTTTTAAAAGTATGGAAAAGATAAAGGTAAAGGTGGATTGGAGTGATAAGAATTTTGCAGCGGTGACAGATGATGCTCGTTTGTGTGGCATGGTGTTAGTAACGGCTTCGACTTATGAAAAGTTAATGAGCGATTTGCGTGATGCTATTGTCGAACATGTTGAAGGCGTTGTGGCTGATGGTGATGACTTGCCAGAATGGTTGAAGTGTGGTGTGTATGAGTTTGAGGTGGATTTAGGTGCTGCCGCTTTGTTGCGTTGTTGTTTGCAGTACACAACATTTGCGGCCGTTGCTCATGCTACTGGCATTAATCAAGCTTTGCTGACGCATTATGTAACGGGGCTAAAAGTGCCTCGTGACAAGCAGCGAGCGCGTATTGTTGAAGGTTTGCACCGTATAGGTGAAGCTTTGTTGTCTTTAAAATAGAAATTAAAGCGTTATGCTTTTTGTTTTGCATGCCTCCCACGTGAGTGGGGGGCTTTTTTTGTCGGTTTCATCGTATTTTGGGGGGTGGTGTTCGCATATTGCAAAGCACCCCACTAACGCAAGCCGTTAGTGGGGTGCTTTGTGTGTATTTACATGCGTTATTTAACATAACATTGATTCTTTACATTTTGGGGGACTAATGTCCCGCCAAAAGGACCTTTATAAGTCTTTCTTTTTCTTCTATAAGTTTCTTTAGATACTCGTTTTCTTTCTGCAAAAAAGCCACGTCGGAGGCAGCATCCGACGTCAAAAAAGACTCGCTTTTATCGATACTTTGGCTATTCACAAGTATTCCCTGTAGGTTGTTATGGTTTCCACTAACATTTACCGAAGTACTATTGTCCTCAGGTAAAAGCATGTCCCCCTCCCCTGTAAGCAGCCAATTACCATCAACTTGTGGGAAACGTTGCTTGATACGTACAAAATCTAAGGTCTCTCGTGCCTTCCATGTGGATACTGTGCTCTGACGCACGTTTAAAAGTCTGGCAAATAGCGTTTGATTACCATGCGCATATTGCAGCACTAACTGTTCTAATTTTTCTTTATTATTCATTTTTATTGGTCTAAATGTCGCAAAATGCCTAAATAAACGCAAAAACGTTTGGTTTATGTTTGCAATTTATTATATCTTCGCACTCGTAAACAATGTTTACCGAACGCAATAAATGTTGTTTAAACTGCAAATGTAAAGAATCAATGTTATGTTTACAAGCAAAAGGGTATGAAAAAAGGATTAATAAGGCTTCCGAGTGTTACGGCAACGTTGCGCAAAATGGTGATGGGTGATAGTATCCGATTGGATTTTCAGAGCGTGTCTCCGCAAGGGCTGTATCAGGCGAAGAAGAGATTGAATGCTCAGACTGGCAAAGAAGAGTGGAAGAGTAGGGTAGTGACTGACGAACGTGGGCGAAAGTTTTACGAAGTGACTCGCAAGGTCGTGAGTGGTGATACAAAATAATACGAAAAAGTTATGACGACAGAAGAACCAAGGGTTGTCGACTCGGGCCGCTATGGCATGAGCGACGCGGCAAAGATTTTGGGCGTTGCGCGTTGCACTTTGCGGCGTTGGATATATGCTGGGCGCGTGAACGTAGGGTTTAGGAATTTGAACGGACGAATGTTTATAACTGGACAGGAATTAAAAAGAATTTGGAGCGAGCAGTGGTGATGCTGCAAGCGCAAGAGCGAGAGCAAGACTCAAACGACAAAAGAGCCAAGCAGAAGCGCGAACAGTGGTAATGCTGTGAGCGAAGCGTCAGGAGGCGGCCCTTGGGGTGTGTGCAGCGGCACATGTAGAACGGCTGAGGGCTGAATGCTGCAAGCGGTTGCGGTGTTGCTGAATGGCGATGTTGATGAATGGCGAAAGAAACGAGAAAACAACAAAACGACAAAACAACAAACAAACTAAAAACGGAAAACGATATGAACATTTTAGATAAAGCGCTGAAGGTGGCGAAGTGTGCGGCCTGTGCAGCCGTTGTGCTGACGGGTTTTTATTACGCCAGCCGTATGGATTACGAGGACGCGGTGTTGAACGAAATGAAGAACAATGGTACTTACTACGCCATGAGCCAGGAACACCCCGATTGGGACGAAGCTGAAATGGTGAAGGAGTACACCGAGCGGAAGCTGCAGCGCGAGGAGGAAACGCGCGCGATGCGTAAGCGTTACGACGGTCGTTAGTATGTTATAACTTTTAAAGGTTGGTAAGAATATGGATAAAGGAGACGTACATGAATACGTAGAAAGGATAAAGCGCAACAACAAGGATTTGCACCTATTGCTAATCGACTTTAGGCTTTACATCGTCGGTGTTGAGAAGCGCTGCAAATTCCCTGACCTTGTAAGGGACTACACCTACGAGCAAGCAGGAATGGACTATGCTCTCCATTGTGTTGCATCTATTTTGGCGGCTTACAAGGAGAGTGGCGACGAGACTGACGCGCTCATCTCCTTGATGACGTATTGCAGCCGCTGGGCGTGCGCTTCGCCTTATAGTGACGACCGCTATGCCGATACGCAGCGTGCTAAGGGTGAGAACTCTATCAAAATCAAGATAGCGCGCTGGATAAGGGCCAAGGCGGGTGAATGAAAGGTGGTGAAATGGTTTTACTCATAATTTTATAAAGTTCTAATTGTATGCCCCGTCACGCGCTGACCATGGGCTTCTAATTCATTCATAGAATGGGTGGGACTATTCGGTTCGTGATGAATAGAATAGTCAATATAACGCGATAGGTGGTTAATCGGATAGACCGCACTCGCTAATAAGCTGAGGTGCTTAGGCCGTTAGTTGGGTTCGACTCCCGACCGCGTTGCATTCGTGTGAATAAGGTAAGTTTAGATTATTAAGATTGTATCCCATTATGGTTCGTGAGAATAGTAATGGGAAAGACGAGGAGTATAGGCCGTTAATCGGATAGGCGGCAAAGAGAGGTATCGTCGTCTGCTGCATGAAGTTCGCTTTGGGTTATTGGGTATGCAGTGGATAAACTTCGAAACAATCGCACATTAGTGGGTTCGACTCCCACACTCCTCACTCAACCATTTTATTAACGAAAAACGGAAAATTATGAACAGAAGATTTTGGGTAGAGGTACGCGTCAGTTATGACGGTGTGACCGAAAAAGGAGAGAAGGCCAACATGAAGGAGACGTGGTTAGTACGTGCAGCCACTTTCGCAGAGGCTGAGTCGCGTGCTACTGAAAAAGTATGTGCTTATAACGGTGTCGAAGACGTAGGTGTGGAGGCTTGCGTGAAGCGCAACATAGCAGCCTTTTGGGTAGGTTCTCTAAATGGCGACAAGTTTTATAAGGTACGTTGTGAAGGCCTTCTCGTCAACGAGAAGACAGGCAAAGAGCGCATCGTTAAGCGTGATTACTTGGTTCTGTCTCCTAACATGCTTGATGCTTACGAGACATTCTTTAAGTGCATGAGTTACTCTGAATTTAGCGAGATTGAGGTGTTAGGCATCAATCTTACCCCTATCGTTGAGGTATTGAGCGACCAAGAGTAAATAAGCCGTTTGTACACTATCAACCATTAAAGCACGACGCTGCGGTGTGAGTTGTTTCCCCATTGCTTACATATAGTGAGTGAGGTGTGAAGCTTGCAATGCGCAGTCCAAATACGAAAGAGGATGACACAGGAGGGGGAAAGACGCAATGAGTGTTCTTTCTATCCTTGCAATGCGAACTCGGGCGATGACACAGGAGGCCGCCTCACTCCAATAAGTGGTGAGGGGAATGCGACAGAGAGGGCCGCAGTGTTGTGCTACTTATTGACTTTACACGAAACCACACGAATTATGAGCCGACAGAAGAAGTCGGGCTTAGATTACTTCCCTTTTGAAGTAGACTTTTTTCAAGACATTAAGATACGCAAGTTAATTCGGCGTAACGGTGGTAAGGCGATCGCAGTATATGCTCTCCTGCTATGCTATATTTACAAGAGTGGGTATTTCATGACGTGGGATAAAGAGTTGCCCTTCATCATTTCGGAACAAACGGGGTATGGAGAGGTGTATATACAAGAAGTCTTAGAGAGCTGCCTTACGTTAGGGTTGTTAGATAGGCGTATGCTTGACGAGGAAGGTGTACTGACGAGTAGAGGTATTCAAGAACGATACAAAAAGATATGTGTAGATAGTAGGCGTGCAGCATCGATTGAGCGATACAACCTTATCGACGAAAATTCGACTGAAACTGTCGAAAGTTCGACGAAAGACGTATCAATCTTCGGTAAAAAAGCCGATAAATGTACAAACTTGTGCAAGAAAGCACCATTTCTGCGCAAAAGTGTGCAAGAAAGTACACAAAGTAAAGTAAAGGAAAGTAAAGAAAAAGACGATGTAGAAAAAGTGCCACCGTCGCCACCGACGACGGAAGACGTTGAAGCCTCGTTTACGGGATTGTTAGCATCGTTGAGGGCTGAGGCTTCATGGTGTGAGTTGGTGCGTATGCGTTACCACTTGGGCGATGATGAGCTACACGAGTGGCTTGACGCCTTTGCGCTCGACTGTCGCGTCAACGACAAGGCGCAGCACACCGACCTCACCGACCTCAAACGCCACTTTACTTCATGGCTTCGCATTCAACAACAACAAAATCGCAACTGTCATGGCACGAAAAATAGCAATGCCAGCTCCCTTGCCCGACGCAAAGGAGTTGATGTCGCAGCTACTTCGGCAGCGGACTACAGCACACGCCTTTAGGCTTCCCCTGGCGGTCGCAGACGCTTACTGTCTGCTCTACTCTGCCTACGAGGTGGAGGTGGAGCGCAGAGGGCGCACGCTGCAAATGGACGAAGACACGACGCGCATCGTAGGCGAAGTGGCTCACCACCTTACTGGGCCGCAACCAAACGGGCTGCTATTCTGTGGCACAACGGGCAATGGTAAGACCACCTTGGCATTGGCCCTGCAGAATGCCGTGGAATGGCTCAGGGCGCGGAGTATGTTGCCCACGGAGTTCATGCAGTACGACCTCGACACGGTACGCTTCGTTGAGGCTCGCCACGTAGCTGCCACCTACAAGACGACGAAAGATCGCCTCATGAGCATTGGGGTGTTGGCCATTGACGATGTAGGCACAGAGCCTGCCGAAGTGGTCGACTACGGCAATGTGATAGAACCGATCACCGAGCTACTTGAGGCGCGTTACGCTCGTGGCCTCTTCACCCTTGTCACTACCAATCTAACGGGGCAAGAGCTGCGGCAAAGGTATGGCGTGCGATTGGTTGACCGCATGAACGAAATGATGCACGTCGTTGTATTCAAAAACGGAAGTTTCAGGTAAAACAAAAAGGATCGAAAAGGATAAAGCACTATGGCACAACTCATCTACGTAGTGGTATACTGGCGCTGCCGTCGTGAAACGCGGCTCCGCATCTGTGAGCGGTTTCGACTGCCGAGTGGTTACGTCAACATCAATGGCGAAACGCCCTGCATGGTATCGTCTGATGATTACGAACTGCTACGCGAGTGTGAGCGCAGAGGGTTTCTCCGCTTGCGCGATAAGGAGACAAAAAAAGCCTCCAACGATGTGGAGGCTTCCAGCACTAAGCGCTAAATGCTTTCGTGGATACCAGTTGATGCGCTTAATAGTCTCTTGCCGAGGTCTTCTAACCCATTGGCAAGGGTCATGAGTTCGGCCGTAGTGAAAGCAGCAGGTTTGCCGTTCACCATGTTTCCGTTAATGCGTTGCATGAGCCACGGTGCGCCTTTGTCAAAGTAGGTTTTGGCTATGTAAGAGAGCGAAATGGCAGACTTTACGTTTCCTAAAATATTTGAGGGGCAGACATCATTTCTTTTGCGTCCTCTGCGTAACATGGTACGCACATAGAGTGCGGCTTCGCGCTCCTCTTCAGGATTGCTTGTTAATGCAAAAGCCTCCTCTAATAGTTTAGAAGACAAATTAGGGTCTTTGTCGTTCGATGCTGCAAAGCTCTCTTCAAGTTTGAGTTTTACGCAGTCTTTCATAAGCTAATATTTAAAAGGGTTGGCTAAACAGATAAAGAGTAAAAAGGAAGTTCCGCTCGGCCCTAATGGAGCGAGGCGGAAACCTCCTCATTACTTTCATTCCATTTCAGACATCTTTTCGCAAGCTTCTAAAACTGCGAAGAGAAAATCTTCAAGGAATTCCGATTCTGTAAGCCTACCTGATTGGATTAAAGACTTTTCGTTTCGGAAGAGGTATCTAAACTTGTTTAGAATATCCTCCCAGTCCTTTAGACTGTTATCATTGGTGTCCACGTGTCTTTTGAAGACGATGCAAAGATAATAAAAAAACATTTATTGAGCAAGCGAAAACGCAACAAAAATAAACAAACATTTACAACATACGCAAAACTATGTACAACCCGAAGTTCATTTATATTGAGGGCCATTGGCGAACGTACAAGCTGACCCCCGAAGGCGAGCAAATGTTTAGAGCGCGCTTCCCCATTACGCCAGCTAAGGACATGGCCCACGAGTTGGGGTGTGGAATTGATATGGTGTATAAGTTGGCCAACTCCTATGAAGTGAAGAAAGACCCTACTTACAAGCGTGAGACGCTGCGACACGCTATGCTCCACGCTCGCGCCTACTACATGAAAGACAAGGAGGCAAACCCCGAACTCTATCAAGAGCGCTTTCAAGAGCGAGGGCGACGCATCTGTCGTCAACGACGCATGGACGAACTCCGCATCATGAGTGGCCAAGAGCCGCACCATAACTTCTACTTCGCCCCCGCGCATAGCAAGAAGAAAAAGAACATACGCAGGGCGTTGCGTCAACTGGGCTACATTCCTTACGACAAGAGCCGCTCCATGCTCTGGTACTTCGCGCCAGAGACACGGCGCAACCTATGCACTGAGCGCAGAGCAAAGGAGTATGGCTTTAAATTCTCGTGCTTCCGATGAAGCACTTTCACACAACAATCTATAACTCTTACACACTATGAAACAGAAAGAAGAACTCGTACCCCGAGAACAGATACCCGAGGCCACACGCATTCTTACCAACGTGGCTTACCTCATGGGCGACGTGACGAGTACGCTTATGCTCAACGCTGAGACGCGTGTTGAGCGATTAGGCTTCGGCATGAAGCACGGATTGAAGCAGCGCCTAAAGTACGCCCTCGAAGCTACCCACCGTGCGCGTCGCGCATGGGATAGCTTTGCACAGGAGCTTTACGGCATTGAGTGTGCCGACGATGCTTGCGAGTGTAGCGACTACTATGCCGATATCGTGTTGCTCATAGCCGACCGCACAGGCGACAACGATGAGTATCGCGACAAGGTGCGACGTGCGCTGCTGCGCATGAAGAGCGACCGCCACATTTACGAACAACTCCAAAGCGTGATAAAATGACACCGATTGAGAAGACGAAGAAGGCCGACATCTTAAACTACCTACGTGAGACACAGACGATGCAATTCAACACACGTGCAAGCATCGTCGATGTTTGCTTTAGCGGTAGGTGTGATGCTATTCGCATTGAGTTAATCCCCTTTATAGGGTATATAAGCACTTTCACCCTATACAATGGGAAGGACAAGGCTTACAACGACCGAGTAATGGCTGACTTTAAAGATAAATGGCTGTACTATGAAGATGAATGGTTGAAGAACTATGGAGAAAACTACATTTAATCCATTCTTTGCGCGCCCCGAGGAAGCAGAGGCGGGCGCGCGCATCATTTGGCTCAGCCGTCGTCCTGACGGGCGGCTGCGCTACCCTCGCTGCGTGCGCGCTCACTTAGACAAGATACTAAAGCTCTCGCCCAACGCACTAAGCAATGAGGACATTGAACAATTAAAATACTTACAATAAGATGTAACTCACTATGGCTACAAAAGGAACAACATTGCTCGAAATGACTGCATTCAGAATTAAAGAGTACGAGACCACACTCACAAAGGATTATGCAGTACAAGGCCAAGTATTGTTAGGCTGGCTGACCATTAGGAAGTTCTCAGCGAGTAAGGCTTCCGAAAAGGAACTTTGGTGGGCGAAGGCTTGCGTTCAAAATCTTTTAGACGAACTGAATAAAGAACAATAAACAATGATACCCATGTTAAACGTACTGACTATTCTTTTTTACGCCACGTCCGTATATGTCGTGCTATGGCTCACGTATAAGCTCGGCCACTACCGAGCCGAGGAGGCGATGGCCGACGAAGTGGCGCGCCTTCGCCAATCGCGTTGGGACGAAGGCTACCGCGCAGGCCGTGAGCGAGGCCACAAGGAAGGCTATCGTGACGGTTACGAGAAGGGCCGTGCCGAAGGTTATGATGACGGCCGTCGCTATGAAGCGATCACGCATCATAACGAGGAGGAGATTAAACGACAATTGAAGTTGTAAAGGCACTTGATAATGACACAATTTATTTGTATCTTAGTACTGGTCCAGAGTTAATGTGCGAATGTGCGAATGGTCGCCTTTGTACGCTGAGTAATTAAAGCATCATTCAATCATTCTCACATTTGCACATTCGCACATTTGCACATTAACTCAGCATTAGCATATTAAAAAAATAACAGTGACGCGACGACGAATCAACCTCAGCGTGCCGCCCGATCTATATCGAGAGCTGGAGCGCATACGCAAGACTTATCGCTTTAGTACGACGTGCGAGATGTGCGTCGTACTTTTGCGTGTATATGCGCGTATGGTGGCTGAGGCTGAGGCTACTTCCACCACTGACGATGATGAGGACTACATCGCGGCCACCTTTGAGCGCATGGCCTCCTCTATGCGCACTCCTTCTAACACCATGCCTACCGTGCGCCACCACCGAAGGAGGATTGAATAATATTTCGTAAGACTATGGCTAAAGACAAAGACTATAAGCGAATGATACACACGCGCCACTGGTTGGAGCTAAGGCGCATGGTACTCACGGCTCACCCTCTATGCCAACGTTGTGAGGCTGAGGGCCGCACGACGGCAGCTACTGAGGTGCATCACGTGCGCCCAGTCGAAGAGGGTACGACCGCGAGGGAGAAGGAGCGGCTCATGTTTGATGCACACAACCTCCGCGCCCTCTGCCACGACTGCCACGTGCTGACGCACACAGAGATAGGCCGCTCTGGCCGTAAGGCAAATGCCGAACGCAAGGCGCGACAGGCCGAAAGCGTTAACAAACGCTTCTTTGGCGACGAGTAAGCCACTCCGAAGTAACCAAAGACGACCGAAAACGACCAAAAA
>OLPO01001036.1_pt1 | contig 20300 bp, 16 predicted proteins | sample 1672831 | NCBI WGS metagenome assembly OLPO01 (sample SAMEA3136728, study PRJEB25190) | human gut metagenome
CCCGCCGCTTAGTGCTCCGCGCACTTGAAGCGGGGGAATGCTTATCTGCGTTCAATTGCGCAAAGCAATAAGCAGTGGGTTGGGACTTGATAAGCTACGAAGCAATCCGTGTATCATAGGGGCAAAATACCTTTTGACCCCAACATCATCATTTACATACTGGAGGACGATCATGAAATACGATTTTACCAGCATCCTGGACCGGCACGGCAAGGATGCGATTGCAGTGGACGCCATTGGTTCCGGCGAGGGGATGGCTCCCGGAGCACCAAAGGAGGGCTTTGATGCGATTCCGATGTGGGTCGCAGATATGAATTTTCCAACGGTTCCGACCGTACAGGAGGCGATCATTGAGCGGGTACAGCACCCGGCTTTCGGCTATTTTTCCCTGCCGGACGCCTACTTTTCTTCCATCATCCGCTGGCAGGAAACACGAAACCATGTCACCGGTCTGACAAGGGAATGCATCGGCTATGAAAATGGTGTGCTGGGAGGCGTCATCGCCGCAGTCTCTTCGTTCGCTACACCGGGCGATGCTGTTCTGCTGCACAGCCCGACCTATATCGGCTTTACCGGCTGCCTTACGAACAACGGTTTTAAAATCATCCACAGCCCGCTCGTAAAGGATGAAAATGGTATCTGGCGCATGGACTATGCAGATATGGATGCAAAGCTCAAGGCAAACCACATCCATGTGGCAGTTTTCTGCAGCCCGCACAATCCATGTGGCCGTGTCTGGGAACGCTGGGAGATTGAAAAAGCAATGGAGGTCTACAAAGCAAATGACTGTATCGTCATCTCTGATGAAATCTGGTCTGACCTCACTCTGGACGGACACCAGCACATTCCGACACAGTCGGTCAGTGAGGATGCCAGACACCGTACGCTCGCCTTTTATGCACCGAGCAAAACCTTCAACCTCGCCGGTCTGGTCGGCAGCTACCATATTGTCTACGATTCGTATCTGCGGGACCGTCTGCAATCCAAGAGCAGTAAGGCTGTCTACAATGAGACCAATGTTCTCTCTGTCCATGCCCTGATCGGTGCCTACCGCGCTGAGGGCTATCAGTGGGTAGATGAGCTCCGTCAGGTCTTAAGTGAAAACGTCCGCTTTGCCTGTGAGACGATCTGGTCACAGTTTGAAGGGATTGAGGTTTCCCGTCCGCAGGGAACCTATATGCTCTTCCTGGATTGTGAAAAATGGTGTCTGGCGCATGGGAAAACCATGGATGAGCTTCTGAAGGCCGGCTGGGATGTCGGTGTCGGCTGGCAGGACGGACGCCCCTTCCACGGTACCTGGAGCATCCGCGTGAACCTTGCGCTTCCGTTCTCGCGGGTAGAAGAGGCATTCCGAAGACTGAAAGAGTATGTGTTCTGATATAGCCTCCGGCATTCTTGAAATTTCGACTCACAAAAGCACAGGGTGCGGCAATCCGCCGCACCCTTATTATTTTGGATCGCTTCTGTTTGTCAGGCAAATATTCGCCATCAGTTTCACCACTTGTATAATCATAAAAAATCCTCCCATAACCGGACCACTCCTTATGATATGTCATAACTGAATAGCTGCTCAGCAACCAACCAGAACTTACTTGATTCGGTTAATATCTGATCTTACAAAAAGTCGCGCTGCATCCCGTTGAAAGTTCCGCTTCTATTTGATAGTCAGTTTTATAATGTTCATATCTTCTTGTAAAAGCATACTCTCCATGATTGACAAAAACTTCCAAAAGTGCATTATCCATATAAATATCCAACTCTCTTGTGTTCCATTCTGCACTCCACTCTTCATCATCAATCTCAATCTTTATCAATCCACTACCAATTTCTATGCTGGCTTTTCCTGCTTCCGATCGCGCAAGCACTAATCTACCTTTCCCTTCTTTTTCCAATATGACATGAAGGTGTCCTCTTCCATCCTTAACAGTAAAAGATTCAGTAAAGCTTTCACTTTTTCCTTTCAGCGTTTCTATTTTTTCGATAGGATATGAATACAGCCTTCCATTTGCGATCCACAATTTTCTCGGAAGACTCATTGATCCATTTGATCTGCTCAGTTCTTCTATATGATGCTCATATCGATCATTCACCCAGCCAATCAAAATAGGAGTATCCAAATTAGCAAATATTTGTGCCGCATAAAAATCTTTTCCATAATCAAGCAATCCTTGTGCTTCTATCTGAAATTTATAATCTCGGATCGTTCCAATATAGTACACGGTATCACGTCGAATAATTTCTGGCTTCTTATTATGGTAACCCACAATTAAAATGTACTTATCCTGTATTTTTATAAGTGACGGACATTCTGCCCTTAAATACTTTTTATCCGTTTCTTCTAAAAAAACACCCGTATACTCCCAATTTTTCAGATCAACAGACCGATGTATCGCTATTGCTGCTGTCTCAGAAGTCTCGGTTCCCGTCAGCATAAGCCACTCATTCTCTTCTTTCCATACCTTTGGGTCTCTAAAGTTTTCGCCCAACTCAACAGGCAAATCATCCACTACCGTCTGTTCCCCTGAAAACTCAAAGCCATTATCACTACTTACTGAAACCGTATACTCCAAACAATGTCTCTTTTCCAGATCCCCCACATGTCTTGTAAAAAAAAGATACATTTTATTTTTTTCAATTAACGCACTTCCACTAAAGGCGCCTCCGCGAACAAGTGGATTTGAGATAATTTCCGGCTGAGGACTTAATATAATCGGGTGTTCTTTCCAATGCAGTAAATCTGTACTTGTCACATGTCCCCAATGCGCATCACCCCACTTCTGTGAAGCCGGATTAAACTGATAAAACATATGATACAAGCCCTTATAAAAGCACAGCCCAACCGGATCATTCAGCCAACCTACCGGTGCAGTATAATGAAAAGAATTTTGATTTTTAAATACTTTGCTTTCCGATGAATTATCCAGACTTACTTGTTGAACAGCCTTAGATTTCTCCCTGCTAAATAAATAACTATAATAAACTTCTACATCCTTCATGTATATTTGAAGTTCCTGCTGTCTCGGAATAACAGATGTGAAAATTTCACATTTATTATATCGGAATTGCCTGTCTTTTGTAAAATTCCCGGAGCATATACGAATATACCCCGGGACATTATTTTTAGCAGACGCAATTATTGTAATAAAATCATTATCCCTGCTATAAATACTTTTTTTATTTTTCATATAGGCTAATGTTTCTCCATTCGACATTTCCATTATGTACATACAACTTAATCTCAGAACCCGGTTTTTCTGTCATTCTAACATTAAGCGCAACATCATTTACATACAATACCGCTATGTCATGATCAACGACTAGTGAGATATGAAAAGTTTCATCTGCCTGTATCTTAAAAGGTCTTGACAGTCCCCGATTCATGCAACGAAACCACGGATAATTCGGTGTCTTATCAAATAAAACGCTTCCTTCTCCAGGCGTAAAATGAAAATCATATCCAAGATCCTCTTCGCTGTTCTCAAAGATTTTAATCCCAAATCCAAACGTTCCTGTGCCATAATTCACGTCCGCCTCTATTCGAAAAACATCCGCAGCATCTTTCTTTAATACAATTTCACTTCCCCCGTCCAATCTCGACAATGACACGATATGTTCTGTCTGTACATTCTCCTGGCTGATTGCCGTTTTCACAGAGTCCAGCATTTTTGTGCCCAATGTACCATCCTTCCGCTGATAAATCTCATGCTGAACTGCATTTCCTCCCCATATCCACATTCGCAGATCGTCATCTTGTTCTCTTGTTGGATTCCACCCGAAAATAATACGTTTTTCTTCCACAGCTACAGTTCTTGCCGCATAAAAACATCTGCCATCTACGCAGTCATCTGCGGGTGCCTTCCATGGTCCAAACAGGCTTTTACTCATACGATAACGTGTTCTTCTCTGATCATCCAACTCCGAAAACAGCAAATACCACCAGTCACCGATTTTAAATAAATCTGGCATTTGTAATAAAAAATACATATCAGGGCTACAAAAAACACCTTCATAATTCCAATTTTCTAAGTTATCACTAGTGTAATATAAAAGAACACCTTTTCGTTTTCTCGGCCCTGACTCTTTTTGCGCACACACAAGCATCAGCCACTTTCCCAATTCTTGCGAAAAACATACAAAAGGGTCTCTAAAATAATCTTTTTCAAATCCAAGTGGTGCTGAAAAGCTTAACTTTTTTTGCTTTTCCCAATGAATCCCATCATCGCTGATTGCCAGCATCAAAACTTCCTTCGGCGGCATATCCGGCTGATTTAAATAGTATTTACATTCCCCTGTATAAAATGCCCGGAATTTTCCTAATGCATATATAACAGAACCTGCGTAAAGACAATGTTCCCGCGATCCATGTTCACCTTTGTGGAGCACTTCTCCATAATCATGAAAATCGATCAGATTTTCTGTTACTGCCAATGACCATCCAAATGGTTCTCCATTCGGGAAAGGCTTCGGCTCTCTTTTATCACACTGATAATACATATAATAAATTCCATTATGATAGCACGGCATACAATCGCCTACCCATGCCCCTTCAGGTCTGAAAAAAATCTCGTTCATCTGCATTTCCCTCTCAACTACATATTATTGTTTGTTAGCTTGTTAGCCTTTTACCGAACCCTCACTAAGTCCTGACTGCATGTATTTTCCGAGAAACATATATACAATTAATGTCGGAATCACCGTCACCGCAATTGCTGCAAACGTAGGTCCCCAATCAACTAAACCTTCTTCTCCAACAAAAGCATTCAATCCCAGTACAACGGTCATCATTTTCTTTGAACTAATAAATGTATACGAAAAAATATACTCATTCCAGGAAAAAATTGCACGCAACGTAGCAATTGTAATGATGATATTTCTGCAGATAGGAGCAACAATGCTTATAAATGCCCTCCCGATACTACTGCCATCAATTACCGCTGCCTCAATCATATCTTCTTCAAAATCTTTGAAAAATGCCAAAAACAGCTGTACCGCCATTGGCATTCCAAACGCTACCTGAGGAAGAATTAACGAAAAATACGTATCCAACAACTTAAATTTTGCATAGGTAATATACAAAGGAATCAAGATTACCTGATACGGTATCATAAGCCCTAAAAGGAAATACATTTCCGTAATTTTTTTACCCTTAAACCGAAATTCCGATATTGCGAATGCCGTCGCAGCTGACAAAAACACCGTAAGTACCACAACCAACACTGCAATTACTACGCTATTAAAAAAGTAACGCGCAAAATCGCTCTGAAATACTTTAATAAAATTTCCAAAATATAACTTTGCAGGCAATGCATACTGAGGATTTCCTGTAAAATCCTCATAAGTTTTAAGCGAATTTATCACCGTATAAATAAGCGGATATACAAACAGCAAAAAAACCAGGAGGGATAAAACAGTAACAACAATATTTTTTATGCTTTTGCCTGCACTCGTTCTGTGCGTTTTTCTCTCTACATATTTCATGCCTCTATTCCTCCGAACATCTTATCTTCCACCCATCTTTTTTGATGATGACATCCATCTTATCAGAATTGCAAGAATAAGCGATTCCATTACAATAAACATTGCAACTGCACTTCCATACCCATACTTCTGGCTACTAAATGCTTGTTTGTACATATACATGGCCTGTAACTGTGAAGAATTAATCGGCCCTCCTGCAGTCAACAGTTTTGCAATATCAAACCCTCTAAGTGAACCGTTCAAAACAAGTAAGATATTCGCAAATATAGTTGGGCGAATATGCGGCATCTTTATTTTTGTAAAAATCTGTAATGAATTTGCCCCATCAATCTGAGCAGCTTCAACCAAAGATTTTGGTACAGTTAAAAATGCCGAATAAAAGATCAACATATAAACTGGCATATTTTTGTATCCGGCTACTGCCGTAACCATAGCCAAAGAGCTTTTTACACTTGTCAGCCACTCTATATGACCCCATTTTGGATTAAAATTTGAAAGGATCTGATTTACAAGTCCTGCCGGTACTACACCAAACATTTTCTTAAACATCTGACAAAGAGCTACTGTCGATACAATTACCGGAAGATAATACATTACCTGTAATGGTTTTCTGAACACAACGATATTTGTAAGAAGTACTGCCAGCAGGAGTCCGCCTCCAACCTGCAGAACGATTTGCCCAGCCGCATAAATCAGAGTATGAATTACACTATCCCAAAATTCCGTATCTACCATTAATTTTCTGAAATTTTCAAATCCCACATAAGTAATATCTCCGTATCCGCTCCATTCAACAAGACTGTAATAAGCCGACCATATGATTGGAACTATAACAGAAATTGTATAAACAATAATTCCCGGTAATAGAAAACATAAAATTGTTCTTTTATTTCTAAGCAGCTTATCCATAATATCCTCCAGTTATCTGCTTCACAGTTTATCAGGAGTGGTATAAGCCACTCCTGATACAAGCAAGCTCAATCAATCCCACTACTTCTTGCTTTGCGCAACGAAAGCAGGAAGCTTGCTTAATTGGTTAAATCGGCTGCTGTCATCCATTATTTTCCGCAAGTGCCTCATCAAAAATCTTGCAATACTCTTCTGGGGTGATCGTTCCATAAGTCAGTTGGGCAGCTGCATCACCTACTGTAGTCGTTGTTGCCGCTGACAGTTTATCATCCCATGATACCCACGATACAGTCTGCTTCTTCATCTCTGTTCCAATATCTGTCATCAGATTATTGAGTTTTCCTTCCGGAATCTTAGAATTATACCAGGACAAGGCACCGCAGTCATAAGAAATCTCATCTATATGATCAAAATAGTATTCCACAAAATCCTGCAGTACAGGATCACTGTCATACGTATCTTTATTAAATGCCCATGCCTTTCCGCCATGTGTCGGAATTGTTGAACCGGTCCCTTCCACATTCTCAACAACCGGAATTGCAAACCAGCCAATTTCACCAGCATCATACAAATCACTTAACTTAGATACATAGTTTGCATTTGCATACATAATAGTGCCAATTCCTGACATAAAGGTATCTACAACATCACTAAGTGTCATATTATCAAAGCCCGGCACAAAATAATTTCCTGCTCCGAGTTTCTGAAGAAGTTCTGCTGCATACATACCCAAGTCACTATCACTATATGTATATTCGCCTGCTGTTAACCCCTTAATAAACGCTCTTCCATCCGTCGTCCATGTCGGAAATGATGCGAATCTCAGATACTGGACATAGTCTGCTCCACGCATCACATATGCATACTCACCATTATCCACCAACGTCTGGCAAACATTTAGAAAATCCTCCCATGTCTTTGGTTCTTCCAATCCATACTTTTCAAAAATCGGTTTACGGTATACGAAAAATTCTCCGCTAAAGGTAGATGGAATCATATACATATTACCGTCTTCCGAAGTATGGTAATCAATCATTGATTCCGCCACATCTGAAAGATGTCCATCGGCCTCTAATACTTCGGTAAGATTAACCAGCTTACTATTCTCTATCATTTCCTCCGCAAGCGTTCCATTGCTGATTGCAAAAATGTCCGGCAATGTATCTGCGGTATAATACATCTGTAATTTCTGCCAGAGATCCGAAGTTGCACTGATTACTTCATACTCCACATTAAATTCCGGATTTACTTCCTCCTGATACTTAGTAACAACGGCGTTGAATACATCGTATGCCGCTACGCCTTCTCCTGAACCCGAAAGAACTTTGTATGTTTTTGCATCTCCTTCTGCCCTTACGACTAATGTGCCCCCACACATTGTCAATGTCATCCCCAATGCTAACATAGCTGCGATTGCCTTTTTCATCTTATTCCTCCTCCTTTGATTTGAGATTTCTAATCGCATCTTTACAATATCAACTTTTTATTATAAAATCAAATCTATAGATATTATATACTTATAAATTTAATTTATATAAAGGCAGGATCTATGACATGCAATTAGAAATGCGTTACGTATACCAAATCTATCTTGATGGAAGTTTTTCAAAGGCTGCTAAATCACTTTATATCACACAGCCTGCATTAAGCATGGCTATCCAAAAAGTAGAAGCAGATATTGGTATGCCCATTTTTGATCGTTCCACCAGACCGCTTACCCTGACACATGCAGGTCATATTTATATCAATACAATTAAAGATATTATGTTACTGGAAGATAATCTTCATAACCACATCAACGATATCCAAAATTTGAAATGCGGCTCGTTGATCTTAGGCGGTACGCATTATATAAATGCTCATATCCTACCTGATATTCTCCCAGGCTTTATTTCCTGTTACCCAAATATCGATATCCGAGTTTTAGAGCATGGATCTTCTATACTCATACACATGCTGGAAGAACATCAATTAGATTTTTACTTCAGTTGTGATCCCCATTTAATTGCTTCATTTCCCGGATATAAGCTCTTTTCTGACCAGCTCTTACTGGCAGTTCCTGAATCGTATGATATTAATAAAAAACTGAGCAATTACTCCTTTTCTGCCACTGATATTTGCAAGCTCGCTCATCTGTCTGAAAAACATCCTGCTATTTCTTTATCGGCATTTAAAGATGTTCCCTTCCTGCTGCTGTTTAATGGCAGCAATTTCTATGAACGTGCTACCAACATGTTTCAGGAAGCCGGTTTGTCTCCCAATATTAAGATGCAGCTTTCCCAGTCCGTTACTGCTTTCCGCTGTGCAGCTGCCGGATTAGGCGCCACATTTGTAGTGGATCGTCTTGTTAAGGAGTCCGATAATCGGCTGAAATACTATAAAATTGATTCACCACATGCAAAGCGCCACAACTATCTGCTTTATCCAAAGCAGAAGTATGTCACGGCCGCCATGAGCACCTTTGTTCAGTATATTTCCAAAAATTTCTTGTAAACGTTATTATTCACAGGCCTCGTAGCAGTCTCATCTCCCGCGACAAAGCAAGAAGAATGAAATCCGTCCATCAATAAATTATACAGGAGTCTTTCTGACTGAGATAAAAACACCCGGAGCTGACAATTCTCTTGTCATGCCCCGGGTAGTTTTTTCATTTTCATATAAATAAGCTGATATTTTCACTTCGCTTCTGCAACTTACTTTTTAACGCATTCCTGCTACTATTAAAAACTCTGCTTCTTTTCTGTTCCCACATAAAGACTGATCGCCAGCAGCGCCGTCAGCACATCTGCCGTGGCCTGCGCACAGATCACGCCGTGATAGCCCAGCACTGCAGACAAAATGATCAGGCAGATGGCGAAGAGCACGCCCTGACGGCTAACTGAGAGTAAAAGCGCCGGTACGGCCTTCCCCTCTGCCTGAAATAGTGTCGTAAATACAAGCACCACACCAATCAATGGTGTCGAGATCAGCATGCAGCGCAGCATCAGGCTGCCGGATTCTATGATTGCGGCATCATGCATGAAGAGACTTACCGTCTGCGGCGCGAGCAGCGCAAGGATCGCAGCCACAACAACAGAAAATCCGATTTCCACCATCAGATCAAAACGCAGGATTTCTTTCAGGCGTTTTGTATTTTTTGCGCCATAATTGTAGCCCAGCAGCGGCTGTGCGCCGAATGCAAAGCCAACCATAATGAGAACTACAATCATATTCACCTTCATAGCGATACCCATCGATGCGACCTTGTCGGTACCGTACTGCACAAGATAACGGTTCGTCAAGGTGATACCGAAGCTCTGCATGATATTCGTAATAGAAGCCGGGATGCCGATCGCCAGAATCCCGCCAAGCGTCACCGCCTCAATCCGGATCTGCTTTGGGGATATAGTCAGCTTATGGCTCTTTGTTTTCACAAAATAAATGAGCAAAATATCTGTAGCCACATTTCCAAGCACCGTAGCGATCGCCGCTCCGCCCGCACCCATCCCAAAACCAAAGATAAAGACCGGATCCAGAATAATATTCACAATGGATCCTGTGACTGTCGCGATCATCGACTGTACGGCAAGTCCCTCCGTCCGGATCAGATTGCTCGGTGTCAGCGAGACAATGATGAAGGGCGCACCATATGCCATATACCGGTAATACTGCCGTGCATACTCCATCGTATCCTCTGTTGCGCCCAGCAGCCGCAGGATCGGCATCTGAAGAAACAGCATCAGCAGGGTCACAGCTACACCACATAAGATTGCGGCGTAAAAGCAAAAGCCACTGACCCTCTTTCCCTCTTCTTCCCGCTTCTCTCCGAACAGCCTGGAGATCACAGAGCTCCCGCCAAGGCCAAAAATATCTCCCAGTGCAATCATCAGTGTAAAGATCGGCGCACACAGGGATACACCTGCCACCAGATCGGTATTCTGTGTCCGTGCAATGAAGAATGTATCAACCATATTGTAAATCAGGCTGACAACCATCCCCATCACGACCGGGAGCGCCATTGTGAAATACGCCTTCGGCACCGGTGCCTTTTCAAACAGTTCATTTTCCATTACTTTACATACCTCGCAATCATCTGGGCACCCTCCTGCGTCACGCAGATTTTATCAAGACTTTTTACATATTTGTTGAACTGTGCATAACCGTAGTCACGGATCTTAAAATCCTTGTTCTTTTCATAGACCTTATTCCCGATCATGCTAAGCTCCATGCCATCCTTTCCGGCACTGCGCACCAGGTTCAGCACATAAGCATCAATCACGTCCTTCTGTCCTGCATTTTCCCGCAACGCCACATTGATGATATGTCCATGCTTCACGAGCTGAATCCGCGAAAATTGCTCCAGAAATTTAGACAGCATATTGTAGCCATAGCTGCGGACGTCAAAATCCGGATACAGGCTGACCAGCCGGCTTCCGACCTCGCCAAGCCCGGTCGCTTTGTTGCTGTCCTGATTTTCCAGCACGATCTTGATGATCTCATCTTCGATCTTCTCCCGGCTCAGGCCCTCATGCGCCAGATCCTCATCCGTCGTCCCCGGATTCTGCTCCTGCAGCAGGTTTTCCAGAATTGTAAATTTATCACAGGCTTTCCGAAATGGCTCCGGTGTTTTATTCTCGCCCATTCCGATGACCATCTTTCCGCTCTCTCTCAGGCGACTCACAAGACGGGTAAAATCGCTGTCACTGGAAACAATACAGAATCCATTGACATCATTTGCATACAGGATATCCATTGCATCGATAATCATCGCTGAATCGGTCGCATTTTTTCCGGTCGTGTAGCTGAACTGCTGAACCGGCATGATTGAATTCGTCAGCAGCTCCTCCTTCCACGCGGAATGCAGGGTGCTTGTCCAGTCCCCGTAAATGCGCTTGTAAGTAATCACGCCATATTTGGAAAGCTCTGTCAGAATGGGCGTGATATATTTCGCAGACACGTTGTCCGCGTCAATCAACAGAGCAAAATATCGTTCCTCCATATTGTATCATCCTCCTTCCCGAATCTCATACCACCGGATCTCCTTTACCGCAAGCGTCAGTGCAAAGCCGCTTCCGTCGCCTTTATACACCGTCGTTGACTGAGGCTCGTACGTATATTGACCACGCAGTACTTTCCGTTTTCCATGTATGCATACACAACTATTATAACATAGCTTTCACTGAAAAACACGCAGTTTTCGTTCTGAATGGAGTGTCCAATTCATATACATAATACTGACTTTGAAATAATGGCAGGATATAAGATGCATAACCAACAAAGAGCTTTTATTGAAAAAATCCTGCAATATGGAATGCTGGCTGTCCTGCTCCTCTGTGCCTTTTTCCTTCCTGGCTTTTCCGCCCGTCAGAATACGGCTGATGATGCTTCCGCTTCACTGGCTCCCGTATCTGCGCAGGATCACGGCAAAGGAACGATCGTCCTCGATCCGGGACATGGCGGCGATGACCCGGGAATGACCGGAAACAGCAAAATCACGGAAAAAACACTGAACCTCATCTATGCAAAAAAGCTGGCGCAGCTTTTTACAGATGCCGGCTACCGTGTCGTTCTGACCCGGGAGACAGAGGACGGACTCTATGATGCGGACTCCTCCCACAAAAAGGCACAGGATATGCAGCGCCGCGTCGCCATCATTGCCGGGGAAGAGCCGCTCCTGACCATCAGCATCCACCAGAACAGCTATCAGGATCCGTCTGTCTGCGGCCCTCAGGTCTTCTTTTATGAGCACTCCGCCGCTGGAGAAGCACTCGCCAAGTGTATTCAGGACAGCCTGAACACAGAGCTTGCCATCGCCCGCCCAAGAGTACATAAGGGCAATGGAAGCTATTATATTCTGAAGCGCTCGGAAGGAACGACCGTTATCGTGGAATGCGGATTTCTGTCTAATCCGCAGGAGGAGGAAAAGCTGCAGCAGACCACGTACCAGGATCAGGTCGTACAGGCAGTGTTTGATGGAACGATGGCATATCTTTCAGAGAAAAATGCGGGTAGCTGAGCCTCGCCAAGCGCCCGTAAAGTAAATAATGGCTGTCACACCCGGTCAGTTTTTATTCCGGGGCATGACAGCCATTATGCTTTATTTTTTACAGCCGGATTACCATTGTCCCATACCCGTCCAGTGTCTGGCTGCCTTCGATTTCATTTCCTGTATAAAGATCTGTTCCCTTCCGGTGCAGGGTAATCTCCACCGGATGCTTTTCATAATTCAGTACAAAGAGGTAGCGCACCCCATTTTTGCTGCGGACTGCGATCTCACATTCCTCCGGAACCGTCACGATATCGCGATACGGATTCGCCGCACCAAGCTTCTGAAGGAAAATCTCAGCCGACATCTCATTCCATGCACTTCCATAGTAGTACGCCTTTCCTTTTCCATAGGAATTACATACCAGCGCCCCGGAGCCTGAATAATAATCTGAGGTATACGTTCCCTCAAGCTTCGCATCACCAAGCGGCTCCAACAGATCTGCAAATACACTTGCCTCGATCATCGTGCCATCCCAGTCGACCGTCACCATTCCGGCATCCGGCGCGATAAAGGAATACTCCGGAATGTCTGTTCCTGTCAGCTCCGAAAGCAGACCCGGGAGCGTGTCCATCACACACTGTCCGGTGCTGTTTTTATAGCCACTGCGGCAACCGATAACAAGCGTTCCACCTGCTGTCACATACTGCTTCAGAAGCTCTGCCTGACGCTCTGTCACGATCGTCATATGCGGGTAGAACAGAAGCGAATACCCTGCCAGCTCCTCCGCAGTTGTCGTCTCAGTCAGATATACAAAATCCAGTGGCGTATGTGTCCTTTGAGCCGCCTCAAACAGAGCCTTCTGGCTCGCCTCATCAACTCTTTGATGCCATACATCCAGTTGTGCATCCCATATATTATCATAATCCTTCAGCACACCGACCTTCGCCTCATAGCGCGCACCAGCCAGCTCCTGCATGCCCTGCAGCTTTTCATAGACATCATGTACCTCACGGATACGACGGTTCTCACGGCTGGAGTAGTCCAGAATGCCATGCCAGTAAATTTCTGTCCCCATCGTGCACGTTCTCCAGCGGAAGTAGCTGATGTAATCCGCTCCATGCGCAATCGACTGCATCGTCCATAAGGTGATCTGTCCCGGGCGCGGCGTCGGTGCCTCCATACGGGTATTCCACCCATTTGCTCCGGACTGCTGCTCCATAATGCCAAAGACCGGCGAAACCGAACGTGTCTCCGTCAGATTCCGGCTCCACTTGCGGTCGCGCAGATTCTTCGGATTATCTGAATACATATCCAGACAGTATGCAAAATTCGGATAAGAATCATATGTCATAAAGTCCAGACTTTCCCTGCGCATCGTATGATTATCCAGATTGCCAAACAACCCGTTGGTCGTGATAAAATCGCCCGGCTTTAAATATCTGCGTATGATATCGCTCTGCATTTTTGCAAACCGCCGCGCGCTCGCCGATACGAACCTTGTGTAGTCCAGCACCTCATGTGGATTTGTAGAGTCACTGATCGTCGTACGCGGCACGTATACTTCCTTCCAGTCCGTATAGGTCTGATTCCAGAATGCGGTTCCCCACGCCTCATTTAATGCATCAATCGTCCCATATTTTTCCTTCAGGAACCGGCGGAATGCGACGGTATCGCTCTCCGAATAAAAGACATCCACCTCGCAGTTGATCTCATTGTCCAGCTGCCAGCCGATGATGCAGTCGCGCTTTGCATAGTGAGATGCAGACTTTCCGGTGATCCGTGCACTGAGCTCCTGATAAACCGGTGAATTGTAATTATAATGCCTTCTGGCACCATGCCGCAGCAGCACACCATCCATCCGTGCATTTAATACTTCCGGATATTTCTCAGTCAGCCATGCAGGCGGCGTCGCTGTCGGCGTACAAAAAATCACTTTCATCCCGACCTCATCTGCCAGATCCAGAAACTCATCGAAAAATTCGTAAGTAAACACGCCCTCTTCCGGTTCAATTTTGCTCCACGCAAATTCTGCAATACGGATGACCTCAATTCCGGTCTTTTTCATCCGCTCCAGATCCTCACGCCACATCGTCTTCGGCCAGTGCTCCGGATAGTAGCACGTACCGAGGGTGAGGTTGTCACCGTTAATAATCTTGCTCATAAAACTCCCTTTTCCTTTTTATTTTCTGCTTTTTGTTTTCATTATAACTGTTTCGTAGTTGTTTCTCAATGAATATTTCATCCGAAATTTTACATAAAAAAAGACAGATCCTTTCGGACCCGCCTTCTGTTCTTGCTTCCAGCTCAGATACTTTTCTGCTATCTCTTCTTCCACCTCGATCAGCTTCTCTGAAATGTTCTTTACACGGTTCTCTGCGACCGTCTAATTCTCTGCCTTCTTCTTTCCGTAAAGCGGACATTCGCAATCCATCCCTGCAGCTCTGCTGACGGGGCCTAGCTTCGCTGCTTGCTCATGAACGCAGTCGCTCCGCGCACTTGAAGCGGGGGAATGCTTATCTGCGTTCAAACAACCGGAAGAAATTCCGCACACCCGGTCCTGCAAAGAAAATCTGCCAGCAAAGTGCCATCGGGAAATTCTGCACCCACTTCTGCAGCCACAGCGCGATGATCTCTTTTCCCGGATTCATGAACAGCAGGGTTGCAATAAAGCTCATGGTCGGGCACATCAGGCAGACAATCATGGATGAAATCGCGAGCGTGATAAAAATCGGCTTATCCTGCGGAGACACGAACCGAAATGCCAGCTTTGCAGCAAGCTTTTCTACAACGAAATACTCCAGAATGCAGGCAATCGGCCACATGATCGGAATCTCATGAAAGGCGATGAGGAAAATCTCATTTGACATCTGTCCTTTGTCGAGCGCGATGTTGTAGCATACCATGGCATACACCATGACAAACGCCATTACGATAGTAAAAAGAATGTTCTGTAACTTTGACTTTTGCATAATTGTACTCCTTTTTTGATAAGATGTTGAGGGGAAGTCCCTCAATTATGTACCTGCGGATTGTTCGTGCATTGCATTTACATCCTCCTGGTATCCTGATAAATGGGCGCAAAAAAACACATGTGTGTTGTTCGTTATCAGTGAGCAAAGCACACATGTGTCGTTTCCAATTATACCAAAGTTCTCTGTTCAATTGCGGATAATATTTTATCACATTTTCAAACAGCTGTAAAGTGTCTTTTTCCCATTTCTCATGCCATGACTTTTTCCGCCTTCAGAACATCCGTGATCTTCTTCACCGGAACGATCGTCAGCTTCTCCTTTACCTCCGCTGCGACATCCTCCAGATCCGGCATATTGTCCTTCGGGATATAGACCTTTTTCACGCCTGCGCGCTGTGCCGCCATCAGCTTCTCCGGCAGACCGCCGATCGGCATGATACCACCGCGCAATGATACCTCGCCGGTCATTGCAATCTCCGGATTGACCGGTTTCCCGGACACGAGAGAGGACAACGCTGTCACAAGCGTAATGCCCGCCGACGGCCCATCCTTTGGTACCGCACCTGCCGGAACATGGATATGCAGGTCGTTCTTCGCAAACAGCTCTGCTTTCTCCGGGTAAAGCTCCTTTACAAGCGTCACGGCGATCGCCGCAGACTCCTTCATCACATCGCCGAGCTGACCGGTGATCGTCAGCTTGCCATTTCCCTTTGTAAATACTGTCTCGATAAAGAGAATCTCGCCTCCGGCCTGTGTCCATGCAAGCCCCGTTACGATACCCGGCTGCGGATGCTCCAGAATCCGGTCGTGCTGCAGCATGCAGCGTCCCAGAAACTCCGGTACCCGCTTTGCACTGACGGAAATGCTCTTTTCCTCACCCTTCACAAGCTGCACCGCCGCATACCGGCAAAGTGCATCCAGCTGCTTCTTCAGTCCGCGCACACCGGCCTCTGCCGTATATTCTGAGATAATCCGGGCAATCGCCTTGTCTGATACCTTCAGTCCCTGCGCCGGAATCCCCATCGTCTGCATGGCGCGCGGCAGCAGGTGCTTCTTCGCAATCTGAGCTTTCTCCACCGCCGTGTAACCCGGAAACTGGATGACCTCCATCCGGTTCAGCAGCGGCTCCGGAATTGTGTCGACCGAGTTCGCCGTGCAGACAAATAAAACATTCGACAGGTCATACGGGACATTCATATAGTGATCCGTAAAGCTGTTGTTCTGCTCCGGGTCAAGTACCTCGAGCAGCGCACTCGCCGGATCTCCGCCATAATCCTTCGCCAGCTTATCCACCTCATCGAGTACCATTACCGGGTTCGACGCGCCGCTACGCTTCATGCCTTCCATAATCCGGCCCGGCATCGCACCGATGTAAGTCCTTCTGTGTCCGCGGATCTCTGCCTCATCCCGGATACCGCCAAGACTGATCCTCACATATTTGCGGTGCAGCGCCCGCGCAATGCTCTGCCCGATACTCGTCTTTCCGGTACCTGGCGCTCCGACAAAAAGCAGGATTGATCCGGACTGTTTTTTATTCAACGCCATTACTGCAAGCTGCTGAATAATACGGTTCTTAACCTTTTTCAGCCCATAGTGATCCTCATCCAAAATCCGCTCTGCTTCCTTCAGATCAATATTCTGCATCTCCTGCGGCTTCCAGTCAAGACTCGTGATAAAATCCAGATAATCATAGAGCATCCCGTACTCATGTCCGTCCTTGCCCTCCTGCTTCATCCGATTCAGCACCTTTTCGGCTTCCTTTTTTGCCTCTTCATTCATTTCGGATTCTTTGATCTTTGTCTCGAAGCGACGCACATCAGAAATATTCTCCGGATGCATCTCATCAAGCTGCTTCTGCAAAAAATCAATCTGCTTCTTTAAAGCGGCCTCCCGGTAGAGCTGTTCGTTTGCATCCTTCTGTGCGCTCTCTGCCTCCTCGCTCACATGATAAACCGCCATCAGCTCATAGACTGCCTTCTCAATCTGCTCCATTCGCAGCCTCCTGGAATTTGTCTCGAGAAGAGCATATTTCTCATCCCACGGAATATTCAGATAGCTTGACAGCGCGCACGCCACCTCGGACAGGCTCTTCCAGCGCAGGATCATTCCTCTCGCCCACATGCCCCAGCTGAACTCCTTTGCAAAATTCAGCAGATCCTCTTTGACTTTTCCAAAATGTTCTTTCTCCTCCTGCTCCGGAAGATCATCAATCTCCGCACAGATACTGGCATCTGCTGTCACTCCCTCCGGTGTGATTTCGATGTCAGAAAGCTCTACCCGCTCCTTTGCCTGCACACGCACATTTCCCTCATCGTCGATCCCTTCAATCTTTCCGGATACACCGATCGGGTAAAAATCATCCGGCTGCAGCTCGGACGCTTTCTTCTCCTCCTTCAGCATCATAAACAATATATCTTCTCCGACATCCTCTGCCGTAATCCGTCTGTCGGGAAACATATCCTTTTTAAAATAGAACATCACACCTGGAAGCAATAATAAATCATGTACCGGTATTGTAATCATATATGTCCCCTCCTCATTTGTCAGCACTCTTCTTTATCGAGTGCTAATTTGTATTGAAATAAAAGGGCGAACTGCAAGAATTCGCCTTTTTATTTTCCTATTCTAGCACGTATTGGGGATTTTGCAAGTGGTTTATTACAATATCCGCATACCTTCCCCCCTTACAAGATGGGGCGCGGTTTGTGGACAGCTTTTTTATCCTTTTTTTCTCGGCTTTTGTTACCTCGTGCGTTGTCCGTATGTTATACTGTGGATATTACTTAAAGTTAAAAATTTATATTTTTATGAAAGTTTCCGACTTTATAAGTTAGAAACTCTTGTTTTTTTCAGACTTTTGGGTATACTAAAATCAAAACTTTCATGAGGTGTACTATGACTGACCTTATTAATCGCCCCCAATACCTGAACCAGCTGATACAAAATAAAGATGTAGATCTGGTAAAGATCGTTACCGGTATCCGGCGTTGTGGGAAGTCCTCTTTACTGGATCTGTTTCACAAATATCTGACAGAAAATGGTGTTCCAGATGCTCACATTATACACATGAATATGGAATCCCTGCGCTACCGTGACCTGACGAATTATCTTTTCTTTTACGATTACGTCAGCAAGCGCATTTCCCCGGATGGAAAGACCTACCTGATATTCGATGAGCTTCAGGCGGTAGAACACTGGGAAAAGGCTATTGAATCGTTCCGGCTGGATTTTGATGTGGATATCTACATCACAGGTTCCAATGCCTATCTGCTGTCCACAGAGTTTTCAACGCTGCTGTCCGGCAGATATGTGGAAATCCGAATGCTCCCACTGTCATTCAGGGAATTCCTTGACTTTTATGAATTTGCACCTGATGTCAGTATGGAGGAAAAATTCCAAAAATACCTTCAGTTCGGCGGAATGCCTATTCTAAGAGAATACAAATTTAATGAAGCGAGAAGTAACCAGGCTCTGGAAGGCATTTATTCCACCGTAGTGCTACGGGACATCCTGCAGCGAAACAACGGTATCAATCAGGCGATGCTCCAGAAGATTATGCTGTTTTTGTGCTCTAACATCGGCAGCATCACTTCTCCAAACAGCATCGGAAATGTACTTGCCAATGAGGGCGATATTCCGACTGTAAAAGCCAAAAACATCGCAGGAAAAACCGTAGAACGCTATATCTCCATGCTCCGCAATGCTTTCGTGTTTTTCTCAGTGGGGCGCTATGATGTAAAAGGCAAACAGCTGCTCAAAACGCTGGGAAAAAATTACATCATTGATCTGGGATTCCGCAATATGCTGCTTGGTTACCGCGATGCAGACCGTGGACACATCCTTGAAAATATTGTGTTTCTGGAACTGCTGCGCCGGGACTACCGTGTGTATATCGGAAAAATCGGTGAAACAGAAATCGACTTCGTGGCAGAAAAGCCAAACGATAAAGTCTATATTCAGGTAACAGAAAGCATGCAGTCTCCGGAAACCCGTGAACGGGAGCTTCGTCCACTGCGTATGATCCCGGATAACTACGAGAAAATCGTGCTGTCTATGGATCGAAGTTTTATTAATTCCTATGACGGCATTAAGTCGGTAAATCTGATTGACTGGCTTCTTCGAAGCTAAGCAAACCAAAATTATACTTTTCTGCCTTCCGCAGGATCTTGAAGTAACATTGACCTGAGAAAAAGGAGCAGCCAAAATTCCGACTGCTCCTTCTCCAGACTATAAAAGCCAATAATGCTTATTTTACTTGTTAAACTACTTGACTGTAACCACACAGGTGCGGATCACATTTCCGGCCTTCCCCGTGATAGTCGCTGTTCCTTTTTTCTTCGCTGTCACTTTGCCTTTTGCATTGACGGTCGCTATCTTTTTATTGGAGCTGCGGTAGGTAATCTTGGCTTCTGCTCCGGACGGCGTCAGCTTTGGCTTGATTGTGAAGGATTTGCCCTTTTTCAGTGTCTTGCTTTCCGGCACTTTGTTCATTCCGGTCGGAGCCACCTTCTCTACCGTCACCTTCACGGTAACCTTCTTCTTTCCGGCCTTTACCGTAATCTTGGCAGTTCCGGATTTCTTTGCGGTGATGACGCCCTTCTTGCTGACCGTTACGACCTTCTTATTCGAAGAGCGGTAGCTTGCCTTGTCTGCTGTCGTGATCGGGCTGATCACCGGAGCTAATGTGTATTTCTCTCCGCGCTTCAGCTTCAGTGATTTGCTGACATTCGAAATACCGGAAGCGGCTACTTTCTTTTTCTGTACCACGATCGTCACAGTATCAGAAACGCCACTTGCTTGCGCCTGCGGCGGTCGCTTGCGACATCTTCCGCTTACGCCACAGTGTGCATCCTCGCGAAGCGTTTTTACTTTACAGGATGCAATTTCCTGTAAAGCAAAAAAAGAGGATCAGAGATGGTCCGTTACTGAAAACTTATAAAAAGTTATAAACTTCTATGTTCCATTCCTACTTCA
>OLPO01001049.1_pt1 | contig 20073 bp, 17 predicted proteins | sample 1672831 | NCBI WGS metagenome assembly OLPO01 (sample SAMEA3136728, study PRJEB25190) | human gut metagenome
TTTTCCTGTATAAGTATTGCTGCTTGTATTTCCTTTGTTTGTGACAGTTATCGTCACGGAATCATCATCTGTTACTTTTTTCTGATCTTTCAGAACAGAAATATCACTTACTTTGACAGGAAATGTAACGCCTGTAACGTCTGTTCCATTTGGATCCACATGATATGCTGAATTTCCGTTCATCATACCGGATGTTCTGGATTTATTCAGTGTTGCGGATGTAAATGCATCTACTTTGACATCATTATTCTTCAATTCTGCCTTATAAAAATCATCATAAGGAATATTCATAAGGACATATGCTTCACCTGATGTCTGTTCTTCTCCTGCTTCGGCTGTAAATTCGTCCTCATTCACTTCTGCACCGAAAAGGTCCTCACTGGATGTTTCATCCTCTGTTGTACCTTCTACTTCTTCAACATCTACATCTGTATCCTCTGCATCTTCTGCAATATCCACATCTGCTGCGTCTGCAGCATCAATGTCCACATCTTCCGTATCAGCACTTTCCTCAGCAACTACAGCAACCTCTGTGTCAGAAAATTCTGCTGCAAATGCTGTTGCCGGCATACTGGTCATTGCAACTGCTGCACTCAGAACAACAGGAGCTACTTTTTTCATCAACTTCTGATTTGCCATTTCTTTCCTCCCTTTATGTAAATATTCTTAGTTAGCGTTTTCTAACCTTTTATTTTTATACCATATCTCTTTTTCAATGTCCACAGAAATGTTAGCGTTTTCTAACCAGAAATCGACTTTTTTTCTCAATAATGTTCTTATTGAAAATCATTTTCAGTAGTAAAACTGAACGAAATACACTTGTTGCTTTTATTTAACTTTTTTGTAATAAAATAGGATCTGATGGAATTTACCCTTTTAGAAATCCTATCAGATCCTATTGTCAACTTACCGGTGCTCTTACTCTGCCGGTTCTTTTTCTTTTAATTTTGCAAATGCATCCTTACTTTCCTGCCATGCTGCAGGTGTTCCTCCAATAATTGAGCAGCCTTCATGTAATGTGATCGGACTGCCATCAATCTGTGTGATTTTACCACCTGCTTCTTCAAGGATCACAGATGCAGCGGCATAATCATACGGCTGCAGTTTCAATTCCAGATAAACGGTGTTACTCCCGGAAGCACCACGACAAAGGCCAAGAGCCGCTGAGCCACCACACCGGATAGAAAGACTGTTCTGGAACATCTCTTTTACTACACGAAACAGCCAGTCAATTCCGGCCTCATTGTATCTTGCACAACCAAATTCCACGATTCCCTCTTCTACCGGTTTATCAGCCACGTGAAGTCTTTTTCCATTCAGATAACTTCCATGTCCTTTTACAGCCACATACATATCATCTACATACGGATGGTATACAAAACCGGCGATCATCTCATCTCCATGTGCGAGCCCTACGGATACACAGCTGTGATGATAGTCAAACATAAAATTCGTAGTCCCGTCAATCGGATCTATGTAAAAGGTAAATTCTCCTTCCGCTTCCACTCCTGCATTACCTTCTGTATCTTCCTCTCCGAAGAAAGCAGCCCCCGGAAGTATCTCGCCCAGTCCCTCAATCAGAAATCTCTGGATTGTCGTATCATAATCCGTGCAGAAATTTGCCAGTCCCTCTTTCTTATGAATATTTTCCTCTTTTGGTCTTGCATTCAGCATCTTCTTTCCGGCTTCCCTCACCAGTTTCTCAATCGCAGCATATCTTGGTTCCGGTGAAGTTTCCGGCATAATTGCTTCCTCTGGAATACTTCCTTCTACAGACCCGGCAGATTCCGGATCGTTTTCCACACCTATGTTCTCCTGCACGACACTTTTCCACGGGATAACATCCCAGCCGCCAATTTTCTTCACACATGCAACAATTCTGGTTCTGGTTCGCTCGAATCCCCAGTAGAATATTCCTCCGATCATTCCTCCAAGTGCATTAAAGAAAAGATCTGTCAGCTGAAATGTCCCAATCTTTAGAAACAGCTGGCAGGTTTCTATCGCCAGAGAAAAGCAGAAACTGATTTCAAAACTATTCAGCAGAACTTCCTGGATTCGTTTGTCTTTTGTGTGGTCTTTCTCTTCTCGCGCCCAGAAAAGCAATATAATAAACGGCATAAACAATATCAGATTTTCGAAGTTCTCCGTATAAATTTTCCCATCATGGTGCAATCCCCAGATTCCAATCACGTTTTCCAGTGGATTTCCCCAGACATTCCGACAGAGCAATGTCCTAAAAAGCAGCATGCATGTATAAAAAGCAAGAAAGAAATGTCTGCGGAACCAGCTGCTCTGCCTGAACTGGTAAGCCCAGGCTCTTGCCACTGGTCCGACTCCCTGCTTTCTTCCGAGCATATACACACACATGATCAGAACAGCGAGCAAACACGATACCCCTGCGGTCTGATATATTACAGAAAGTACATCCACAATCACATTTACAAGATATTTCATATTTTTTCACTCTCCCCAGACAGCTCATAATAGAAAATATATTGCTGCATGATACCTCTCATGCCTCGATATCTTCTGTTTGGAAATCCTCTTCGATAATGTTCGTCAAGCACCTGCCGTATATGTGTGTCAATTGGAAAGGCATCCATATGATGCAATGCAAAAAGGCAGATACAATCTGCAACCTTTTCTCCCACTCCACTGAGCTTCATAAGCTCTTTTCTGGCTGTACGATAATATTTTATCTGATATAATCTGTCCAGTGATACTTCTCCGGTCAGAATACTCCTTGTTGTTTCCACGATATATCTGGCACGATATCCCATTCCAAGCTGTCGAAGATCTGCTTCTGTCGCTGTCGACAGCTGTTCCGGTTTTGGAAAAGAATAATACTCTGTGCCATCTGACTCCATTTTTTCTCCATACCGGGCACAAAGTCTTTCAATACATCCCCGGATCCTGGATATATTATTCTGCTGTGAAATCAAAAATGTGATGATCATCTCCCAGAGATCCTGATGCAGAATACGAATTCCACTTCCACACTGTACCGCCGCATTCAGATAGCTGTCTCGCGGATTAACTGTCTGGATATATTTCCCATAATCCACATCAATATCAAAATATGGCACCCAGTAGCAGATAAATTCCATATCACTGCAGAAGAAATTAACAATACTTCCCTCCTGTGATGCTTTCAGATATTTATCACCGGCAATCAGTTCATATGTATTTTTTTCTGCTGTTTCCCACATTCGGAAGCACTGTCCTGACTGACAGATTTCTCTCAGGCTGAAATTATCCAGCTCTACTGTAATCATATTTTTCTCCAATCCGTTCCCTTAATTATTGTCCTCAGCATTTTTACATCTGATGCCTTACTACCCTGTACTCGTCTCCATTACGATAATACGGACATTCTTTATATTCTGTGCTGATAAAGCGATAATATTCATCCTCGTCCAGATTTACATCACAGTAGTAGCTCTCACTTTCTTCGTCGTACACATAATTTGCACAATAATCACAGCTTGTTGCTTTCAAAATATTTCCTCCAATTACTTTGCCGTGCTGCAGATTTCTATGACTGCACTCCCACGGCTGATTTATTTCCAGATCTTCCACGGCGCCTGACCGCTCTGCCATAAACTCTCCAGAAGATTTTTTTCACGCAGAGTGTCCATACACTGCCAGAAGCCTTTATGACGGTATGCATTCAACTGTCCCATTCTTGCAGCCTCTACAAGCGGTTCTTTTTCAAAAACAGTTTCATCACCCTCGATCAGATCAATAATTGAAGGTTCCAGAACCATAAATCCTGCATTGATCCAGCCGCCGTCTTCCTTTTTCTTTTCCTTAAAGTTTGTGATCGTACCATCATTTTCGATATCCAGGATTCCAAAACGTCCACCCGGCTGTGCTGCGGTGATCGTTGCCATCTTTCCATGAGAGCGATGGTATTTGAGAAGTTCTTCAATGTTGACATCCGCAACTCCGTCACCATATGTGAGCATAAAAGTATCTCCGTCCAGATATTCTTTCACTCGTTTGATACGCCCACCTGTCATCGTATTCAGGCCTGTATCAACCAGCGTTACCTTCCATGGCTCCAGTATATTATTATGCACGATCATCTTATTTTCCTGTGTAAAATCAAAGGTGATATTACTGTTGTGAAGATAATAATCTGCAAACCATTCCTTGATCACATGCTGTTTGTAACCACAGCAGACCACAAACTCATTAAAACCATATGCAGAATACATCTTCATAATATGCCACAAAATCGGCTTCTCCCCAATCTCGATCATCGGTTTCGGTTTCAGATGACTCTCCTCACTGATCCTCGTACCAAAACCACCCGCCAAAATAACAACCTTCATATCCTCTCTCCAATTCCTTTACATTCGTTCCTGTCAATACCCCTATTCTAATACAAAGCCACAAAAAAAGGAAGACTATATAAAAAACCTTCCAACTATCCACCCCCCGCCCGGTTAATCTTTAATTTCCTAACAAAACCCCTTCCAGTTTTATTTTCCCCTGTCCATATAAAAACTTTAGATATGGAAAAGGGACCTTCCTCCTGAATCCGGATTCCAGACACCTGAAGAAATTTGTAGAAGTACTTGATGCATAGAAAATTATTTTGCTCTGCAAAACGGCACTGTCTGAGCGTAAGCGAGTTTGACGTTTTACAGAGCGCTTTTTATGAATTTATATGTTTCTAGTACTTTTGAATTTCTGAATTGTCTGGAGTCCGGATACAGAATGGAAGATCCCACTCACATATCCTGAATTTTTTTACTTTTTATGCTCTTCAGCCCACAATTTATCTGCAACCGGAGCCCATTCCTCAGCATAATGAACACACTTGCCACAGAGATGTTCCGCAGTCTCCTGAGACTCCAGATCTGTAGAATGCGCACCACTTTCTTTTACGAGACGCTGCAGAATCTCCGGATTTTCAAGCATTGGACATGGACGAAGCATATTTTTATTGAACGGCTGGTTATCATGATAAGCCATAAACAACGGCTGTTTCAGAATCTCAAGGATTGTGTTTTCATGAATATTTCCGTTAGAATAATGAATGAATACACAAGGTTCTGCATCACCATTTGCATTAATATGGAAGTAGTTTCTTCCACCTGCGATACATCCGCCAACAAATTCACCATCGTTCTGGAAGTCCATTGTAAAGATTCCAGGTCCATGTTCCATATTACGGATTTCTCTTACCCGGTTCTTCACATAAACACGCTGTTCCGGATTCAGAAGCAGATCCACAGAAGCTGCATTTCCAACCGGCATGTAATGGAAGTACAGAGCATATCTACATCCTTTGTCAACAAGCATCTTAATAAACTCATCACTGGTAACACTCTTATAGTTAGCACTTGTATAGCAGATTGATGTACCAAATATAAGACCATGCTCTTTCAGAAGATCCATAGCATGCATAACCTTATTGTATACACCTTCTCCACGACGCATATCGTTGACATCCGGTTCACCTTCAACACTCAGTGCCAGGAACAGGTTTCCGACTTCCTGCATCTGTTTGCAGAGAGCTTCATCAACCAGAGTACCATTTGTGTATGCAAAGAATACACAGTCATTATGTTTTCTGCAGAGCTCAATGATGTCTTTCTTTCTTACCATCGGTTCTCCACCTGTCATCATATAGAAATAAATGCCAAGTTCTTTACCCTGTGTAACAATGGAATCCATATCATCAAAAGAAAGATTCAGTTTATTTCCATATGCTGCCCAGCATCCTGTACAGTGCAGGTTACAGGCACTGGTCGGATCCATCAGAATAATCCACGGAATGTTGCATTTATGGATTTCTCTCATCTCACGAATTGTCTTTGTACCATTATAGAAAGCTTCAAATCCAAGATTCATCAGAGTCGTCTTCAGAACATTCGGATGGAGATCCTGTACCATGGATGTCACATAACGATTCAGTGTATATTCCGGACTGCAGGCAACTTTTCTGAGATATTCCCAGTTAATCCCCATGCCAAATTCTTTCATATACTTTTCAGCCGTATCGATTAGTTTTTCATAAGCTGCCTCAGGATTCTTATGTACCTGACTTACAGCATAATCCGCTACTCCTGAAAAGACTTTTTTTGCTGCTGCATGCTTAATTTTGTTCATTTGTATTTCCTCCATCTCTGGCAATAGTTATTTTTTTGTCATTTATATTATATTTAAATCGTCCTTTTATTTTCAATGGACAAAAACATGCCAGTGGTAAATTAAGCTAAAAAATACCTCCGTTGATCTAATGTCAACAGAGGCATATTTTTCCTTTTTCATACACGCCGAATTCTTCGGACAGGTATATTATATAATATCCGTGTGAAAATTTCATTCATTCTGCACCAATAACACAGTAACTGTCATGAACAACAATTCTATATATAAATATAGCAAAAGCTTAATTTTCGATGTACCAGAAACTATCTCATATGTTATACTGATTACATTACTCAAAAGGAGGGTTCTTCCGGTGTATGAAAAAATAGTCATTTTCAACACATTATTATACTCCGTATGGTGTTTTTATTTCTGCCATCAGCTTTTAATAGAACGGTTATCCCCATTCAAGAGCTACCTGTGCATTCTTTTTACACATATTATTCTGATAATCGGTGGATACAGCCTCTTGCCGGACAATGTTCCTTTTATTTTCGTACATCTTGCCAGCTTTTTGTGCATCGCACTTCTGCATTCTGACTCGATTAAAAAGAAATTATTTGCATACTTCCTTTATACCGGCACGATCATGCTCATGGAATTGCTTATAATGTGTCTGTATGTCAGCATAAAGAAAATTATTTTTCATCAAGATTCAGGATTTATCAGTATGAATTCTGTTACAACTCCTGTGGATGCATTAATTATATGTATTCTTATGCTTACTGCAGGAAGTATTATGTGGAAAAAAATGTCTGACCTGATTGCTGTTTTTGTTCACTCTTACAGTATTGTTCCCCTTACGCAGATTCTCTTTCCATTTTACTGGCTTTGTATTTATTTATCACTTTTGTGCAACAGCCAGCACAAATTTTCAGGTTACTTCCTGATTGTGTGTGGTATGACCATCCCTGTAATTCCTGTATTTATCAGAGGACTGCATAATATCAGAATTCAGGAACAAAAACGTATCTTTCACGAAAAGCAGATAACGCTCTTAAAAGAACAACTGCTCTTCTTTGATGATATCGAAACAGAGTACCAGAATCTCCGAAAATGGAATCACGATATCGAAAATCACATGCTTTCTCTGAATTATCTTATGAAAGCAGGCAGATATGAGGAAGCAGATAAATATCTGCATAACATCCTCCCAAAATCCAAATAAAGGTAATTATTATCATGAAAAATCCAAAAGTTTCGAAACAGCTTCCCATACTTATTCTGGTAGTTATGCTACTTGTGCCATGCATCTGCCTTGTTTATCACAGTACATCGTATGGTGATGATCATCCTTATAACATCATTAGTTCTATTGCCAGTATTTTCTCTATTATATTTCTTTTTTACTTTTTATATTCTGTCACTATGAATACATTGAAGGACAGTCGGCAAAAAGCAGAACTTCTGATTCTTGAAAAGCAGCAGCAAATGAAAAGTGAACAAAATGCCACTCTCACAAAATGCCGTCAGGAAACTCTTGCTATGCAGCAAAACATGAAGCAGAAACTGCTTACCTATGAATCTTTAATGAATGAGCATCGCTACGAAGAAGCCGCTCTTTACCTTGAAGATCTGACTTTTACTTTCCAAAAGGAACGTTTCCATCCAATCTGTAGCGACACTTTGCTCAACGCTATACTGACAAACAAACGTCAGGTTGCTGTCCAGTATAATATCCAGACATCATTCCAGCTGCTTCTTCCTGAAAATCCAACGATTGAAAGCAGTGACCTGAGCAGTATTTTTTTCAACCTGATGGATAATGCTATTGAGTCCTGTCAACTCTCTCATTCAGAAAAGCCTTTCATTCACATAACTGCCAAACAGACCGCCAACTTCCTCACGATACATATGACCAACAGCAAGGATCCTGCCATAAAGTTTACACATAAAACAAGCAAGACCGACTCCTGGTCTCATGGATTCGGTCTCGCAATTGTTGAAGAAATTGCTTCAAAATATGATGGAAGCTGTCAGTGGATTGACGATGGGGATGTATTTGAATCCGTGGTTATGGTGGAGGTGGGGTGAGAAGCTTCACCTCCACTTGCTCTGTCTTTATTCTTATATTATTTGAAATAGTAAGTCACAATAAAAAACTGAGTTTTACACTTTTTTACTAATTTTAAGTTTAGCTGAAAAATATACTCAGTATGACTACTATTTTTGTATTATAATATACTATAGTCACTCACTCATATCAATAAATACTCATAAAGGATTTATGGTATATGCAATATCTCAAACACCCCAAAATACTAATAATGTTATACACTTATTTAGAAAACTTATTGAATAGATTGTCATCCGAATGTTATTTCAGAACACATTGGAAATTATATTGCCCCGGTTGCGGAGGTACCCGTGCATTATTAGCCCTTATGCATGGAGATCTTCTCCTATCCCTAAAATATAATCCCGTTACGCTTTTATTTCTTTTAAATGTTTTAGCAACAATCATCCTGTCACTGATTAAAAAAAAGAAGGGCAAATATCCTACATCAAAAATTCGCCTGATACTTGATATCACACTTTTAATATTTATCATAGTATTTTCTGTTTTACGCAATTACCTGTTATATGCAGGCATAGATGTGTTGGGCGATTTTAGCTGATTTACATAAATTATTTCCCACTTAAACGTCGATTTCGGATATTTCTTCTTTGTATTTCAGCCTGTTCCATTTGTAATTTTAATTTCTCTACATAGTTGCTCTTCATAGTTTCAAATTCCTTTTTTTTGGCATCTGCTGCATCTGCTGCCGCAGATGTATCTGTTACTGCAACATCCATCTGAACATTCCTCAATGAATCTGCCTGTTTTTCAAATTCATCCGCCGCCTCCTGCATAGATTCAATCTGACCTTCCAGTTCTTCCTGAATCTTTGTCTCTTCCTCTGCAACTTCTTTGTCATATTGCTCTTGAAGTTGTGCAATTCCTCCTTCCAACTGATCAATTATTCTTTTTTTGTCTGCATCTGAAATTTTTGCATTCTGAACTTTTGTTATCTCATTCTCAAGCTTTGTTTTATCATCTTCAAACTTCTTACCAAGTTCATGCAGTTTTGTTCCTTCACAAAGCTTATTATCCGATTCATCTCGTATAATAGTACCATCCAGGCTTCGATTTTTCCCACGCTGCCTTCCATGTAACATTGACATTGTATTCTCCCCTCCTTTTTTTATAGGCTTACCATCAACAAACATCTCACCATTTGAGTGTATCTCATAATGAATATGAGGTTTTCTTCCTGCATCTCTTCTCGGAAAATAGTAATCATCTGAAATATAACTTCCTCTATCTACCACTTCGTGAGTATATCCATCTGATGTCACTTCATGTACAATCCGTCCGTCATTTTCTATAACATCATTTACTATATTTTCGGTTTCTCTATATTTAGATTTTTTAAAGCTACCATCCCATCCACATTTACCCATAAATATTCTTTTCTATCAACTTTAATTTAAAAAACAGGTTCATCCGAATTCGTATTGTCTTTTGGCAAATCATTCTCAACTACTACTGGATCTGTATTAAGCATCTGTTCTACTGCCATGAGCATCGTATCTTTCAGACTGTTTTCCCACATTGTTACAGACGGACTCAGCTTGTTATACATTGATAATGCCTGCTGTTTCTGAGTCGACAAATCCATACCAGTTGGCATAAACAGTGTATAAAATTTTATATTTAGTTTTCTTCCAATTCTCGCAATATGGATTAAAATCCCCATCTGCTTACACTCATTAGAAGAAGCTAAAATACCTGTCATCTTTTCTTCTCCACTTCCAGAAAGTGCAATACATTCCACTTCCTGAACGATTACATTTGTTCCATATTCACGGTCAAAAGTAGTTTCGAATTTTTTCAGAACGTCTTGTACTTTCAGTACATCAACTCCCCGCGAAATAAACAAGTCTTTATTTTCATCCCGAACTGCCAGTGAATAGGTTAATGTTTTATCCTGAAAAGCAAGGTTCTCAAACAAACCTTTGTATTCATCGTCTTTCCATGCTAGAGCAGATACGTCAAAATACAATATATTTCCGGAAGATTCCACTGCAAAACCACTCGGTGCTTTTCCACCGCCATTTGTTAATGAATGTAATCTTTCCTGAGTTTTTACAGTCATTTCTTTACCTGTTGTAAGCATACTCTGCAAAACTGTACTTTCTGACTGATATGCATTCATCCACATAAGTCCGGATGCAATTAATGTTAACTTCTTTGAATCTTCCTCACCATTTAACAAGGTACGGACTGGATCCCTAAGAACATCCTCTCCACCCATTTTTTTCTTTGCATATAAATCTGCAATAATAACATCTGCATAGCTGCGTTTATAAATTCTGGAAAATACTTTCTCTGCTTTTTGAAAATCCAAAGTAGCAAATGTCTTTTCGGTTGCAAAAAACCAGACGCATCTCAGGACTTCCTCAAGATTAATTGCAAAAATATCATCAAAATTTGTACTATTAAGCAAATTTTCACATTGCTCAATATATGCCACTACTGAACTTCTTTTTAATCCGCTTACACCATCCCAGTATTTTTTATTGATTTTTCCATATGCTCCCTCATCCATCATTTTGCTTGATGGCAAAGCATATACTGTCCGTCCAAACTCTCTCAAGCCTTCCGCAATATGTCTTGCCTGCGTAATAGCACGTGATTCTTCTTGTGCTATTGTTGCACTCTGATCTTCTCTGCGTGATTCTTTAACAAGTTTCTCATTGATTTCCTTCATTGTTGCAATTGTTGACTGCATACTTCTTATTGAATTATTCAAATCATTATAAGCCCGTTCATAATCTGATTCATCCTCAAAAGCATATGTATATTTTCTGGCAAAAAATTCTATCACCTTACTGATAATTGCATCTTCTTGACTCTGCAATGTTTTTCTTTGTCCGTCTAAAAAAGTCTTATTTGATTTAATTCTTGCATTTCTTTTATCGTTTTCTTTAGATATTACTACTACTATTTTTGCTATAAGCCACACTACAAGAAGTACTACAACTATTCCACAAAAAGTATCCATGATATTTTCCTCCTAAATTTCTTTCATTGAATTAAGTCTTTCAATCATTTCATTGATATATGAAGTAATCTCTTCAAATTCTTGATTCATCGGATATTCTTTATCATCCGTTAATATCCAGAGTTTCCTGAGCCTGCTGCATTTCGTAAGAAGCTGTCTGCATTCTGCCTGAAGCACTGCTTTTTGTGCCATACAACATTGAATTTCAGCTCGATTCTCAGCATTTATATATTTTGACTGTAATGCATTCAGTTTATCCTCTGTTGCAAACAGATATTTCTCCTGCCAGTTTCTGAACGCAACCATAATCGTCTTTTCCATTGTCGACAGCTGCCACATCTCGGAATACAATTGAGTGTCATTCGAAAAATCAAATGCGATTTTCGGCGCAATCCATTCAGCAACCTGTATTTCAAATGGCTTCTGTGTTCTTTCATGGTAGATAAATGCCCGACCACTCGTAAATGATGCCATTCGTTCCAATTGTAATGAAGATGCTGATATCGCCGTACCTATTTGCTCACGATCATCCTGTGAAGTCAAGCGATGTACAAGTTTAAATCCTGTATTTTTGGTAACTTCACTCGCCAAAGCCGTCGGTAACTGATCTGCAATGACAATCGCCTCCCGTAATGCACGCACTTCTGCAAGCATTTTTACAATATATGCCGTTGCTGATATTTTAGGATCAACGGAATCCGTTCCCTCCTGCTGTGTAGACGGGGCGATAATATTATGTGCCTCTTCAATAAAAATGACATGTCGGACTGGCATCGGTTCCCCATTTTTATCTACACCACCTTTCGGATCGGCTCTCAGGGATTCTAAAACATAGTGGCAGACCAGTAATACAAAGAAATTTTTCGCTCCCTCTCCTAACACCTCCAGTTCAACAATTGCAGATACATTAAGCCATTCCTCAGGTTTTAATGTAGAAGTTTCAACATTAAACAGTTCCCCCGCATCACGTTCCATTAATCCGCTCAGACGTACTTCTAGAAAGGCACTGACATTTCCCTTGAACTCTGCATCATATTTAGATGTGTCAATCTCTCTCTGCAAATTATCATATACATCCTGTAGGCATGGATAAGGCAGATTACATTCTTCTGTATTTTCATCCTCTATATCCCATCCAAGATCTGCATAAGAACGTTGAATAGCTCTGCTCAAGAATCTGTATGTTGGCCCTTCCAACGTAAAAGATCCTTCAAAAACTTCAAGCAAAGCATTGATATGATCGTTAAGTCGAACTCCTTTTGGAAATTCCATAGGATTCATCTGCAACGGAAATTTACTCTGCAAATGCGGTGAAAACAAATATATATCCCGCATTTTTTCATATCCCAGCAAGGCTCTGTATTCCTTTTTTGCAGGTTCCAGAGCAAGAAATGGAATATTATTTTTTCTTAACTGTGTAACCAGATGAAGCATAGTATTGGTTTTTCCAGAACCCGGCATTCCTGTAAAAAATGCATGTCGCGGTAAATCTTTCATTGCAAAATTCACCGGATATCCATTTATATCCTTTCCAAGATAGATTCCGTCTGCAATCTGAACTGGTGCTGTTTCTTTTGGAATTTCAATAGTTTCGCCGTCATATAAAGTTGGAAACCTGAAAAAAGGAACTGCTTCTGACAGGCAATACGTTGTTGACCAACTTGTCAGTGCTGCCTGATTCTGATAAAAGCAGTAATCGTCTGCCTTTGTTCCCATTCGACTCAAAAATGTAAAAGAACCATCTACATCTGCTCTGATTGGAGCAATCGCAAAATCTCCTTCACTCAAAGCTTCAGATCCTGCCGCATTCAGTAATACTTTCGCCTTAAAAATGCTGTCTGCAAATCCATAAATATTTACGCGAAAATGCGGTGTTGTTTCAATATTATCAATCCATTCCTCATATTCTTTGCAGATATCTCTGGCATAGCTATCCTCTTTCAGACTATCTGTTTCTTTCAGCAACTTGATATCATTTCCGCCTCGAAGAGCTTTTAGTACAGGACCAAATTTATTTCTTGTTTCCATTGCCGCCGACACCGGATACAAATCCACCCTGAACGCACACGGCTCCTGCTGTGAATAGGACTGGCTTACGATTTCCATGATTCTGAATAAGTCATACAATCTCGCCTCTTCATTCATTTTCCATTTTGGAACATAATGAACAGACTTGCTTTTGCCTGTCATTGGATTGTAGATGTCTGCCACTCGTTCTTTCTTCGTAAGGGTCGCACCCATACTAAAGTGATGTGATGGAAGTGCACTCTTTTTAAATTCAAAAAAATCACTCAACGGAGATTTCTTTAATAAAGGCTCAATCATATGCAGTCCGTTATTATCTCCCTGTATAAGAAAAAACGCCTTCAATCTCTGCCCGACTGCTTCTGTAGGCAGATATGTATAAAGCAGATGAAAACTTGATGAACTCTCTGTACATATTCCATGCCATTGACGCAAAAAACTTTCATGCCGCTTTAACACCCCCTCTATTCCAGTATCTGCCAGTGATTGATACTTATTCAAACTTAAATCAGGTATCTGTTCAAGTTGAAAACATATTACTTCCATGAACACCCTCCCTGCCTATATTTTTCTATTAACTTTAGATATTCAAGCCTCTCTCTGCTTTCTCATCCATACCAGCAAAAGTGTTGTCCCTGCAATTCCAATCCACCGCAGGAAATAGAATATGTCAACTGCAATATACAATTCTCCGGTATATAACAGCCAATCATTTATTACTGGGAACCATATAATTGATATGATAATCATCATAAGTACTTTCAGCATTTCGCTGTGCAAGACTCGGTCTAGTCCTAGAAAAATAATCCAGGGAATATAATATCCAAGGATCATTCTCAAACAATATCCCAGATCTACAAAACTATATCGAATAAATACAGAAATTTCTATTGGCAGCCATAGTAAATAAAACAGCTGAAAAATTGCTGAAACTTTAAACTCATAATAAATGACAAAGTAAATAACACATCCTACAAACGCTCCCTCTAGAATTATCATTAGATAATTTCTCATTTCCCACGTACTGTCAAAAAAGTTCATGGTTAATTCTGAAATATTATACAAATATATTGATGCGATCTTATCTATAAAAAATGTAATAATAGGTATGAGTACCAGCCATTTTTCATATGTACAGAGATTTGTCATTCCTGCTTTCTGTACATCACCATGCGAAAACAAACCTGAAATTGAAGGCATCTGAGCAGATGTGCGTGTTTTAAAATCTATTTTATTCTCAGTATTGATTCCTCTTCCTACTGTTCTGCCTTCCATCTTTTTCAACCACATTGACTGCACTTTGATTCCTGCTGCTGCGACAATTATTGTAAGAATTACAGAAAACACATTGAGTTCTTCCGCACCAAACAGCCAAACATGATTAATCATGATTGATCCGATAATAGCGGTCTCATAGATAAAAGCATACCGATAGTACATCCATAACAGATATCCCATAACAGCACAAATAATCAAGCTCACAATAATGGCAACTATCATGCCATTCTCTCCTAAAAGCGTCCCAAAAACAGCCAGAGAAATCAGCAAACTCAGCATTATGCCCTGTATAGTGACCAGCAGACGCTCCAGTTTTATTGCAAGAACTGCCATCAAAATACCAAGTGCCAGCACAATCAGGATTGCTATTGCTTCATCACCTTCTCTGAGCACACTTTCTACAGAAAGCCAAAGAATAAATAAATAAGCAAAAAATGCACCCCATGCAAATCCAATAATAATTTCGGCAACTCTTTTGAAATAGATTCCAAAAAAGCAAAGTGCAATGCCTATCAGAATGATCAAAATATTCACCGCATTAATATCCATACTCTTTTCTCCTTCTTTCCCTTTTTATATTCACAATTCTACAAAATTCGCTTTTTTCTTTCAATCTTTCTGCATGAACAGCATGTTTTCTGTATCGAACAGCATAGGGTTACTTTATAATCTTGTTCCTTTCCTTGACTTTTCCTTCCGGGCATCTGATAATACTAGTACATTGAATATTAAGTTTCGATGTACTGGAGAGACAGCAACACACTTTCCTGATCTTTTACCAAATTTTCTATCTAAAATATATAAATGGGGGAAACTCATGTTAAAAATTGCGATCTGTGATGATAATGCAGTACAGCTGAATATCATCCAAGAAGAATTAGAGAAAAATATGAAAAAAGAAATTGCCTATGATGTAGATACATTCTGCAGTGCTTCAGATTTTACCGAAGTACTTCAGTCCGGTGACTGTCTTTATGACATTATTTTTATGGACATTGACCTGGGGGATTCTTCTGTATCTGGGATTGATCTTGTACATAAAGTTAATTTTCTGAATCCATCATGTCAGATTATTTATATCAGTCAGCATCTGGAATATGCACCGGATGTTTATGACACGCAGCATATCTATTTTTTAAATAAAGAGCGCCTGACAGAATTATTTAATAAAGCTCTGGATTCCGCGCTCAAAAATATCGCCCATAACGATAACATCGGCTATTTATATTTTACTATACGAAAAAAAGAATATAAAATCCCGCAGAATGACATTCTGTATATGGAACGCAATCTGCGGGAAACCACTATTGTGACACGAATGCAGGAATACAAAGTTTCAGAGCGGATTGATCTGCTGCTTGATCGTCTTCCGCCATATTTTGTTGTCTGCCATCGAAGCTATGCTGTAAATCTTAAGCTGGTAAGTTCTATTCATCAGTATTTGGTATCTTTTCCAGACGGAAAAACAGTTCCTGTTGGTCGTACACATTATACAGATGTAAAAAAATCCTTTGCGCTTATGAACAGCTATCTTCTCTCGTAATATATTTTATTTACTTTTACAAATTTTTAAGTATCTCAAATGGAATACTTCCGCCAAAAATATCCAGAGCACTTCCTACCGTCACGTCCAGCCTGCCTTTTCCATGGAGTTTCAGAAGTTCAATATCCTGCATACTTCCAACACCTCCGGCATAGGTCACAGGACGCTGTGTGTAATCGGAAAGCAGCTCTGCCAGGTCTGTTTCAATACCGTTCGCCTTACCTTCCACGTCTACCGCATGGACAAGAAATTCATCACAATGATTGCCAAGTTCTTCCATTACTTCAAGTGTCACCGGCACATCGGTAAATTTCTGCCAGCGGTCTGTAACGATAAAATACTGATCATCTTTTCTGCGGCAGCTAAGATCAAGAACCAGATTCTCTTTTCCTGCTGCTTCTTCCATTTTGCGGAGATTTTCCCAGGAAAGCTTTCCATCTTTGAATACATAGGAAGTAACAATTACATGACTTGCCCCTGCCTGCAGGTATTCTTCTGCATTTTCCGGGCAGACACCACCACCGATCTGCAAACCTCCCGGATAAGCGTTAAGAGCCTGCATTGCCTGCATTCTGGTCTCACTATAATATTCGGAATCTTTTCCATTTAAAAGAATCACATGACCACCTTTTAAGCCGGCATTTCGGTATAACTCTGCATAAAAAACCGCATCCTGACCAGAAACGAAGTTTTCTTTCGCCTGATCTCCACTATCCTGAAGACTGCCGCCTACAATCTGTTTTACTTTTCCATTATGTATATCAATGCATGGTCGAAATCTCATCTGTCTTTTCCTCTCTCATCTGCTGCATTTCTTCTGCTGCCTCTATAAATACCTGCGGATTTTGAATTCAGCAAAAGCCTCAAACCTTCTGAATTCGAGACTCCTGCTGTAATTCATCCGTTTTTCTGATGTTATGATAATATGATTTTAGATTTCATGCAAGCATTTTCAATTCAAGAATGCCTCGGCATTCTTGCTGCGAGATGCGCGTCATGCATTGCATGACATACTTCTTCTGCGCATCTCTGCAATCCTGCCGGAGGCTATATCAGATGGGGGATTGACTCCCACCACTGATACTGATTTGTTGCTCGCCACCTACAGAGGTGGAAGTCATCTCACATCTGAGATACACCTTATCTTGTCTCCGCATCTCCGTCGATCACATCTCCGACTGCATCCCCGACATCTTCTACTGCATCTCCCACTCCATCACCAAGATCACGGACTCCATTCCCCAAATCCTGAGACACTGATCCGTCTTCTGCAGTATTATTCTCCGGTATGTTGGCATTATCCGTTCCTTCTGTTCTGGTATCACCATTGTCTGTAGCAGTATTATTGTCTGTATTTTTTGTATTATCTTTCTCTGTATTTTCTTCCTGAGTATTATTGTTCTTCTCTATATCTGTCCTATTCTCTTCAGTATCTGTTTTATTCTCTTCAGTATCTGTCGTATTCTCCTCAGCAGCAGTTCCTGTCTCATCTGCCGGTGCCTGATTATTTCCACAGGCTGTGAACACACTTAATGTCAGAACCAGCAATACTCCTGTCAGAATTGTGCGTATTTTTTTCATTCTACATTCTCCTTTACTATGGATTTAAACTTGTATTGATAATATGCACATTCTGATAGATTCCTATACAAAAACAGACACATATCTTTCGATACATGCCTGTCAAAATTTCATTATATTAATTCAAAATTTCTATCAGCCTTCAATCACATCTGCCATGTCATATCTGCCTGCCGGTTTACCAGCCAGGAATTTTGCAGCCTCAATTGCGCCTTTGCCGAAAATAGCCTTGGAATAAGCAGTATGCTTAAATTCGATTACTTCATCCGCACCGGCAAAAATCACTTCATGTTCACCAACGATCGTACCACCGCGTACTGCTGAAATACCGATTTCTTTCTCATCGCGCATCTCACGTTTCTGGCTTCTGTCGTATACATAATGATACTGATTATCCATAGCTTCATTCAGACTGTCAGCAAGTGCCAGTGCTGTTCCGCTCGGAGCATCCAGCTTCAGATGATGATGCTTTTCAACGATTTCCATATCAAAACCTGCTGTTGCAAGAACTTTTGCAGCTTCCTGGATCAGTTTCAGAAGCGTATTGATTCCAAGAGACATATTGGCGGATTTCAGTACCGGAATCTTCTTAGCTGTCTCTTCAACCTTTGCAAGCTGTTCTTCAGACAAACCTGTTGTACAGAGAACTACCGGAAGATTGCGCTCTGTGCAGTATTCCAGTAACGCATCTGCTGCTTTTGCAGATGAAAAGTCGATCAGAACATCTGCTTCTGTCTGACATTCCTTAATATTGGTAAATACCGGATAGGTTGTGTTTCCTTTATCTGTTACATCGATTCCTGCTACGATTTCTGCGTTGGCATCTTTGGAAACAAGATCAGAAATCACCTGTCCCATATGTCCGCAGCATCCATGCATGATAATTTTTACCATAATAATCTTCCTCCGTGTCCTGTAAAATGATGTCTGTTCTCTTCCGTTATGCCAGCTTGATTCCGAAATCCTTCATAGCTTTTTTCAATGTTTCTACATTGCTTTCTTCCATCTCGCAAAGCGGCATACGAAGCGGTCCTACATTCATGCCCATCAGATTCAGTGCAGTCTTGACCGGAATCGGATTTACTTCGCAGAACAGAGCATTGATCAGCGGAATTGCATCAATCTGAATCTTGGCTGCTCCTGCTGTGTCACCTTCCATGAATTTCATGACCATATCATGTGTTTCCTTCGGTGCAACATTGGAAAGTACAGAAATAACGCCAAGTCCACCAAGTGAAAGGATCGGCAAAACCTGATCATCGTTTCCGGAATACAGTTCCAGATCTGCCCCTGCCAGAGATACTGTCTTGGCAATCTGGGAAAGATCTCCGCTTGCAGCTTTGAGACCTACGATATTCTTAACATTCTTAACAAGTGTGGCAACGGTTGCCGGCTGGATATTACATCCAGTACGGCTCGGTACATTATACATAATGATCGGAGTCTCCGGAACTGCATTTGCAATTGCAGTATAGTGAGCGATCAGACCTTTCTGAGTTGCTTTATTATAATAAGGAGTTACAACCAGTAATGCATCTGCACCATATGATGCAGCTTCTTTGGACATCATGATTGCAGTCTCTGTGCAATTAGATCCTGTTCCGGCAATAACCGGCACACGTTTATTTACTTTATCGATTGCAAATTTGATTGTCTGGAGATGTTCTCCATGTGTCATGGTAGAAGATTCCCCGGTTGTTCCACAGATAATAATGGCATCTGTGCTGTTGGCAATCTGGAATTCCAGGAGTTCTTCCAGTTTATCGTAATTCACCTTTCCGTCTTCATACATTGGGGTAACAATTGCGACGCCCGCACCTTTAAAAATTGCCATATTAACTCCTCCTTAATTCTTCTGTAATTTATAGTATTCATAATGCTTCTGTCTGCTGAATATAGAGAAATACTTTTGCCTCAACAGATCCTTTATTCTATTCACCGCATGTATCCAACGGATGAACTTCCTCTGTATTGAGTGTTGTGATTATGTCCACATATGGTCTCAACTCTTCCGGGAAATTCCATCCGGTCATGACAATATGCATGGACTCATCCTTATGTTTCAGTATATCTGCGATTCCTTCTGCTGTTATTATTCCACAGTCAAGAAGTCCCAGAATCTCATCAAGAAGCAGAAAATCGCACTCCTGAGTAACAACAACTTTACGGGCAAAATTCAGTCCGTTCAGAATGTTTGATTTTTCTTCGGCTTTTTCTTCTTCTGTCAGATCCTCATAGCAGCAGTCTCTTTTTTCAAAACGAAAGATTTTAAAATCCAGATTGTCTACATCCTGCAGAAAATCCAGCGAACGCTGCTCTCTTCCCTTCAGGAACTGAATCACGATCACACTTTTGCCCTGGGTAGCCATACGGAGACTCTGACCAATTGCCAGAGCGGTTTTGCCTTTGCCGTTTCCGCAGTACACCTCTGTT
>OLPO01001061.1_pt1 | contig 19892 bp, 28 predicted proteins | sample 1672831 | NCBI WGS metagenome assembly OLPO01 (sample SAMEA3136728, study PRJEB25190) | human gut metagenome
CCGCCCCGCGCTGCACGACCGCCCGGCGCTCGCTAGATGTCGGCATCGACACCCAGCTCCGCAGCCATGTCGCGGATCTCCTTGCGTGCGTCCAGGTCGAGGGTCTGGACGCTGTCGGCGTGCCCGCGGGGGTCGGCGCCGAGCACGGCGATGAGCATGAGCTTGCGAGCGGGCCCGTCCGGCGCACCCGCCTGGCGGAAGGCCTCGTAGAGCGTGTCGGCGCAAGCGCCGGTGAGCGTAAGGAAATCGCTGAGCCCGCCCGAGCCCACGAAGCACGAGTGGCCGGTGCCGTCACCGCTGCTGGTCGAAAGCGTCGCGCAGCGGCACTCGAACGAGCGGACCTCGCCGCACGCCTCCACCGTCACCCTGACCTTCTTCTCGTTACTCATCCTTCTCCTCCTTGGCGGTCTCCCTGTCCATGTCGATGTCGAGGTCGTAGTAGATCGCGCTCCGCTCTTCCTCCTCCGGGAACCCGCAGTGCACCGCGGCGTAGACGAGCTCGATGTGCATGGCGTCCATGGGGATGCCGGCGCGGACTCCGGCAGAGAGCAGCTCCGAGAGGGCTGCTTCCGCGAGAACCCTAATCGACTTCGAGTCGAAGGTGCCGACGTGAAGCGATGTGCCGGGCTCACCGTCCGCCCCCACCGTTGCCACCATTGCCTCGCGGCAGAGGATGGAGCACTCATGCCCCCTGGCCTCCACCGTCACCGTGACGTAGTTCTCATCCTCGCTACTCATCATCCTCGTCCTCCTCTTCGGCGCTCTCCTGCACCCTTGCCAAAAGCCACTCGTCGTCCCCGCCGGCCTCGAAGCCCGCCGAGCGGAACAGCTTCCAGTGCTCGAGCCAGCCCTCGGCATCGTCACCGAGATAGCCGTCATCGAGCTGTGCCATTTCCTTCGCCGCACCCATGAGCCAGTAGCCGGCCTCGTACTCGCTTGGCCTCGAGGGGCCGAGGCGCTCCATGAACTCATCGCGGACGCGTCCGAAGCGCTCCTCGTTCTTGAGGTAGCTGTCGCTGCCCATCGCGCCGAAGTACGCGACCGGGTTCGCGCGGGCAGCGCGCACGTGAACCATGAGGTTCTCGGGCATGCCAAACGCGCCGGACGCGACGAAGCCGACCAGTCGCCTGTACAGGTCCTTGAGCGCCGACGCCTCGCGCGCAGCCTCCTGCTCGGCGAGGATCTCCTCCTCGGACTTCTCGGGCTCCGCACCGTCATCCGGCGCGTAGAGGTACCAGCCCACGCTATCGGCCACGGCGACGGTGCCGGGGGCGACGTCCATCCTCTAGAGCTTCGCGTCGGCGAGGCCGAGGTGGATCCAGTCCACGTAGCTCGTCCCCTCCGGCCGCTCCTTCACCACCGGGATGCCCGCATCGCCGAACGCGTCGTAGTCCTCGGCCTTGGCCTCCTCGCGCTCGTTGCGGCGGCGGATGCTGTCGGCCTTGCCCGCCCAGCCGTCACCGGCGGCGAGGACCGCCTCGATATCCTTCTCGTCGTCGAAGGCGCTCGCGGCCTCGAGCTGCTCCAGCGTCACCTGCGCGCCGGCGTCGATGCGACCGCGCAGTTTGCGCGCCGCGCGGATCTGCCCGGCGGTGGCGCGGCTCGCACGCTCGATGCGCTGCTCGTCGACGCCCAGCACGAGCATCTGCTGCACGCCGCGGGCGCGCTCTGCCTCAGTCAGCTGGCGCTTGTCGTCGGTTGCAAGCATGGCCACGAGCTCGTTGGCCTCGTCCATGGTGTCGGCCACCAGCGCGGAGACCTCGCGGTCTTCCCCGTAAAGCGACGACAGCGCGCGGTAGCGGCGCTCGCCGTCGACGATACGGAACACGTTGCCGTCCGCCACGACCACGGGCGGGTTCAGCGGCTCGCCGCCGGTCGCCTCGATGCTGCGGGCCAGGGCGCCGATGTCGCCAAAGTCCTCGCGCGGGTTCTGCTCGCTCGGACGGATGTCGCCCAGGCGCACGGCCCTCTTCTCAAACTGCATGTCATTCCTCCTAGTCCTAGTAGTACATCCCGCTCGGGGCGGTCCCCTCGATGGCGCCCGCGACGGCGAGGAGCGCGAGCATCACGAAGGCGCACACCACGCCCCGCGTCCGTTCGGACAACGTTCCCCACCAGGCCGACACCCGGTCGCTAAGCAGCAAAAGAATCTCGCTCATGGGTTCCCTCCTCGATCCACTCGTCGACCCACTCGGGGCGCACCAGGTAGCCGCGGCAGCGGCCGTCGGGCAGGCAGTAGGTGAGCCTGCGCGCGGTGCATTCGTCTCTGAGGGTGTTGTAGGGCACCCCCAGCACGCGCGACACCTCGTCGAGCGTGTACAGCAGCTTGCGCGGCAACTTGAGCTCGGCGGCAAGTGCTCTAAACGTCTGGGGCTTCTTACTGGTATCATCCATGGATGACCTCCTTTCAGGTCGGCCTCCCGCGTACGGTCCTAACGCTGCGGGAGGCTCTTTTTTGGGTCGGGCGTAGGGCGGACCCTCCCCCGACACGGCACCGGCTGGAACGCCCGGCGGATGGTTAACGGAGCCCGCCGGGACCGGTGCCGCCTCGGGGAAGGGGCCTCAGCCCCGCAGCGAGGCGATCGCCCACGCCGCGATGAACGGCACGGTGGCCGAAAAGCACACCCGCGCCAGCCCGTAGGCCCCCTGCGCGGTGCATGCCCACCCCGCGGCATCCATCACGACGGCCGAGGCCAGCAGCGCCCGCCTCACTCGTAGCACCCGCCGTCGAGCGGCCAGAGGCCCGGCACCGGTTGCACATCGTCCAGCGCCACCGAGAAGTCGAGCGCCTGCTGGTGGGTGAGCGGCACCAGGCGCGCCATGTAGGCGGGGTCGCCGGCGCGGACGTGCGCCGCGAACGCATCGCGCGCGTCCGCGCGGCGCTCGAATATCTCCGTGTGCCACACGGCGTCCTCGTCGACCCATGTCACCATGCCGCCCAGGATCGTGATGACCTCGGGCAGCTCGTAGCTCTTGCCTTCCATCTCCTCCCCCATCCCTACGCGGCCTCGTCCGTGTTCCAGCCCATCAGGTCGTTGGGCGTGCAGCCGAGGGCTTGGGCGATGGCATACGCCTTGTCGACGCCCGGAACCATCGAGCCGTTCTCGTATCCGATGATTGAAGATGCCGAGAGCCCCGCCTTGTTAGCCAACTGCTCCTGAGACATATCGGCGCGAGCGCGGGCGGCGCGCAGGTTCGCTCCAAACTCGTCCTTCGAAAACTTCATCTCTTCCTCCTTCTGAAATAGGGAACTTCTTCCCTGTGCAAATCAGAGTATAGGTAATATTTTCCCTATTGCAATAGCAAACTAGGGCTTTTCTTGCCTTTTCTTTTGTGTATCTATAGAATCCTCGGTAAATGCTTCCCTATATTGGAGGTGACGATGAACCTAAAACTTAAGCAGGCTAGGAAAGAAAACGGATATTCACAGGCCGATCTAGCAGACGCGTTGAACGTTGACATCAAAACGGTAGGCAACTGGGAACGAGGGAAGACCCTTCCCGATATTGAGCAGCTCTGGAAGTGTGCAAAGGTTCTGCACACCGACCCCAACGACCTGCTCGGCTGGTACGAGGAGCATCCCGAGGACAAGCCGACGGCGCCGGCGGGCGCGGAGGGCGAGCTGATCACCTGCTACCGACGGAGCACCGAGAAGAGGCGCTCGAAGATCCTGGAGACGGCACGCGACCAGGCCGAACTGTCCCAAGCTCAGGCTGCAGCGCCTGAAGGCGAAGGGCTGGAAGCGGATCAAGTAAGGTCCGCGTAGCAAGGTCAGGAGGTATTCATGGGGCTGTTCAGCTCATTGGCCAAAGCGATTTTGACGGGCAGTGGCGCACCTCGCTCTGCCGCCATGTCCGCACAAGATGGTAGGCACCCCGCCGCGCGCGCCATAGACATCGACGGCGATTGCGAGAAGACGGTGTTTGCCTACGTCGGCGTGCCCTTCAAGGGCATCCGGAAAGGAACCGAGTTCTACGTCGATCCGCTCGGTCGCGACATGGTCATCCACAGCAAGTCGACCGGCACGACGGCGGACAGCGCCGAGTTTGGAGATACGCCACTTTCCTACAACGGCACCGCATTCGGATTTACCTACTCGGGACTCGGGTTCCTCAAGGAGATGGTGGCGGCCGGCTTCACGTTCCGTCTCAAGGTCAAGAAAACCGGCATGTTCTCCCCCGGCGTCCCCGAGCTAGTCAGCCTGACTGCGGAGCCCCGGCTCTTGGAGCAGTGGTGGGAACGCCAGAAGACGCTGACGACTCCCGTTCCGTTCTCCGAGGAAGACGAGCTTATTAGACTCGAGGCTAAACGCGAGGCGCAATATAGGGCCAAGGTCGCCCAGGTGAGGCGCAGGCGGACAGGCATCGAGCTTGCAAAGGATTCGCTTGAGGTATGGATTACCGTTACCGATCGCAACTGGATCGGCGGCGAACTGCCCAGAAAGGACCTCCGCTTCACTCCATCATTCGAGATAGTCCCGACGCCAAAGGGCTCGTCGGCAAAGCCCCATATCAGAGTGCTCGCCGACGGCAATCCGCTCGTCGAGATTAGCGCCATGAGCACCGAGGTTTACAAGCAAATCTCCGCGAACAGGGAAAGACCGTGCCGCGCCATCTATATGTGGGACTACTACCAAGACAGCACCGACCAGACAAAGCTCTATCTGGTATTTGACTAGACGAGAAGGGCTGAAAGCGGATCAAGTAAGGTCCGCGTAGGCCGCGTTATTCAATTCATTTATGGGAAGAAGTAATAACAATGTCTCAATCATTAGCGGAGACGCACGTGGAGGATCTCATCTACGAGTGTGACTGCATCGCTGCGGGAAATTACGGTGAGAGCACCCAGGAACACATCGACGACCTCATGCTGCAGATGGAAGGGTTTTCCTTCTCGCTCATGCGCACCGAATCGTCAGCAATTCCCAGAGACAAGACGCTGAATGGCGTAAAGCGCGCAAAGGGATGGCTCGTGGCAAACATGGCGGCGCTCACAAACAGCGGAAACGGTACGACGGTTAGCTCCAGCAGCGTCTCACAGGCCACGGCGACGGCGGACGTTTCGGTAGAGGTAAGCCAGGCGGTGGCTGAAATCGGCAACGACCCCGTTCTCGACAATGAGACGAAAGCGGCACTCGAGCTGGCGCTGTCACGGGCGCGCATGGCAGCCGAGACGAAGAACAAGACTGGATTCGCCGAACACGCTGCAAGGGTCATCGACCTTGCAACGAAGAGCGTGGATCTCGTACCCAAGGCGTTGGTGGCCCTCGGTGTGCTCGCGAAGCTCTTCGGCGCCTAGGTTTTTCAGGTTTTTCCGGAAAAACTTCCAACGGGCACACCAAAACACCAGTTACTCCCCCATTTTCGTAACCCCACGAAAATGGGCAGGTGGCTGATTAAGTTGTTGCAGAAAGCGCAACGACTGCTGCTAAACAAAGAAGCCCCGTGCGGCGATCTTGGCGGATCCGCTTGGGCAGCATTTAAACTATAAATACTTGCTATTTTACTTGATTGATAACTATCAATTGTTTATAATTTAATTGTCGAAAGGAGGAGAGATGCCCAAGGAGCAGGAGCCCGCGCAGGTGCTCAAGCGGTTCAAGAAGGAGGGTTGGACGCTCTACACCGGCAAGGGCAGCCATGTGGTCGCGCGAAAGGACGGGGTCCAGATCAGCGTGCCCACCTCCAAGAAGGAGATACCGATAGGGACGTACCGAAAAATAGTTAAGACGGCGGGGTGGCTTTAGCCCCGCCCCCTTGGGGGTCGAAAGATATGAAGACATACGTTTACCAGGCGGTGCTCACACCCGACGAGGACGGCGGCTACGACGTGGAGTTTCCCTCACTGCCGGGATGCTTCACCTACGGCGATACGATTGCCGAGGCCGCCGAGCAGTCCGTGGACGCGGCGAGCACCTACGTGGCCGCGCTCGTAAAGGACGGTCTTGCCGTGCCTGAGCCCGAGTTCATCGAGCCCGCAGACGGCGGGCTCTCCATGATGGTCGCCTTCTCCACGGACGAGGGGTACATCGTGGAGGGCGAGACGGTCTCGGCGGCCGAAGCCGCGCGCAGGCTCTCCGTCTCCCCCGGCAGGATCACCCACATGCTCGACTCGGGGATCCTTACGGGCTACCGCAAGGGCCGCCGCACCTACGTAACCGTGGAGAGCATAGCGGCGCGCCTGATCGACACGCCACGCTCGGGCAGGCCCAAGCGCCGCGCAGTCGCGTAGCCGCTAGTCCGTCATAAAAGATGGGCTAACGGCAGCAAAAAAGAAACCCCACCGCGCATGGCTGGAACCTTGGCGCGGTGGGGTGACAACAAGGATGCCGGAGTAACACGGAGATAGCTCCGGGCAACCTAGGGACATTATATGACACGCAAGCAGAGGCGCCGCGCGTGGGGCTCAATCACCGAAGCCAAGCGTGGCAAGAAATACATCCTCCGATGGCAAGAGAACACGCCGTGTGGACGCAAGCGCAAAACCAAGACGGTATACGGCACCTATCGCGAGGCATGCACCGAACTCGACCGCATCCACGTCGAGCGTGCCGATGACAAGCCGGTGCCGACCATCGCCCAGGCATACGGCACATGGCTCGAGCCGACCATGGCGGCACAGGTCGCGGCGGGCACGCTCGCGCCGAACACCCGCAGCCTCGTCACAAGGTCGTGGGCGAACTACGTCGGCCCCACATGGGGCTCAATGCCAGTCGACCAGTTGCGCCCCGTGCACCTGCAGGAATGGCTCCTGACTCTCCCCGCAGCGACGGCGGACACCGCCCTACTCACTCTGCGCAAGATTTACGGCACTGTGTCGGGCTTTGTCGTGCTGCCCATCGACCCGTTTGCCGCCACCGTGAAATACACCATGCCCACGCGCAAGACGCGCGAGCGCTCCAAGCGCCTGTACACGCTCGCCGAAGCCAAGGACATCCTGGGGCGCTTGCACGGGACCTCGCTCGAGGCGCCGTTCATCATGGCGTGCTTTGGATCATGCCGCTCGGGTGAGTCGCTGGGCATCCGCATCGATGAGGTCATGCCATTCGCGGCGGAATCCACAACGCTCGCGACGGTCGACCTCGTGCGCCAGATGGAGCAAGCGGGCATCGAGCCCACGGCGGACGGCGTACTCAAGACGCGGAAGTCCATACGCACCGTCGTGGTGCTGCCGGATGCCGCCGGGCGCCTGCTCGAAATTGCAGGCGAGCGCCGCGCGGCAGGCTCCGAGTGGCTAGCAGATCGCGGGGACGGACTGCCCATGAACCGAGGGATGTGCAACCATAGATGGAAGAAGTGGTGCGAAGCCGAGGGCGTCGAGCGCATCCCATGGTCAAACCTGCGGAACTCATGGCGTACTATCTGCGAGATGGAGCTGCACATGCCCTGGGACCTCATGGAGATGCTCATGGGCCACTCCCTGCCGGGCGTGTCGGGGCGACATTATATTCGCCCCTCCCGCGAGCAGGTGGCGCGTTCCGTTTGCGACGCGCTTGGGATAAATTGGGATATTTCCCAACAAACCAGCAGGTAAAACGGGCGCTGTTAATAGTGGCAGAAGTGGACGGCTGGTACGTATTCCCATTGCCATCAGTCGGCGCGATGGGAGCGACATAACCGCTGCCGAGATAGGCTGAGACCGCCTGCTTGAACTCCCACCAGCTCTTTCCGTACTTGGCGAAGTAGCCATTGGGATCGGTGTGGTCGGAACCACCCCAGCGCTGAGCAGCCTCGTAGTGGGAAAGCAGGCGCGAGGTATCCCAGCCATGTGTGCGGAGCTCATCGCCAGTCCACTTGACTGCTTCAGTCCACTGCTTTGCAAAGTCGCTGGCATTGGTGGCGTGCGCCAGCTCGATACCGATTGTGGCGTAATTGCCATTACCAACATGCCAGCACAAACGGTTCTCGGGCACCGTGTTGTACACGGTGGAACCGTCAAGCTCCATAACATGGTGCACGACATAGGTATCATTGCCGCTCCAGTAGCTCACGTGGTTGCGGGCACTGGCGCCCGGGTTAGCGGTCTCGTGAATTACGAGATAACTCGCATTGAGCCATCCATGTCCATTGCTGACATAGCTATCCACACTCTGGTAGGCCTCAGCGCCGCACGGGGCGGCAAGGGCAGCCACGAGGGCGAGGACAACGGCAAGGACGCTACGGAGCGGCAGCTTGCGCTTGGGCTCGGCACTAGTCTCCGTCATGCTCGCCTCCCGCCTTGAGTCGCGCGGCGTCCACGGCCTGCTCGGCTGCGGCGTAGATGGCCGCGCTCGCGACCCCGCACACCGTGCCGATGGCGGCGACGGCCTGGTTGTCCGTGGCGATGCCGGCGACGCTGGTCGCGACGGAGCCCAAAAAGGCAGCCGTGCACAGCCAGAACTTTCGGCTTGTCACCTTGCGGATAATGTCTTCGGTAGTCATGATTCCTCCTATCTGTCGGATTCCTTGCTGTAGATCAGGTCGACTCGGTCGCAGATGTGGTCGACCTTTTGGGCCATGCCCTGGCTACGCGTCTGGCTGTGGACCAGGTCGGCGTGCAGCACGTCATTCGACGCGACGACCGACTCCATGAGGGTCTTCATCGCCTCCATGAGGCTGTTGCTTCGCTCCATCTGCGCGGCGATTCGCCCTTCCATCTGCGAGCGCTCCCGATCTCGCTGCGCCCGCTCGTCCACTTCGGCCTGCTTTCGCTCCTCGCGCTTGAGGTCGATGTTCGCCTTGCGCTCGTTCTGGACCTTGTATTCGTCCAGAAATTGCCGCCCAAAATAGAAGGCGATCAGCACCAGCGCCGCGCCGCCAAGCCAGCCGGGTCCGTACGGCGCGAAGAGCTTGAGCACCTCCATCCGGCCTCCCTCCCGTTCTGCAGTGCGGCGGAGGCCCATCCCCCGCCACACTGCAGGTTCGGCCCCCCGTAACGCCGGCCTACGCCGCCGCCATCGTGCCGACGCACACGGCCAGCGGGCCCTGCGACAGGATCACGGCGCGGTCGGTGATGACGCACCCCGTGCAGGAGCGCACCATCGGGACCGTCACCACCGCGCCATGCAGCATCACGTCGAGCGCCGTGCCGTGGACGCCCACGACCGCGCCGAACTCCATCGTCAGCCGCTTGCCGCCCGACGGAATCGCCGCCGCCAACCGCGCCGCCGCGCCCTTGATCTCGACCGCCGAATCGCTCATCGCTCGTACCTCCTCGCCGTGTGCTTTATGACGCAGCCGGCGTCGAGCGTCAGCGTCTGCTTCTGGATTGCCAGCTTGCCGACAACCCCGCCGGTCCTGTAGTTCATCGCCACCGCCATGCACGGCTCGACGGGCTTGTAGACGCTCCTGAACTCGTCCGTGCGCGTCACGGCGCGCTCGGTGGCGAGCAGCTCCGCCGCCTTGCGGTCCGCCGCCGCCTGCATGGCGTCCTGGGGCCAAGGCGTGGCGTTGCCTCCCTCCTCGACCTTGTCGGCGACGAAGATGGCCTCGCCGCCGTCGATGTAGCAGTAGCCCCAGCTGACCTTGTTGTGGTTCTCCGTGGCGTGATAGGTGTAGCTGACCTTCTGCCACTCGCCAGTCATGGTGAACCCCTTGGTCACCGGGCCAAGCGCCCTCTCCTGATCCCAGAAAGACTGTATGATGCCCGTCGCGCCCTTAGTGCCCTTGACCCACACGCTCTGCGTGTAGTCCGTATCCTTCTTGACGCTCGGACCCTCGTCCTGGCAGAAGCCGACGCGCCCGCCACTCGAGACGACCTTGATGCCGAAAAGCACGCCTACCTGCGGCGAGTCGGAGACGTAGACGGTCTGGATGCTGCCGTGCGAATCGCTCTGTCTGAAGCTCTTATCCAACTTCTTGCCGGTGCCGATGAGGGCGTTGGCGGCGCCCTCGACAAGGTTGGCGTCCTCGGTGTCCACGCCCGGAAGGCTGTCGTAGCTGTAGCTCTTGACGATTCGGCGCCCGACCGAGACGGTCGATAGGTCGGAGTCGGGAGAGTCGTCCACCGCCGTGCCGCGCACCGATGCGTCCTGCGTGCTGAAGTCCACGTGCACGACGTTGCAGACCTCGGCGCGGTTGGTCGATTCGGTCATGTCCGGCATGAAGCGCGCGTCCCTGCCCTCGGTGAACTCCGCCGAGATGGGCATGTCGGCAGGCTCGACGTAGCGCCTGAAGAGCACGTTGCCCATGCGGTCGGTCGAGGCCGAGCGGAACCCCGCCGCCTCGAGGAGCAGGTTCACGGCGTCCAGCTTGGTCTTGGCGTCGTTGTCCCTGCCCACGCCGAAAACCAAGGTGCTGCCAAGAAGGATGCTGCTGGGGTCGGCGTAGACGGTGAGGCCGACCGACTCGGCTATCTTGACGGCCTCCTCCACCGCATTGCTGTCCTGCGCGATCACGTAGGGGCCGTCGAAGTCGTCGTCCTTGAGCAGCTTCAGGAGGCCGTAGGCGTTGATCTGGCCCTCGCGATAGGCGCCGTCGATGTCCACCGAGTCCACCTGCGGCATGAATGTTCCGAGGCACTCGCGTCTCTCGCTGCCGTCCGAGAAGGAGGCATTGAGGTACACGCGCAGGAAGTCGTTGCCGACGTCGAACTTGTCGGCGAAGTCCAGGGATGCAGTCTCGTAGAGCGCCGTGTTCGCGTTGCGCTCGATGGAGCCGCCGTTCTCGATGTCGCGCACGAAGTCGAGCTCGAGCCCCGTCTCGCGCGAGACGCGCACGAAGTCGTAGGAGGCGTCGAACGGCCTCGTCCAGCTATCAGCCATTGGCGGGCTCCTCCCACGTCTCCCATGTCGGATCGCACGAGGCCACCCACGCGCCGTCGGAACGCTTCACGCTGCAGCTCAGGCGGGCGCGGAACCGCTCGCCGTAGAGATCGCGCACCCAGAAGCGCCCCGCCATGTTCATGACCTCGAGGAATGACTTGTAGTCCTCCTCGTCGAGCAGCAGGAAGTCCATGCTGTCCTTGACGTCCCTCTCGTTGATGCCGTACGAGACGGGCAGCCCCTCCCCGCCGTCGGCGAAGTGCAGCATCTTGTACCCGTGCGTCACCTTACGGCTCGAGCCCTTCTTGAGATAGCGCCCGAGCCACGACCTCTCAGCGCCGGCTCCCCAGTTGAGAGCCACCGCGCGGCTCGCCACGGTCGTCTTGACCCTCGTCGCCGTGCTCACGCCCGTCGCGGCGTAGGCGACCGCGACGTACTCGAACTCGCTGTTGAGCGGAGGCAGTGGGTCGCTCGCGCCCTCGCCCGCCGCAAGGTGAGAGCCGAGCTGCAGGGTCGAGCCGTCGGGCAGGACGCGCGACACGGTGAAGTGGGACGTCTCGGGCGTGTCGTCGCTGTCGGCCTTGCCTGGGAATACCGACAGCTGGCATCCCAACCTCTCGTCGACGAAGATGTTTAGCGACGGTTTGGCTGGCGGTGCCCAGTCGGTCCGGAAAGTTCTCGAGACGGTGACCGATAGCGACGAGCCGGCCGTGACCGTGAGCATGACCCTGTACTGCGTGAAGTTGACGAAGGCGTGTTGCGCGTAGCCGAGGACAAAGGAGCGTGCGTCCTTGTCCACAGTCCCGCTCCACAGGAGGTTGCCCCTGATGTCGCATAAAGACAGGTACTGTCGGCTGACGCCCGTCTCGTCGGCCACCTTCCACGTGAAGGTATGCGGCACCGCGCGCAGGGTCGCCCCGTCCGCAGCCGGGTCGGTGAAGAATGCCTGGGGCGCGTCCGCAACGGTATAGGCCGCGGCGCTCGACCACGCTCCCCAGTCCTCGTCGAGGCCCTTGGTGCGCACGCGCACGGTGTACATGCCCTTGGCATCCGTCGGCAACTTCAGGCTCGTAGCCGGGCCCTCGACCGTCGTGGCAATGGTGCTCGCAGGGGTCGTGATCTGCACCTCGGCGGAGGCCTGCGCCGAGCCGTCCGGATGGTTGGGCACCCATTCGAGTGTCGCGGTCGAACGGGTGGCATAAGCTGCCCTGACGCCCCTAATGGACGGTGCGAGCGGCGGGCATATAGTCGTGACCTCGTTTGACTCGGTCCACGGTCCCTTGAGGCCGTTCTTGACCGCGCGGGCGCGGTAGCGCACCGTTCCCGCCGGGGCCTCCTCGTCCTCCCAGGAGGCGTTTACGTCCGCATCGACCCACGTCTTGCGCCCGTCGGTCGTGAGCTGGAACTCCCGGCTGTCGACGAAGGCCGGCGCGTCGTGCCCCTTGAGCACGACCTTCGCCGCCTCCGCCTTGACTGCCTCGAGCATGCCGAGCGCCGTCGGCGTGGTGTAGATCGCCGGCGCGCTCACGCCGTAGTCCGACGTGCCGCCGGGGCCCGTCGCCTTGGCCGAGAAGATGTACATGCAGCCCGGCTCGAGGCCGTTGTAGGTGTGGCTCGTGGTGTCCCAACTGACGGTTCCGACGTCGGTGAACTTCCCCGGGCCGTTCTTCGCCACGCCGACGGTCACGGTCGACCAGGGGTAGTCGCCGTTCATGCCCGTGTAGTCGACGTCCCAGCTGACCTTCGCGCTGGTGTCGCTCAGGCGCTCCGCCCTGATGTTCTTCGGCGTGTGCGGCGTGTGGTAGGCACGGCACGGGACCGTGACGGTGTTGGAGGCGTTCGACGTTCCGTTGCCGAAGCCGCCCGTGACGTTAATCTGCCCCGTGAAGGTGTGGTTGTAGGCGCTTCCGTTGCCACGGTTGAGCACGACGTCGCGCGACGTGCACTGCACCCACACCCAACCGGAGTTGTTCGTCGAGTAGACCGAGCCGTTCCACGAGCCGCCCGCCGACGAGCTGCCGTTTGCGTAGCAGTTGATGGCGTAGCGCGTGCCGTAGCCGTGCGTGACGCGGTAGGTCACGGTGGTGTCCGTGCGCCCGACCTCAACAACGTCCACGTACGCGCACCAGCAGTACAGGCCGTAAGCGCCTCTGCCTTGAACCCAGTTTCCCTGCGCCATACTACGCGACCCCCATCGCCATGCTCTGCTCCACCGCCGCGACGAAGCTCCTGAAGGCGGAGGCCACGCGCCCGTCGACGCCCAGCAGGTCGCCGTCGAGGTAGAGGTTGTAAACGTTGCCGCCGCCCGCGAAGCCCGCGGCTCCGTTGGCGGTTGCCCCGTATGCTCCGCCGCCGGTAACGCTCACCCCGAACGTCGCGGCGCGCTCGACCTTCCCGACGGCGGACTCCATGGACTTCACGGGCTCGTCAGCCGTGTCGTCGATGCCGAGGGCCGCGCCCTCCATGACGTAGCCGAAAATTTTGCGGAACACGCGCGAGGGGGAGTGGATACCCAGCAGGTTCTTGGCCGCTTCGATGGCGCCGCCCACCACGCCGGTAATCTTGCTCACGACCACGCCGGCCGCGCCGCTGATTCCGTTTGCGATGCCCTGCACGATTTGCGATCCGATGGATGCCACGCGGCCCGGGATGGAGGACAGGGCGCTCATGATGGAGCTGCCGATGCTCGAGGCCGCCGAGGTCACGAAGCCGACCGCGCCGCGGATGGCGGAGCCCAGGCTGCTGATTCCGTTGCGGCCGATGCTCGCCAAGGTGGACGGCAGGTTCTGGATCGCGCCGCGGATGGCGGACACGATGTTGGCACCGCACGTGCTGACGAAGCCGGCCATGCCGGTGATGCCGTTGCCCAGGAACGTGATGGCGTTCCTGCCGAGGCTCAGCCAGTCGAGCGCCGACCACGCCGAGACGAAGGCCGAGAAGATGGCCGGGATGTTGGCGATGAGCGTCGGTATCGCCTGCACGATGCCAAGCGCCAGCGTCACGATTGCCTGGATGCCGGCACCGAGCAGTATCGGCGCGTTGTCGTTGATCGCGCTGGCGAGGTTCTGCACGATAACCGGGGCCTGCTCGATGAGCGTCGGCAGGCTGTCGGCGATACCCTGCGCCAAGCCGACGATGAGGTTCGCCGCACCCTCTGCCAGAACGCCCGCGTTCTCGGCTATGGACTCGGAGAGGCCGGTGAGAATCTGCAGGCCGCTCTCCGTGATGGAGGGCAGGTTCTCGGACAGGTAGCCGCCGAGCGATGTCATGAGCGACGCCGCCGTCTCGGAGAGGAACGATAGCCCCATCTCGATTCCCTCAGCGAGCCTGGGAACGACCTCGCCGCCCACGTCGGCGAAGCCCTCGGCGATGCCGGGCAGCGATGAGGTGATGTTCTCCTGCAGCGTGGAAAGGTCGCCCTCGAGCAGCGTCAGGCCGTAGACCATGGCGAGGTGCAAAGACTCGAGCGGGTTGTCACCAACCGACCAGATCTCACTAAGGCCCTTGAAGCGCTCGCCGATCTCGTCCACGCCGTCCGACACGGCGGAGAGGATGTCGCCCATGGGCCCGGGCACGGCTGCCGCCGCGCTGTCGAGCGCCTGCGTGAAGATGCTGACGAACGCCTGACCGAGCACGGGCCCGACCGACGTGACAAGGCTCGGTAGCTGCGACAGCGCCGTGCCGACGATGGTCGCAACGCGCGGGACGACGTTCGATGCCGCCGTCTCGACCGACTGTAGCAGCTCCTCGGTGAGCTTGCCCATGTCGGCGTCGTCCTTGCTCAGCTCCGTCACCCAGTTCTCCCAGGCGGCCTTCGCCATGTTGCAGGAGCCCTCGATGGTCGTGGCGGCCTCGCGCGAGGTCGTGCCGGCGATCTGCATCTGCTCTTGCATCGTGTGGATGGCCAGCACGACGTTATCGAAGGATAGGCTCGACTCGTCCACGGCTGAGTTGACCGCGTGCGCGTCCTTGACGAGGCGCTGCATCTCCTCCTTGGTTCCGCCGTATCCGAGCTTCAAGTTGTCGAGCATGGTGTAGTTCTGCTTCGCGAAGCCCTGGTAGGCGTTCTGGAGGTCCTCCATCGCCGTGCCGAAGGTGTTCGCGTTGTCGCTCATGTCGACCATGGCCGTGTTGGCGTACTCGGCCGCCTTGACCGTGTCGCCGCCCAGCGAGGAGACAAGCGAGGCCGAGAAGCCCGTCACCTGCTCCATGTACCGGTTGGCGCTCAGGCCGGCCGTTATGTAGGCGCGGTCGGCGTTGGCCAGCACCGTCGTCTGGGCCTGTTCGAGCTGCTCCCACTTACCGGAGCACTGCTCGACGGTCTGGCCGGTCATGGCGGCGTAGTCCTCGAGGGACTTGCCCATGTTGCCGAATATCTTCTTAATGCCGCCGACGTTCTGCTCGTATGCGGCGTATGCGCTCATGCTCATGCCCGTGATGGCGGCGACGCCCGCCCCCACGGCGGCGACGCCAACGCCTATCGCCTTGGCGGCGGTCGCGCCGGCCTTGTCGAGCGTGCCCACGACCTTCGAGGCCACGCCCTCGGCCTTGCCACTGGCCTCGTCCTTGAGGCCGACCTTAATCATCAGGTCGAGAAGGTTCACCTAGACCACCTTCAATCCCATCCGCTCGATGATGTCTGCGGCGATCTCGTCGCCGCCGCGCGTGTCCTCCGCCTCGGACCCATCGCCCGCACCGCCGTTGACGATGCTCAGGAAGGGCTCCTTGAGCCACTTCCCCTGCGCCATGAGGCGCACCGACTCGCTCAGGTACACGCGGAACGCCTCCCGCTCGTCCCGCTCGCGCCACCGCGCGACCATGTACCTACAGAAAGGGCGAGCACGCCGTGGCCCGACGTACTCGCCCAGACAGAGCCATATGTGAGATGGGTCCTCGGCGGCTATCCAAAAAAAGGAGCCAGAATGTCCTTGATGCCGTCGATGCCGTCGATGGCATCCTTGATGTCGTTCACCCACTTCTTGACGGTGAAGTCGGCCTTGTACTCCTCGAGCGTCTGGCCGTCGAGTGCGGCGAGCAGCTTGTAGCTGATCTCGCCGCCCTGGCGCAGCACGTCGGGCAGCAGACCGGCCACCATGTCCACGGCGAGGCCGTTGACCTCGGCGGTGGCGGCTGCTTTCGCGGCCTCGGGGTCGCCCTTCGCCTTGGCGGTCGCCTTGGCCTTGGCCTTGGCGGAGTCGGAGCGGAACTTGGCGTAGGAGGCCTTTGCCTTTGCGCCGAGTTCGCCGTTCATGACGTCCTCCGCCACGTCCGCCAACAGGCACATGGCATTCTGGAACTCGTCGGCGTTAAGGTTGTCCAGCTTCATGGTTAGGCTCCAATCTCCTGTTTGATATACAGCTCGTAGGGCACGATCTCGGGGTTCTTGATTGAGTAGTGGCCCGTGAACTCGAACGCGAACTGGCCCTTGGCCTTGTTCTGCGTCGTGATTTGCAGACCGCCCGTGTTGAGCGCGTTGATGAGGCGGATGGCGATATAGCCGTTGCCGTTCTCGCCCGAGTAATCGCCGATGAGCCAGATGTCGGCGAAGTCGGCCTCCGAGAGTGCGGAGCGCGGGACGATCTTCCCCTCGGTCTCGTCGGCTGCGGCTGCGAGCTTCTTGCCGAGCGCGGTGTTCAGCGTCACGAAGGTGCCGCTCAGCTTGGCCTCGATGCTGTCGATACGCTTGAGCTCCATCGTGTTGGCGGGGCAGTTGTCGATGTCCTCGCCGTAGTCGATGAAGTTGGGCGTGGCGGCGAAGCTGGTTCCGCCGCTCGTCGCGCCCATCAGCTCGGACTCCGCGACCTCTGCGGTCTTGGGGTTGAAGTTCGTGGCGAGCAGGCCCGCGTTGATGACGATCTCCTTGAACGTGTTCTCGGGGATGCGCGTGAACTTAGACATATGACCTCCTAGTAGCTGGTCATGTACTCAATGGTCAGGTTGATGATTCGGCGCTTCACGGCGTTGTCCTCGTCGGCCATGGCGTTGCAGAACGGCTCGCCCTGCATCACCCACATGCCGCCGCCGTCGCACGGCAGCAGCACGCCCGACAGCCCCAGCGCCCGGGCGATCTCTTCGGTCTTGGCGTTCGGCGCGGCCTCGGACGATGTACGGAACCAGAGGTTCACCTCGGAGTTGCACTGCGTGCCGAATGCCGCGGTCGGCAGGTCGTAGGTGATGTAGGGCATCTTCGCCTCGCCCGGCACCGCCGAGTCGCGGTACACGGGAAGGCCGAAGCCCTCGAGCCAAGCCTGCAGCGCTGCCGCCTTAGTCGCCATCCGGCACCTCCCACTCCTCCGCGCTGCACTGGCCGAAGCCAAACGACGCGCAGCACGGCGCGGCGCCGTCGTCCGCGTTCGACGTGCAGCGGAATACCTGCCCGTCGAACGCACGCTGGAAGAGGTCACCGTACCGCAGTGGCTCGTCGGTGGTCACGGTGTAGACGTTCCTCACGCCGTCGTGCTCCGCGATGCGCGAGGCAGTCGAGCTGTCGCGCACGATCGCCGCCGTGAAGCCGTCGCCTACGGCGAGAACGGTCTTGAAGCCGCCCTCGCCGTCAGGCTCGGTCTTTGCGACGAGCCTCGTGCACGCTACCGCCATGCGCTCGTACAGGCGGCTCACAGCTTTCTCCAAGGGTCGAGACGCGCCTTGAACTGCTGTCGCCACGTGATGGGCGAGCCGTCGCCGCCGACGCGCGTGTAGCTGTAGCCGCCGAAGCTCTCGCTCGCATACGGGCTGTCCAGCTCCTTGGCGTGCTCGGTCTGCCACGCCGCGATCTCGTCGGCGAGGTCGACCACGGCCTGCGGGATGGCGAGCGCCCAGACGGTGCCGACGAACTCCTCGTCCGTGAGTCCGTTGTAGGGCCACGCGTGCAGCCCGTCGTTGAACGTCGAGCCCGTGATGCGGACGTACTGGCCCTCCTTGAGGTCGAGGGCCGCGGGCGGCACGAGGCGGCCGTCCTCGATGCGGACGCGCCCCGTGCGCTTGTCGGCGACGAACCAGTTGCGCAGCGACAGAAGCACCTGCTCGAGCATCTCTGCGCCTATCGCTTATCGGTGATGACGGCGGCGAGCTCGGGGCTGAGGGTCTTGACGCCGCAGAGCATGTCGATGGAGACGGTGTCGGTCTTGGTCTTCTGGTCGTAGCCCTGCACGACGCGCAGGCCGAAGCCGTCGTAGGAGGTGGAGAACGCCTTGGGAGCGCCGAGCGGCATCTCGAGCTGGCGGGTCACGAGCGCGAAGGCGTTCTTGTGGAACGCGATGGACGGCGTGTAGTTGGCCGTCTCTGCCGTGGTCTTCTGCACGTTCTGGTCGCAGTAGAAGTCAAGGCCGTACTTACGGCCAAGCGATGCCTCCTTGAGGGCGGTGCCGTTGTCGCCGACGGCGGAGGCATTGGTGAACGCCTCGGTGTTGAGCAGGTCGGCCTCGGCCTGGGAGCCGTAGACGAAGCGGCGCTCCGTGGAGGGCGCCTTGGCGTCCACGAGGAACTTGCGGGCGGCGATGATGTCCGCCACGGCGATGGCGCCCTTGGTGTGGTCGACGCGGTTCGTGACGTCCTTCTCGAGCGCGAGCAGGTAGCCGTCGATCTTGTCGGCGAAGGCCTGCATCGCGGGGACGAGGAACTGCGCGGAGAAGTCGACGATGCCCATCGTCAGCTCCTTGGATGTGACGGCGAACGTCACGTCGAGCAGCTTGTCCATCTTGACGGGAACCTTGCCCTCCGTGGCGTCCTGCACCTCGACCTCGGTAGTGAACTCCTTGGCCTCGAAGGTGGCGGGCTTGCGGACGGTGATGGTGTCGCCCACTCCCGCGACGAACTCGGAGGAGTAGTCGCGGTGGACGAGGTTGGCCATGACGGCGTTGGTGCGCAGAACGTCCAGCGCCTCGTTGGCGATGATGTTGGGTGTAAGGATGGTGTTCGACATAGATACCCCTTAGCCTCTCTGCTCCGCCTTGTACTTCATGTACTCGGCGGTGCTCATTTCGTTGATGTCCTTGCCGCCCTCGCCCTTGGGGGCGTGGGCCACGTCGGCACCCTTGACGGTCGTGGTTGCGATGAAGTCGGCCCAGTCGGCCTTGATGCCCTCGGTCAGCTTGTCCGCGTCCTCGATAGCGCCGTCCTTGACGGTCACGCCCTCGAGGTCGGAAACCTTGAGAACGGTCTCGATGCGCTTGGGGTCGACGCCCGCCGACTTGAGCAGCTCTCGGTACAGGCCGCGCTTCTCGGCTGCGGCCTTTTCCCCAGCGACCTCGGCCTTGTAGTCGTCGAGCTCCTTGCACTTGGCCTTGTACTTTTCCTCGTACTCGCCCGCGCCTTCGCCCTTGGCCTTGAGTGCGTCCAGCTCCTTCTTGTAGCCGTCCGCCTTGTCCGCGGCCTCCTTGAACTCGTCGCGCTGCGCCTTGAGGGCGTTCACGCTCTCGGCATGCTCGTCGATGATCTGGTCGATCTTCTCGTCCTCGATGCCCATTGCCTTGAGCATCTTTCGCGTAAGTGCCAACAGAATCTCCCTTGCTTCGGAATGGGCGGGTTCCCACCTATTGCCTCGGCGGGGCCCGCGCCGCAATACCTCGCGGCAAGGGTGAGTATCCAAACGGAGTAACGCGGCCCTATGCGCCGCCCCTCAGGTGCTTCTCGAGAATCGCCCGGTACGTGTCCCCGTGGCCAGTCGCCGCCTTGCGCAGGAAGTGCTTGCCCTTCATGCGGGAGGTCCCCTCCTCGACGTACGGCGCGTACTCGACGTTGGTGCCGATGAAGCAGTCGTAGCCTTTGAGGAGGTGCGTGACGGAGTTGCGCAACCTGCCCGTGTCGACCGGGCACGTCGCCTTGGCGTAGCCCTCCGCGACGAGGCCTATCTCCTCTAGGCCCGTTTTATAGGCGCGCAGGAGGGCCTTCTCGACCTGCTCGATGTTGTTCTGCCGTATCTCGATGCACTCGGCGGTATCCAGCTTCGCGGCGTTTACGATCTCCTCGGTGATGAGGGTGCCGTGCCGGCCGTGGTCGCCGACGCCGCCGACGAGCCCGTAAGCCATCAGTCGAGCACCTCGCAGCCGTAGCCAACGCGCCCGTCGACGTCCGCCTCGATGGCCTCGATGGCTTGCACCGGAACGCCCTCGCACCCGAGCGTGCAGCCGTCGTCGGGCTCGACCTCGTCGCC
>OLPO01001068.1_pt1 | contig 19831 bp, 18 predicted proteins | sample 1672831 | NCBI WGS metagenome assembly OLPO01 (sample SAMEA3136728, study PRJEB25190) | human gut metagenome
GTCTTGGCGAAGGGTTCTCTGCACAGCGTCAGTTTACCGGCAACGCCGCACACGAACTACGAACCCCACTCGCCCTTATGCAAGCACAAATTGAACTATTCGTCTCCGAGCACTCCAATTTGCAACCAGAAACAGCCGAGCTGCTCGGCCTGCTACAAGAACAAACCGAACGGATGTCGCGAATGACCAAGGTATTGCTCGAGATGAGTGAGCTCCGCGGCGTCCCTTGCGGGGACGCTGTTGAACTCGGCCCCCTATCCGAAGAGGTCCTCACCGACCTTGCGCCACTTGCCGAGAATAAGGGCATAGCCCTCGATTGCGCCGGAGACGCTTTGGCAATCGGAAGTGATACGCTCCTCTATCGGCTGGTGTTTAATCTGGTCGAAAACGCCATCCGTTATAGTCGCCCCGGCTCGACTGTCAACGTCTCTATCTGCGATACCGATAGCCACGTGTTCCTGCGGGTCAAGGACCAGGGTCCTGGAATACCCAAGCAGTATCGAGAGAGCATCTTCCAACCATTCTTTCGTCTCGACAAATCCCGCAGTAGGGCATACGGCGGCGCAGGGCTCGGGCTAGCACTTGTCTGGGAGATTGCAGCGCTTCACGGTGGCGCTGTAGAGGTCGAAGCAAGTTCCGAGAACGGGACCGTGATGCTCGTGACCCTCTCAAAGGGGCCAACCACGTGATCCGACTGTCCAGGGGACCCGCACAACATTACGCGGGACCCCCTTTGTCAATGCAATTCGCCCAAAAGAGTAGAAGCTTACTCCCACTCGACCGTGCCGACGGGCTTGGGCGTCAGGTCATAGCACACGCGGCAGATGCCGGGGACCCCGGCGGTGGCGCGGGCGGTGATACGCTTGAGCAGTGGCCTTGTACGGTGGAATCAAGTGGCAGCGCTGGACAACAGCCCCGGCCATCGTCCCTCAGGCGACGGACCGGGCACGGTCCCACACACAGCCTCGAAATGAGTGGCGGTCTTTCGAGCATTTTCTAACGAGTGGCGGTTTTTGAATCTTTTAGAAAGCAGAATCAATCGAATGATGCACGTTTATCCGCCACTCATTCATACATAAGTGATTTACCGCCACTCGTTTGGGCGCGAATCAATGTAACGACTCTAGCGCCTCGTCTTTCTCAAACAAAGGGCGCACGAAGGAGACTCGACCCCACTCGCACGCCCCATTCACATGCATCGTTAGGCAAGCTTGCGGGCAAGGGCACGAACCTCGTCGAGCTTGGGCGACGTTGCCATGCTGTCGCGCTCGGTCATGCCGCTGATGGTAACGATGCCCTGGTCTTCCCACTCGCAATACGCGCACGTAGCCTTGTACTGCGCGATTGCCGCATCGTAGACGCCATCGCTGTGGCTATCGAGCAAAAGCGCCACCTTACGGAAGGGAAAGCCGATTCCGCCAAAGGCATACAAGCGATCAATGGCGGCCTTCTCCTGCGCAGTGATATCGAACCAATAGATGGGCGAAGCAAAGACCACCATGTCGGCGCTCTTGAGGGTCTCGATCACATCGCCCATTTCGTCCTTCTGCGCGCAAACTCCCTCGTGGCTAAAGCAGTACTTGCAACCCAGGCAACCGGCGATTCTCTTACGCGCCACGGGAACGACCTCGACAGCGTGACCCTGCTCGCGCGCGGCCTGGGCAAATGCCTCGACCATGATGTCGGTATTGGCTCCCTTACGCGGGCTGCCGCTTAAAACGACGATATTCATTCTGTTTTCTCCTCTCTGAGCGCCGCAGGCGTACGGCGCATGGGCTTGTTTGTTCTACCCAAAAAAGAGAAATGCGAGCGAGATGGAATACAAGCACAAGTTGCAGCGCGCCCGGGAGAAACTACGGCTCGGCCGGACGGGGCCGCAGCGTTCGCCCTGAATGGCGCCGAATGAGTGGCGGTTTTTCGCGCATTCCTCAGCGAGTGGCGGTTTTTGAAACGTCCTCGAGCCGAAATCGCCCGAGTGACGCACGTTTCTCCGCCACTCGTTTCAAAATGAGTGGTTTACCGCCACTCGTCGCCTGCACCCAAGCCGACGCCCTCCCGCGATAAACCCAGGCTGTCCTTCCCGTACAATGAGCAAAAGCCAGGAGAAGAAGGGCGCACCATGGATCGATACCTGCGGGAAACACCGATGCTCGATTACGGCAGCGCCTCCATTCAGGCGCTGGTTCACAAACACGGTTGGAACGAACTTCCCGAAACAGAGCGGGTACGGGCTATCTACAACTACATACGCAACGAGATACTGTTTGGCTACAACATCGACGACAGCATCCCCGCATCACGTGTCCTCGCTGACGGCTTTGGCCAATGCAATACCAAGGGGACGCTTTTCATGGCACTGCTGCGCCCCTGCGGCATCCCCTGTCGGCTCCACGGCTTTATGATCGACAAAAAGCTGCAAAAGGGCGCCATGACCGGCATCGTCTATCGCAACGCGCCGCAAGAAATCCTTCACAGCTGGGTCGAAGTCTTTCTCGACGGACGTTGGTACGAGCTGGAGGGCTTTATCCTCGATAAGACCTATCTGGGAAGCCTACAAGCAGCCCGCCCGGAATGTGCCAGCGCGTTTTGCGGCTACGGCGTCGCCGTCAAGGACTTCAAGCACCCGCCGATTGACTTCGACTGTAACGACACCTATATCCAAAGCGAAGGCATCACCCGTGACCTTGGAATCTACGACTGCCCTGACGACCTGCTACAAGAGCATGTCCAAGCCATGTCTGCAATAAAGGCGTTCGCCTACCGATATCTTGGCAGGCATCTCATGAATCGAAACGTGAAGAAGATTCGCAACAGAATGTAGACGGAACCCCATGGGCTGCCACAACTTTCCGAGCGATTTCAAGCTGGCCACAGGCAGCTCGTAATTAACGGGCAACGGACCCATCATCTCGCAGAGGAGCCGCACATGTATCACCCAGTAATCAATCTTGCCAGCGCAAAATCGGTCTGGCGCGGCCTTGGCATCTACCGCGCGGGCAAGGTTCTCACTTGCGAAAAAGCCGAGGGGAACTGGTTTGAAGGGACTGTGCAGGGCTCGGCTGAGCAGCCGTACCACGTCAGACTGTCCTTGGACCATCCGCGCAGCTCCACGTGCGACTGCCCGCACGCGAAGAACCGAGCAGTCATCTGCAAGCACAAGGTCGCGCTTTTCTTCAAAGCCGTTCCCAATGCTGAGAGGGACTTTCTTCGAGAGGTCGAACTGGAAGAGTTTCTCTACAACGCAGCCTTAAAACGCGAGGCAGAAGAGCGACATCGCGAGATCGTCTCGTACGTTTCGAAGCTAACGAAAGCACAACTCCAGCAGGAACTCATCAACGCGCTCGAGGAATTAGATTCGCGCGACCAGTACAGCCGTTGGTAATGCCCTCGTACCCTCGTGTTAATTCTGTTAGCATGCAACACCAACGCGCTAGAATGGCTATTGCGTGTAGCGCGAAGCTGCCGCGGCAGATGTCCAACGGCGTCACTCCCCCGCGGCAAATACAGTGTAGTAAGCAAAGCGTGCGGTTGCCCCTCGGGGTGACCGCACGCTTTTGTTTGTTAGGGGTATGCCGCGCGAACCCCCACAAGAAAGGAGAAATTCATGCCAAAGAACAAGGTGCAAGGCGTGATCTTTGGAATCCTCATGTCCATCACGATGGCCTATGGAATGGAGGTCTACAACGTGGCCTGGAAACTGGGCATCCCCACCATGGCAGGCGGCTTTTCCAACATGACCAACGATGTCTTCGCCGATGCCTTTATAGAAGCGTCGTACATGTGGATCTTTGTCTTCCTGTTCTCAAATCTGTGGGGCACACGCGGGGGTGCATCCCTGGCCAAACGCCTTATCGACCCCGAGCGCGACAGTGCCTTTGTCCAGGGAACCATTCGTTCTTGCTGCACCGTCCTTGTCATGTGCCCCACGATGAGCCTTGTTGCAAGCATCCTGTTCAACATCGTTCTCGCGGGCATGCCCGTGAGCCAACTCCCAGGCATCTGGGCAGGCACGCTTATCAAGAACTTCCCCATGGCACTGTTATGGAACCTCTTCGCGGCGTCTCCTGTCACGCGTCTTGTCTTTGGAGCACTTTTCTCGCACGTGGGAGAAACAAGGGCAGCAGAAGAAGCCAAAGCATAAAAGACATATGCCAAACCGGCCTTATCTTCGATATACTTCAACACGTCAATGAGCTGCTCCGTGCGTAAGTCCAATTGATGGCTTCGCCGTTCAGCTGTGACATTTTTTGGCGAGCGCATTCAATCCCTGCTGGACGGTCCTATCAAACCCGTCTAGGAGGGATTATTTATGTCAACAGAACAAGCTGCGCACGCCGGCAAACCTGCCGCCAAACTTTGGACGCGCGACCTGGTGCTCATCATCCTGGTAAATCTCTGCGTTTTCACCAACCACATCATGAGCCTCTCCACCTTCCCGTTCTATATCCAAAGCCTGGGTGGCAGCGAGGCGATCGCAGGCATCTGCGCGGCAGCCTTTGCCTTTGTAGCCGTAATCATCAGGCCGTTTGTAGGCTGGTGGCTCGATAACGGCGTTCGCAAAGTGGCGCTTGTGGTAGGCCTGCTCCTCTTGGGTGCCGCGCCGCTGGGCTATGTGTTTGTACCGGTCCTTTCGATGAGTATCGCCTTCCGCATGCTTCACGGCATTGGACTGTCCTTCTCTAATTCGACCACGGCGACCGTTGCCTCCGATGTGATTTGCCGCCCCCGTTTTGCAGAGGGCATGGGCTATTTTGGCATGGCAACCGCCCTGGCTTCGGCAATCGCACCGGCACTGGGCCTTAGCCTCATGGAAGGCTTTGGCTTTAGTGCGCTGTATGCCGTCGCCGCCGCCATTGCGGGCCTTGGACTTGTTCTTTTTGCCTTTGCACGCACGCGCAAAGTGGATGTTCCCAAGAAAAAGCTCAACCTGCGCACGATCATCAATCGCGACTCCCTGCCCGCCACGGCAACCATGCTTGTCTTTATGCTGACCTTTGGCGCCCTGGAGAACTTCGTCGCTATTTTTGCAGCCGAGAATTCGCTGCCCTCGGGATCGATCTACTTCATCGTGATGTCGGTGATGCTCCTCGTGGTGCGCATCACGCTGGGCAAGCTGGTCGACCAGCGCGGAGAGGCCATCTTCGTCTATACCTGCAACGCTGCGATGCTCGTAGCCTTTTTGCTTTTGGCCCTCGTCCCCAACACAGCAACGTACATCCTCTCCGCAGCACTTGCCGGCTACGCCTTTGGCGGCCTTGAGCCTTCGTTGCAGTCGATGGCAGTTCACACCTCAACCGACGAAACGCGCGGCTCAGCCAATTCGACATTTTTATGCGGTTACGACATCGGCTACGGCCTGGGCGGTGGCCTCGCAGGCTCACTGATTACCGCCATGGGCTATTCGAGCATGTGGATGATCATCTCACTGGCCTGTGTGGCAAGCGTGCTCATCTACGTGGCGTGGGCGCGTCATTCCGACACGTCGTTTAGCAAGCATCTCGCCAGGCGCTAGCCGGCCATCAACGCAATCGATGCGATGAACGCCGTCGCATGGCAAGCTTCAATGCCTGTCATGCGACGGCTTTTAGTAGATAAAGACAGTACGAGAATTGCGCCAGTCTTCGTGTCGCTCACGACTGTGCCGGCAGGCGCGCGAGCGCTCGAATCCGCAGCGAGTCCGCCGCCGTAGCTGGCTGCCTTGTTGCCGGTAATGGTGCTTCCCTTGATGTTCATGGCGGTGTAGTACCCATACGACATGACACCACCGCCACGGAAGCAACATTGCCGCTGATCTCGGTGCCGCAAATCTCGACGGAGCCTTGAGCATCACCGCGAACACGCCGCCACCCAGAGCGGAGTGGCGGTTTTTCGCGCATTCCCCAACGGCTGGCGGTTTTTGAAACGTTTTAGGAGCCAAATCGAATAGATAGTGCACGTTTTTCCGCCACTCATTTCAAAATGAACGATTTACCGCCACTCGTTTGGATCTTGCTCGGACCCGAAGCCCCTACGGGACTAAACTCGGCAGCAAAATGCGCGTTTTGCCGCCAGTCATCTCAAAGTGCACGTTTCTCCGCCACTCGTTCCACCACTCATTTCAAATCCTCCCGCACACCCGGCACGCCTTTACCGAACCATTACGTCTCATCCCCCAGCATCGCCCTTCCGTAGCCTATAATCATAGTGCACAAGTGGAATATCATCATAAGGGACGGGCGCGATGCTAAAACACGGGATACTCGGCCTTCTCAATTACGGCGATATGACCGGCTACGAGATCCGAGAGATCTTCAACAAATCCCTGAACTTCTTCTGGCAGGCGCAGAGCAGCCAGATTTATCGCGAGCTGCGCACCCTGGAGAAAAACGGCTGGATAACGATCACCACCGTCGAGCAAAGCGAGAAACCCAACAAGAATGTCTGTTCCATTACAGAAGACGGCCGCACCGAGCTTCTAAGCTGGCTCTCCACGCAAAACCCCATCGGCGATACCCGCGTGCCCCTGCTAATGCAGGTGTTCTTCCTGGGCAACCAAAGCAAAGAGGAAAACATCGCCTACTTCGAAGGCATCGCAAGTACATGCCGCCAGCAGCTGGCCTCCTTTTCCGACATCGACCAAAGCATCGACTACTTTGAGAGCGAGCTTGGCCTGCAAAATCACAGCCCGTACTGGAAAATGACCGCCGACTTTGGCAGAAGAAGCCTACAGATGCACATCGACTGGGCCGAGTGCTGCGCCGCTAAACTGAGGAGCGAACGATGAACATCCTGGCCATCAACGGCAGCCCCAAAGGCGAACGAAGCAACACTTGGCGCCTGACCAGCGCTTTTCTGCGAGGAATCGCCACCCAGGAAGAGAGTGCTTGCGGACAGACGCCAGCAGTCGAAACCCTACATGTCGCCAAACTCGACATCAAACCTTGCCTGGGCTGCTTTTCCTGCTGGAGCAAGACGCCGGGAACATGTTGCCTGCACGACGAGATGCAAGCAATCATTGAGAAAATCCTGTGGGCCGATGTCATTATCTGGAGCTTCCCCCTGTACTACTTCGGGCTGCCCGGTCCGCTGAAGAACCTCATCGACCGCCAGCTCCCCATGTCGCTTCCCTTTATGAGCGTCGAGGCGCAAAACGGCGGACACCCGTCGCGCTATGACATGAGCGACAAGCGGACAGTCGTGATTTCGACCTGCGGATTCTATACCGCAAAGGGCAATTACAGCGGCGTAACCGATCTGTTCGACCGACTTTGCGGCAAAGGCGGCTACACCGCGCTCTTCTGCGGGCAAGGCGAGCTCTTTCGCGTGAAGGAGCTGGCAGAGCGTACGGACGAATACCTTTCACACGTCGAAAAAGCAGGCGAGGAGTTCACAGACGGGGGCATCACTGGGGAGACCCGTGCCAAGCTCGATCAAGATCTGTTCCCGCGCGACGTCTTCGAAGCGATGGCAAACGCAAGCTGGGGTGTTGACGAATCCGGCGAAAAGGAAGATCCAAGCCTGGTATTCACCCGTCAGATGGCGGCCCTCTACCGCAGGGAAGCGTGGCCCGGGCGCGACATCGTACTCGACATGCACTATACCGATATCGACAAGACCTATCGCATTGTCCTTGGGGCGAGGGGGAGCCGCGTTGAGGAGGAACCTGCCGGGGGCTTCACCGCCAATTGCACCACTCAAATCAACACGCCTCTGAGCGTTTGGCGCTCGATTGCCGCCGGCGAGATTGCCGGCGACGAGGCACTCATGAAACATATGTATTCGGTTGAAGGCAACTTCGACCTGATGATGCGCTGGGACGAATACTTTGGGGCAGCAAGTGTCGGCGCGGACAACGGCAACGCAAGCGCGAACGCCATCGAGACAAGTACCGCCAAGAGCTCAGACGAGCCGAAAACCAACATGATGCTGCTCTTGATTCCCTGGATCGTCTTTTGGGTTGCAGCTTCCATCGACAGCTTTTGGGGCAGCCTTCTCAGCATGGCGATATGCGTTCTTCTGCCGGTGCTAATGTGCCGAACCAAGGCCACCCGATACGACAAGATTTCAAGCCTGGGAGTCGGCGCATGCTCCATCGCGCTGCTGGCAGGGGCCTCCCCCATCCTCGTGATTCCGGCATCGTATTTCCTGTTCGGGCTTATCTGGACCGTCTCCTGTTTCGCAAACGTGCCGCTGACCGCTCATTACTCCAAAAACAGCTACAACGGAGACGCGGCGCTGTGCAACCCGATTTTCATGAGGACGAATCACATCCTCACTGCCGCATGGGGAATCCTCTACCTGGTCACGCCCATCTGGACATATTTCATCATGCAGACGGATGCTGCCAGCTTTGTTGGCGCAATCAACTCGGTCCTCCCCACGCTTATGGGCGTCTTTACCGCCTGGTTTCAAAAGTGGTACCCGCGGCACATCGCCCGAGGGTAGAGGCGCGCTCTAAACAAGAGCATGAATCAAGACTCGAAACGTCCCCGCCGTATACGTGTACGAAGCCACCCATCATCCAAGCGTGAGCGCGTCTCCCAGAGCGATGTCGGAAGCCTCGGGACTCAGCACCAGCACGCCGTGCCACCCTTCGGTTAAGCCGCCCTTCTCGGGAATAAGATCCGAACTGTCGATTGTGCTAACGGTCGGCAGCGGTTTGCCAATAATTGCGTTGGGAAACATCCACCAGCGCAAGAACCCTGTGGTGGCACGGTTAATAAGCACCTTTGCCGAATAGCGCATGCTGCCATGATGGACCGTCACGATGTCACCTGCCGCGAATGCGCCCAGGCGCACGTTGCCCGCGATTGCGATGGTGCCCTTAAGGCGCTTGATGTTGGGAAGCCCCGCGCAAAACGGCTTGAGTTTGGGCATCGGAGCGACCTCAAGCACCTCGAATACGTTCTTGGCACCGTCGAATCTCTTCGAGACCTCCTGCTTGTACGCATCGATGCTCGCGAGCTCGTCCTTAATCTGATTCGACCTGAGCTTAGCCAGAGGATCGCTCCGAAGCGCGCCAGTATAAGAGAAGGCAGTGCTGTTCACCGGATCGAGCGGATCGGCATAGAGGAAGTCGTTCCTGAGCATAGTGAGGATGGGCCTGCCGGCATCGGGCGCTTTTTCTGACGTGGCGGGCTCGTCGTCGGTATAGTACATCGGTATTTGGGCCGCAGCCTGTAGGCGCACTCGGGGCAAAGCCAACCGTCCTGCAGCATGGCACCGCACGTGTCGGTGATAGGATTGAACGCTGTGTTTTTGATGACGCCGCCGCAGCCTGGGCAGATGATTTCCTTAGGGGCCTTTTCGTTTCCAACTGCCATGAGGACTCCTTTCGATGCGGGAATGTCGTTCGGAACGCATGGCCGAACCATGGAACAGGGCGAACCCGCCGCAGGCGACGATACCGCGTTCCGCCTCGCATTCAGCGTAGCGTGCATTCCGCACGGGCGGAATTGCCCCATGTCCCAAATTGGAGTCGGAAAGACACTGGCTACCTCATAAAAATCGCCTCCCATTTCTCGCCTTCGAACGAAGTGGAGGACTCTTGTGATACGCCATCCAAGTAATTCGTGGAGACGCAGCAAGTGCAGCAAACAGCAGCCCAAGCTTTCGATTCTTCATTCCATAGGCTCGTCTTTATTGGCTAGGCACAGATGTTATCTCGACGCCTACGCAGCTCACTGAAACGCTCGGAGGGGTCGGGTCAAATTGAAAGAACTGACCCCGGAAAAGTTCCGGGACCAGTCCTTTGCAGCTTAGTTTTTATTGAGCCGTCTAAGTTTGGACCTCAGTTCATACCCGTGCGGCACCGGCTTCTTACGGCAAGCGAAATGAGAGCGCCTAGCTTTACCAGGTGCGTTTTCTTTTGCGCGCGCAGATTGCGGCTGTCAATGCAAGTACGCCCGTTCCGGTCAGGGCAGCGCCAAGCGCTGTTGCCGTATGATCACCCATCGGAGGAATGGCGCTATCGGCGTTCGCGTTGCCGCCGTTAGTTTGAGAGCCGCCCGCGCCAGGGGTGTTGTTGCCCGGGGCGTCCGTGCCGGGTTTGCCGGTATCGGAATTGCCCGGAGTGTTCTTGGGCACCTTCTTGAACTGGGCTTTGTAGACAACATCTTCTGTCGCGTCGGTGATTTCCTTGTGCCATGAATCGAACACGTAGTCGTACTTGTCGTCAGACGGTTTCGTAGGAGTGGGTGCCGTGATTTGGGCTGCTTTCGTGCCGATCTCATACCAGTCTTCGCTATAGATAGTGGTGCCGTCTTCATTCGCGAAGGTGATTTTCACCAAAGACGGTTTTGCGGCGGCAATCAGATAAACCTTGCCATCGGAGCCGATGCTGGCGTAATTGGCGCACTCGATGCGCTGCTCTTTTGTCTGCGTTGCGTAGCGGGCATTTTCGTTATCAAGATACCAGCCGTCAATCTTTTTATTGGTCACGTCATCGGGTTTGCCCAGGTAAAGCTCGTTCATGCCTTTTGCTGCCGACAATTTTGCACGGGAGCCGTCCAGGTAGACGTCGGAAGCCACCTTGTCTGCGCTGTTGTTGCACAGTTTGGTGTTGGTGATGGTAGTGCCTGCACCTTCGCCGGAATTCGATTCTGCGGCAAAACCTCCTCCGTAATTTGCCGCCTTGTTACCCGTGATGGTACATCCGTCAATGGTCAAGCTGGTGAAGTTACCATACGATGCAACGCCGCCACCTATTGCAGCGTTGTTCTTTGTTATCGTACAGTCGCGAATTTCTGCTGCTGCAGGTGATTTCATCATCACTGCAAGCACACCGGCACCATAGCCTTCGTCCTGATTCGCTGTGTTATTGGTTATGGTGGTGTTCTCAAGGAATAAGCCCGGTTTTTCGGCAGCGCCTACGTTTGGGGTGTCAGCGCACAGGCCGTATGCCGCGGCGTAGAAATACGCGGAAGAAAGAACGCCTGCGCCATCGTTTGCTTCATTTCCGCTGATGGTGCCGCCAAGGATTTGCGCGGAGCTTTGAAGGCTGCCCCATCCGCCATTGATGATTTCATCAATTGACGCAACAACGGCAACTCCGCCTCCCATTTCGTTGGCTTTGTTGTTCGAAATGGTTCCGCCCGTCATGACAAACGAAGATCCGCCGGAAACGTATACGCCGCCGCCGGCAGACACGATACTGCGGGGATCCATATACTCGCTATCCGAGGCTTTGAAGGGAGAAGTGGCGAAGCAGTTCTTTATTTCGCCGCCGTCCATGATGAACGCGCCGCCGTAAATCACCGCAACGCCGCCGCCGTAGCAGATGGAGCCGCCGGTAATGCCGCAGTTATCAATAGTGCCGCCGTACATATGGAAGGTGCCGCCCTGCACGGTTACGCCGCCGCCAAAGTAGTTATTGCCTTTACGGTCGGCAATGGTAACGCCGGGGTACATATTGCACGTACCTTGGATATACAACAGACCAGGTACGTCGTTGCTCTGCTCGTTTCCACCGCTAATTATTAGCGTGTCACCGCCATCTGCCGCGCCCAAGTTCAATTGGGCTCCCGGCTGTACGGAAATCGAGCTGTCCTGACCAAGCGTCATGATGTGTCTGTTGCCAACAATGCTCACAGGCTGCGAAGAGGAGAACGAGACTCCCCCAGTTTGAATATCGTCGGTGAGCTCAATGATGTACTCGCCGCTGGTGGCATCGTTTACGATGGCTGCCGCATCATCGAATTCGCTGCTGCTGCCCACTTTAATAGTGGCTGGCGTTGTCGCGAAGGCCGATATCGGCATCGCCAATGCGTAGAGTGCCAATGCTACGACAAAGGCCAGCACCCTGCGTTTTTTGCTCACGGTATCTCGCTTTCAAAGTCTTTAGAATCTGAGCCGGGGCGTGCATGTGCTTGCTCAGATTCGGTAAAAGGATACGATTGCGCAACATCGTAATATAGGGCATATAAGGCTTTCTAAGGCAAATCCAAGCAAAAGACGCAATAGCAAATCAATACACGTTAAAATGCTGGGAATAGGCACACAAAAGCAAGGGGAGGGGCGAATAAATAAGACAATTGTTGGAAACCGAGAAAACAGAAAGGAAGATGCGGAAGAAATGAAAATAAGCAATAAAAGCAAATTCATTTCGGTCCTGATAGGTGCTGCGATGTGCCCCATGGTGTTGCCAACCGCAGCATTCGCGGCAGGGGCCGGCGTGGCATCGGGGGTTTCGTCATCCCCGGCCGAGCTGACTCAGCCTGAAAGCACCGAATCTACGATTGCAGAAGTAAACGGCAAGAGCTACCCCAGCCTCCAGGAGGCAATTAACGCTGCGCCAAAAAAAGCAACGGTGAAGTTGCTAGCCGATACGAAGGAGAACGTCACAATCTCCACGCCCTATGTCACGCTCGACCTGAACGGTCACACCCTCAACGGCAGCACGGGCGAGCGCAAGCCGGCGCTGACGGTCACGGCTCACGTTACCGTCATGGACAGCAGCGAGACCCAGACCGGTACCATCATGCGTGAGGATACCGCGGAGAACTCCGGCGTTTCTTCCCACTACGTCATCGACGTTCAGGGCGGTAAAAGCGGCTGGCTGTTCTTCCAGAGCGGCAATGTAAAGAACGACAGCGGCGCCGGCGGAACGAAGGGCGCGTCTCTTGTCCGCGTTGGCGACGATAGCAAGCCTGGATTGCCGCACATGACTATCACCGGCGGTACGTTCACGCAGAACAACTTCATCGTCCTAAAGTGCGATTCCGGCATTCTTTCGGTCGCAGGCGGTACCATCAATTCCGCGAATAGCTATGCGATTCAAAACTGGAAGACAACCTATATTAAGGATGGCGATAAAGGCGCGAGCAGACCAGTCATCAACGGCAACGTTTCGACATGGACCTACAACGGAAGCGGCTCTAGCCTCGAGATCAGCGGCGGTACCGTCAACGGCAATGTTGAGTCAGTGACTTACGACGGCGTCGAGGGCAAATCGGCGAAGGTGTCCATCACGGGCGGCACCGTCAATGGCACGCTGAACACGGTTGACTACAGCACGGGCACCACTTCCAACGACCCCACAAAGGCAACCATCGAGGTCGCGGGCGGCACGTTCAGCACCGATCCGTCCCGCTATGTGGTTGAAAACTTCGCAGCAACTAAGAATGCCGATGGCACGTACGGTGTAGAAAAGGCTTACCTTGCTCAGGTTGGCGAAAATAGCTACTACACCATGGATGAGGCGTTCAAGGCTCAAACCACAAGTGGTGAAGCCATCACTTTGCTGCGCGACTACACTACGGGCAGCACCTTCAACTCTGGATCCGTTGCCCGCGTGGTTGACCTGAACGGCCATACCTGGACGTGCACCGGAACCGACGCAAACTCCGCAGCGTTCGAAATCAATTACCCCAACGCATCGCTTACGGTGAAAAACGGCAAGGTCGTGAGCTCACAGCTCATTGGCCTGATTCCGTCTGCCAAGGGTAGCACCGGCACCATCACGTACGACAACTCTACCCTTACGTTCGATGGCGTCGAGGTTTCTACCACCGCCACGAGCGGCATTGAGACCAACGGCAACAACACGAACGACGCCGTTACTCTGAAGAACAGTACGCTCAACGTTCCCAATGGTTTCGGCATTTACTTCCCCAGCAGCGGAACGCTGACCATTGACAACTCCACGATCAACGCGAAGACGATGGGCGTTCAGGTATGCTCGGGCAGCCTGAACGTCAATTCTGGTAGCACGATCACCGTGTCGGGCGATCCGGTTGCAAAGACCGAGAACGACGGCGCCATCCAGGACGGTGCGGCGATCTCCATCGTCAACCGTCCCGGCTACAAAGGCCTCGACAAGGTCGCCATCACCGGTGGCACCTTCACGGCTAAGGGCGACAACGCGGCGCTCAAGGCCTACAGCTGGGATTCCTCGACTAAACAGGAGTCGCCTTTTGATGATGCCGATAACAAGGTCACCGTTTCCGGCGGTGAATTTAACGGCAGTCTCAATCTTGGCAACATTAAAGTGAGCGGCGGCAAGTACACAGACAAAGAGGTTGCTCGGCACCTCAAGCACGGCTTTGCCGTGCTGTTCAGCGACGGCAAATATGCTGTCGGTAACGAGAAAGCCGTGAAGGGCGATGCAACCTATTCCGTAACCAATACCGACGGAACAGTTGTTTACTTTACCGACGCTCAGAGCGCCAACAACTATGCCCAAGAATCGGGCGCTCAGGCTCCTAAGGTTTTGAAGGTTACCGTTACTTTCGATTCCAACCAGGGTACAGCAGTTGACTCTCAGCTTGTTGCCGTCGGTGACAAAGTAGCAAAGCCGGCTGATCCTACCAAGGAAGGCTATACCTTCTCTGGATGGTTCACTGACGAGGACTGCACCAAGGCTTACGACTTCGATGCTGCTGTAGACGGCACGCAGCCCGAGTTCACCCTGCATGCCGGCTGGAAGGCAGCGACTCAGCCCGGTACGGGCGAAAACGGGAGCAACGGCGGCAGCTCCTCTGCCAATGCGAACGCAAACGCCAGCACCGTTAACAACAGCCACAACAAGGGTAAGAAGCCTGCAAAGGGCGGCTTGCCCAAGACCGGCGACAGCCTCACTCTTGTCGGTAGCGCATGTGCTTTGGTTGCCGCTATCGCTGCCTTGATTACAGCATCCGTGCTTCGTCGTAAGAAGATGAACTAACGTATTAAGCTTGCTCATCTCCGTTTGCCGCACGGTAGTACAGAAATAGGGCTGCTTGATGAAAGGGGTCGAGCCTGGAGATAGTCCAGACTCGACCCCTTCGCTTTGAAGCGATAATAGGACAGACGCCAACGCAGGTGACTTGCCTGCAGTTTGCAAAACCGCAGGTCTTCAATGAGTAGTCTCAAGCGGCTTTCCCATGAGTCATGGAGCTAACTGGGGGGCTTCGCTTGCGTCCAGATCGATTTTCGCGCGTTCGAACTCCTACGTGGGCGATGAGGAGCCTTCGGGAATGCATCCCTGCTGGACAGAAGCGGCGCGGGTTCCCTCTCGAGCGTCGATTCAGAGCTGATGTCGTCTCTCGCTTAAACTCTCCTTCTCGGTTTCGAAACTCAAGATCTTTTAAAGTTTCGAAACCGAGAAGGCAATATACGCACGGATGCGTCGAGGGGCGAATCCCGGTCGCACCATGCCGGCAGCGATGTCGGGGCGCATTCGCGGAAAGTCATAAGCCAAGACAGCATCGTGAGAAACGACCTCAAGCCCATCAGGAACCGAATAGGATGCGAACGCGTCTACCACTATGAAGGCGAGTACTGCATTATCACAGGCATCGGCACCAACGGCTTTATCGTCTCAGCCTATCCTGCTGGTTCAACGAGGAGAAGGAAAAGGCCGACGAGCCCCGCATGCTCGGACTGCTGGGCAAGCTCAACGCCCACATCGCAGAGCTGAACGACGGTTCCTTCGTCGTGGACGACCAGGAGACGCTGCGCGTCGAGGCGTTGTAGCCGGTGAGCAAGCCAATTTGATACTCGCAACAACCGCTTTGCATATCCGCTCGACCGGCTTTTGAGCTGCATGGGGACGATCTCGAGGGCACTTTCGCCAATTATCGCCCTTCTTGGAATGCCTTCCTCAGACGCTGATTCGTCGGAGACCCATACAGCACCGCAAACACGTCCACAGCCGACCTTTCTTCGTCGACAACGTAAACACCGAGTACTTGCAAACATTCATGCGACGGACCCCGGCAGAGAGAAGTGGCTCGACCCCTACCTGCCGAAACCGGAAAGGCATCCTCGACAGCCCCATGATTGCTGACTCCAGGTCCCCAAGGAGATCGAAGGCGGCTTGGGGCATGAACAGCTCGTCATGCACGTAACGAACCGCCTCCGACATCTGGTTCATCGCCGATGGGGAGACGCGCGCCCCGTACTCACGCACCGGAAAGCTCTTCCCTCATCTGAGAGAACGCCACCGATGCCTCAGTCCCCTCGCCCCTCTCGACCTCCCGGAGACCCCTCAGGAGTGCATCGCGGAGCTGCTCATCGGTCATGGAGCCAGCGTCAACTGACCTGGGAGCCTCGGGCAGCGCGACCCTAAAGGGAATGCCTCCCGTGAGCGAAACCTGTCTCAGAAACATGTCGATGGCGGTCGACATCGATATACCCAGTTGAGCGAGGACCGACTCCGCGGACTGCTTGACATCAGGGTCGACGCGGAGGTTGAGCGTTGCTGTCTTCTGCATAGTAATCACCTCATGGTGATTATAACGCAATTGCATACACTTTGACAGTACATCCTATTCCACGTTAATGAAGAACGGGTTGCTCCAGCGCACGCAATAGCCTCTTCGATTCAGGCAGGCGCCCGGAATTGGGGCGGTCTTGGCGGTCTTGATCAGCTTAGCCCGTTGATGGTCTCCTCGAGCTCCGCCATGTAGGCGACTATCTCATCGATGCTCGGGTAGTTGCCGAACAGCATCGGCCTCATCGAGGCGTAATCGGCCGCCAACTCGTCGAGCCTGCCCTTTGGAGGGGCGAGCCTGAGCGTGCCGGGCCTCGCGTCGGCCAGCTTGGCCCACGGCGTGCGGTAGAACTTCTCTTTGAACCTGACGACCTGTTCGAGGAGGCCGGCTGCGCTACGGCGCGGTCGAGCACGAACGAGTGGCCGAGGCGATACATGTCGTAGTAATGGCGGGAGTAGCGCCTGGGCATAGCCTTGCCCTCGGGCCTGTTGGCCTCCTGGTGCAGGATGGTGGCCTTCTCCCAGAACGTGCGCTCGGGACTCGCGGTGCGCACCGTGGTCGACAGCTCGGGCCCGAACGGAACCACGTCCGCCGCGTACGGGGTTATCGCCGCCTCCTCGGAGGGCGACCATGCCGCCATGGGTCCTATCTCCAGCTTGATGGTGTCGAGCGTGCCCGCCGACTCGTAGGAGCGCGGGTAGTCGAAGTACACGGTCTCCTCCTCGGCCCCGCACCTGACGGACGCTTCGGTGCCGAGGGACTCGGAGAGCGTAGCCCTGAGCTTCGGGGCAAAGGCGTCAGCCAGGAAGGCGTTCGCGCGCTCGATGCTGTCGGCCTTGAACCGCTCCTGCGCCGAGTTGCTGCGCGGCTCCCACGGTTCGTCCTCGCCGTAGCCCAGGAGTCGCCAATCGAGTATGAGGTCGATGTCCTCCGAGAAGCGCTCGATGAGCCCGAAAGCCTTCGACAGGCTCGTGCCGCCCTTGAACACCATGGACTCGGCGAAGCCGCTTCTGTGGAAAAGGTGGTCCAAGGTGTAGCACACCCAGAAGTCCTTCTCGATGACGGCCGGCGCAAGCGCCATCCTCTGCGCGGCGGCCTCGAAGACCAGTCTGCGCTCGCCGGTCGAGGCCCTAGCGATCCTGTCCATGCCTCGCCTCCCATATCTTCTTCGCGGCCTCGGCAACCCAGGAGGTGAGCCCCGCCGACTCTTCCAGGAACGCGCCGGCCTGCCCTTCCGTGAGGTTGCGCGCGAGCGTTCCGATTTCCTCGTCGCCCACGTTCTCGCGTCCGAGCGCCTTGAGGGCCTGCACGATGGTGCAGGTGATCTGCGAGCAGTCGAGCAGGTCGCGGTTGGCGCGGTGCCGGAGCTCGATATCGTACGGCCCGTACTCGTAGCGCTTGTACGGGCCGCTGCTGACGTAGACGAGCTTTGCGGGCACCTGCGTGTCGAGGCCCAGCGCATTGAGCGCCGCGTCGCCGGACGGCGCGACGACCCACTTGTTGGCACGGGCGACGGCGCGCACGACCTCGTCGGCGCTGGCCGGCACCTCGGTGCCCATGAGCGCGCTGCGCTCCGGCGCGTAGTAGACGCCGCGGATGGCGCGGGCGATCTCTCCCTTTGCATACAAGCGCCCGAGCGCGTTGGCGGCATTGCGTCGGCCTGCGACGTCGGAGAAGTCGGCGGCTGTGAAGGCCCTGCCGGCGCCGAAGCTCTCTATGCGCTCAGCGATGGCCTCTGCTTCTGTCATAGCGTTCCTCCTTTTTGATGAAAAAAGTATATACCTTTTTCATCAAATTGCCTCTGATTGCCTTGGTCATCCACACATCGCGCCTGCGGTCCCTCGCCGCGCCGGCACGCGCGCGTGCGCCCGGAAGCGCTTGCGCCTCCCAATCGCGGCCCAGGATTAGCACCGAGACATCCCGAAGAGATCGTCGTTGTGAATCTGTCCCATTCCCGTTGGCAAGTCGATTTCCGTTTCGCATGATGCGGGCAACGGAAGATAGGAAGCGGATATGGGAGCCCCATCGCCAAGGTACACGGCGGAGTTCAAGCAGGAGGCTGTCGAGCTTTACAGAAAGTCCGGGACGACCCACGCGGAGGTGGCGCGCGGGCTAGGCTGCGACGCCGGGGCCTGTCCGACTGGGTCAAGAAGGCCGACGCGGCCGATTGCGGGCGGGCGACGACCCGTTCCAGATGGCCGCGGACCTGCGCAGGCTCAAGCGCGAGAACGAGCGGCTGAAGAGGGAGAACGGGATGCTTTTAAAAGCGAGCGCCCTCTTCGCCGGCAGGCAGCTGTAGGAGAGTCGGCGAAGAGGGCGAAGTTCGAGTTCATTTTCCCCAGCGAAGGCAGGCGGCCGGTCTCGGAGATGTGCGCCGCGCTCGGGGCGACCCGCCGGGGCCACTGCGCGCGGATGGGCCGAGCGCGCACGCGATGCGCGACGGGGGGCTCGCCGGATTGATCACCCGGGGCAGAAGCGAGGTGCGCGGCATATACGGCGCGCCCGAGGCGTTCTCCGCGCTGAGGCGCATGGGCGTACGCACGTCGATGAGGCGCACGGCGCGCATCATGCGCGAGCGCGGGCGGCGCGGCGTCGCGCGCGTGCGCCAAGCGCCCCTCGGGCGGGAAGCGCGCAGCCAAGCGGGTGGGGTCGAAGACCCGGTCAAGCGCAAGTTCAGCGTCGACGGCCCCAACATGGCGCGGTTCGCCGACATCGCCTGCGTGAAGACCCGGCAGGGCCGGCTGCACCCGGCGCCGGCGATGGACATATAGTCGAGGCGGATCGTCGACTGGGCCATCTTCAGGGCATCACCGCCGAGCTCGCCGACGAGGCCCTGAAAATGACCCTGGCCAGGAGAAACGACCCGAGAGGATGCGTGCATCATTCGGATCACGGAGCCCAGCACGTGTCGCTGCCGCCATCCAAGACCGTGCGCGAGCGCGGCGTGCGCCCGTCCATGGGCTCGATATCCTCGCCGTAGGACAACGCGGCCATGGAGTCGCTCATGGGCATCGTGAAGTCGGAGTGCGTGCACGCGCGACGAGGCCGCGCTGGACATCTTCGAGTACATCGAGGTGGTGTGCAACCGGGCGAGGATCCACTCGGCGCCGGGCTACATGAGCCCGGCCGAGTTTGAGGAGGCCAATTGACCGGATGACGAAGGCCGCCCGAAGGCGGCGTAGAAGGTGTCAATGGAATCGGGGTAGACTCAGATTCAGCGCCTCGGCCGAGTACGTGACCCCCGTGCGCCGCATTATGGACGACGCCGGCGTGAGTTTCCAGACTGCCGAACTGGACAAAGTCGACGCGGGCGGCAGCGGAACCATCGCCTACATCCCCGCAAAGTACGGCATGGACGTCATCGACTCGGGCGTGCCGGTGCCCTCCATGCACAGCCCCTGGGAAGTAACGAGCAAGGCCGACATCTACGAGGCCCGTCGCGGCTACGAAGCGTTTTTGCGCGACGCGTCGTAAGCTCTCCGCCCCACCCCCACGCGCCTTTCCCCACCTGCAAAACGAAGGCCCGCAGCTTCCTCGCTGCGGGCCTTCCGCTTCGGACGTCAGGAAACTCTGAGCCCCGTACGGGCATTACCCCTACGCCTTGGGCTCCTGCTGCGTGATGCAGTGGATGTTGCCGCCGCCGAAGACGACCTGCTCGG
>OLPO01001076.1_pt1:0-5000 | contig 19763 bp, 19 predicted proteins | sample 1672831 | NCBI WGS metagenome assembly OLPO01 (sample SAMEA3136728, study PRJEB25190) | human gut metagenome
AGACTGGTGAGGTTGATGCAAGCGTATTTGACCGTTACCGTATCCCGCTTTATAAAGAAGCAAGCTTCAAACCATATGTAATTGCAGCAATGATCATGCTCTCCAAATTTGAAAACCCACAGGATATCCTGAAAAAACTGGAAGTAAAGGCTGCTCCGAGAATTATGGAATAATGCTTTTCAGGGGGCTGTAGGAATACAGCCCTTTTTTGTTCTCATTTTTGACGGTATTTCTTATACTTTATATATTTTTAGTATATCAAATGTTACTGTTCACTCCACGACCAGTAACTATCAAATTGCTATTTTATAGATTGTTTACGATAATATTTATAGAAGTGATTATATTAGAGTATCGCCCACACAGACTTTCTGCGGAATATTTATCGCAATTCGCAGGAATAATTTTTTTTACAAACTCTGGTTTACTCCTTCATAAATATTTATCAGAGGAGGTTTTTATGATATATAAAAGAAAACGTATCGTGGTTGCCCTTGGCGGCAACGCACTTGGAAATACACTTCCAGAACAGATGATAGCAGTAAAATCTACTGCAAAGGCGCTCTGCGACCTTATTGAGGAAGGTCACCAGGTAGTTGTGGTTCACGGAAACGGACCACAGGTAGGTATGATCAACAACGCTATGACTGCGCTTACCCACGAAGATCAGGCACAGCCAAACACTCCGCTCTCTGTCTGTGTAGCTATGAGCCAGGCTTACATTGGCTATGACCTTCAGAACGCACTCCGTGAAGAGCTTCGCAAGCGTGGCTTCATGCGTACACCGGTTGTCACCGTTGTCACACAGGTTCGTGTCGATCCTGAGGATCCTGCATTTGAAAATCCAAGCAAACCAATTGGTAAATTCCTTACCAAGGAAGAAGCTGATTTCCAGGCGAAAGCCTACGGACATGTTATGAAAGAAGATGCAGGCCGTGGCTACCGCCGTGTGGTTGCTTCTCCCAAGCCAGTGGAAATCGTAGAGCAGGATGCCATCAACAGCCTTGTAGATGCCAACAAGATCGTCATCTGCTGTGGCGGAGGTGGAATCCCGGTCACCTTAGAAGGTCACCATCTAAAAGGTGCTTCTGCTGTCATTGACAAAGATTTCGCAAGCTGCCTGCTTGCAAAGCAGCTGGATGCAGATATGCTGATCATTCTGACGGCTGTGGAAAAAGTTGCCGTTAATTTTGGCAAAGAAAATGAGAAATGGCTGGACGATCTTACTGTTTCCCAGGCCAGAAAATACATTGAAGAAGGCCAGTTTGCCGCTGGATCTATGCTGCCGAAGGTTCAGGCCTGCGTAGACTTTGCAAGCTCCGGCACCGGCCGTACAGCTATGATCACCCTGTTGGAAAAAGCCAAAGATGGTATTATGGGAAAGACGGGGACACAGATTCATTTGTAAGAAGTGTTTGGGACTGATAGAGTCACCAATAATAGAAATTTGACCTCAAAGCTCACTTAGATTATTTAGCAGGGTATGGTTTACACCATACCCTTTTTATACGCCAGAGCGTGTTTGAAAAATCATTTATGATGTTTCTCTTCCTCTTCTTCCACCAGTCGCGATGTTTCTTCTGATGGTGCTGAAATCACGGCTGCTGCCACGATTTCACAAGGCGGATTCTCTTTCACAGCATCTACAGCGGCCTTCACTGCGGCTACATCACCGCTTAAAAATACAGTTGCATGACCTCCGCACTTGGTATGCCAGGTACGGAATTCTACATCTGATGTTTTCAGCATCTGGTCAAGGACAACTACTGCATTGCAGCTTCCCAGAACCTCTACCAATCCTAATGCTCCATAAGACATCTTCTATTTCCTCCTGACATGTTCTATTTGTTAATGGTCATCTTAAGTGCTGTTTCCGTGTCTGCTGTGGGGGATGCAATTACCGTATGGGAAACGATTTTACCAAGGGGCTTCGCAGTCTCCAATGCCACTTCCATAGCTGTATTTACATCGGAAACGCTACCGCGCATTTTTACACAGGCTCCACTTTTCAGTCGGTTTCTCTCTACGCTCTGGATCTTTACATTTGCAGCCTTGGATGCTGCATCAAGAGCCACAAAGCAGGCTACCAGGTTATCCAGTTCAAACACCCCAACCGCCATGCCATCATAGTTATCTGCCATTTTATCCTCCTTGTAAGACGGGAAAATGGGGTACTGCTCTCTTTGTTCACGTAAAATGCCCACGGAACTCTTCTTGCGAACAGAAATATAAATACTTCTCCCGACTGCTTTCTTTTCCATTAGTATACCTTGTTTCTATCATAATTACAAGTAATTTCTGTCTGGAATCTCACACAAATTCACAAAATACAACAAAATCCCACATTTTATATTTAAATGTCGTTTTCTACTGCTTCCATGTATAAAAGATTCCATACTTTTGCTCATTTTTTCGGAAATGTCTTATATTAGACAATAGCTCTTAAAGAGAGCGTTCTTTACAATTTAACATCCATATCGGTAAGTTCCTTCACATCATTCACTTTCAAAACAGCTGTATCATCTCTATGTGCAGTTATCACAGCTTTACCACCTTTATCTCCATTAATGGAGAGCAGGGAGTCGTAGTATTTTTTTGTAAAAATGCAGGGGTTTCCAAGTTTTCCTTCGCAGGAGACACAGGCGATTCCTTTTCCTGATGTTTTTAGGAGGGTGATGAGCTGGCGAATTGTGGCGGTGGTGAGCCAGGGCTGGTCCGAGACGGTGAAAAGGCAGGCATCAACGTCTAAGTTGGCTTTTAAGCCGATTTTCAGGGAGGAGGAGATTCCCTCGTCCGGATGAGGGTTGATGTATACGTTTACACCCAGGAATCTTGCGGCCTGCTCTATTTCTTCGTACTGGGTGACTACTGTTATTCTTTTATAGCAATCTCTCTGTTTAAATAATTTCCCCTTTATTTCACCAAGAGGTACAATTACTTTATTGCATTCTATATGTTCTTCTTTATAGCCTTCCTCATTCTGCTTTTCCAAATGTTCACCGCATTCCACTTTTTCAATACACTCTGTTTCTTCAAGCCATTCTGCCACGATCATCAGCTTCTCCAGAATATGCCGGTACATGGGCTTTCCATCAATTTCATATAAAAGCTTATTGCTTCCAAACCGCCGACTGTTTCCAGCTGCCAGCATGATCAATGCAATCTTCATATTTTTTCTGCCTCTCTTAAACTGCCATATGCAGCTATTGTGCCTTGCTTTGTCAGGTCTTCTACTATATGCTCTGCCGGAGAAGAATCGGGCAATATGTCTGCTTTATTTAAATATACACGGTAAACTTTATGGTCTACATTTTTATACAAACCGTGAACAGATGTTGCTATTTTTTCTATGTCTTCTTCGGTAACAGGTGCTTCCAGATTTTTTTCAAGAAAAGAGCTGGTGTATTCGGCACGGTGGGCGGTCTCACAGATGGGTTTGCCAAGACAGTCCAGACCGATCACACTTACTACTACGTCTGCAAAATCAGGAATTGCTGGTTCCCAGTCAGCTGGAACCTTCAAGGGTTTTCGTTTCGCTCCGTCTGCTTCGATCAGCATAACATCACAAAGAGGAACCAGTTTCTTCAATGCTGTTTCCTCTATGGCACACATTTTTCCAGAAGTTTCTTCAATATCGGCAACTGCTGCAAAACCGTGTTCTTTCAACATTTCCGAGACTTGCTCAAGATCAGTACTCTTTACCAGAGGCAGCATGGGATCATATGCCATATGGGTAGTTGTGGAAATAATCACTTTTTTACCCAAAGCCTGTAATTCTTCATTCAGACGGTAAATCAGACTTGTCTTTCCACCACCACCGACTACAGCGATCACTGGGTATTTCTCTATATCGAGTTTTAATAAGTCCAGAAAATATCTGTATCTTTTCATCCTGACCTCCTTCACGCCAATTATTTTCATGCAATGATTCATTGCCTGACTTCGTAACCTTAAAAAACAATTCTATAAAAAGTACATAGGCTTCATAACATTTCCCAAGCGAAAACATATTAATAAATGCAATGCGACCAAACAGGATCTAGAGCGTGTTTGGCAATACACCCTCACTGAGCAAAATCTCCACCACACTTCCAGCAATACATCTGGCCTTATCCGAAATGGTAAAGCAGTTCTTCTTCTCCTCTTTTCTGGGATCAATATCGGCGATTTTCATTCCAACAGGAACATTGTAGCCTTCCTTTATAATTCCCCTTAATACGCCTGTTATAGAGGCTTCTACAGGGGTTTCTCCCACGTAGGCAAGAATCTGTCCTTTCTCTACAATATCGGCAATATGGGCCATATTATGGATTCTGCCGGCACCCGGGGAGTGGATCACACGTTCTTTGCTGACACCGCCTACCATTCCGGGGACACCAGTATTTGGAATGGCCGGGCCCTCTGTGATGATTCTGGCAAGATCGTGACCTCGCATGGTTTCCACAACGTAATCTACGTCTTCCCCGGCTGTAAAGCCTGGTCCCAGACCAATGGTAAGGGGTGCCATATTTCTTGAAGTTCCAAGATTTCTCTTTGCAAGAATTGCATCTACCAGAGCAGCTACCTTGCCCTGCGCGGAAAGTTCAATAATACAATTGCCTGCCGGATCGACCATAAGTGGGATTTCCCCTGCTTGCCAGACCTGCCCGCATTCTTCCAGAGAATCTATTCTTCTGCAAAGAATCCCTTCTACTGCTGCTGTCCCATCATACACAGCTTCGCAAAACGCTACCTTTCTGCGGATTGCACTTGGTTTTTCACATTCTAAGATCAATACACGATAGCCACAGCGATGCAGCCTGTGGATCACGCCGCTTGCCAAGTCTCCGCCGCCACGGACTATTATACACTTGTCACTCATACTTTTTTCCTGCCCATTTTTAATATTTTAGAAAAGGCGGGGAAGTCCCCGCCCTCTGATATTTTTGTGTTATAACAATATTGATACATGTTAATATTTTTTTATTTGATTTATTTTTGCAATAATTTTTAATTGAATT
>OLPO01001076.1_pt1:12500-19763 | contig 19763 bp, 19 predicted proteins | sample 1672831 | NCBI WGS metagenome assembly OLPO01 (sample SAMEA3136728, study PRJEB25190) | human gut metagenome
AAATTAATGAAGATTTATGATATTGATAAAAATGAGCTGGCAAACATGCATATTGATGATATAATAATTGATAAGATAACCAAACTCATAGTTGATTATTAACAACTTCAATTATTTTATCAAGATTTTCTTTTTTTAAACTGCTGTAATCCAAATTTTTAACTTCAATTACAAGTCCTTTTTCTTTCAGACGATTATAGTTCGGACATTTTGTAATGAAAGCATGATGATTTATCGGCAATTCCTTTTTCACTTTCCAGATTATATCCTTCGGTTTGTTATGTTGGATAATTACATTAACGCCTCTTTTACTTGCATGAAATGTATTATTTATATGTTTTTTTAATATGTTTGTTGCATTTATTGTTTGTTCCAAATTACTTTTTACAAAATCAAGTTCTTTATCTATACCACTACATATTATTTCATTAGTTTTACTTAATTTTTGAGGCAGTTTGGTATTTTCAAAAATTTCAGGTTTATTTGAGCTGATAAAGCCGCCGCTTCCAACATTTATGATTTTTGGAGATCCTGTTGAAGCAATTATGATGTCTGATAAATTTCCATTTCCCAACTCCTGTTTTTCATCTCCAATTCCTGCAGAAGCATCTTCAATTGTTGTGATTCCATTGTTTTTACAGTATTTTGAAATGCTTTTTGTATCCTGGTTTGCACTATATCCTGCAAAACTTGTAAATATTAGGGCGGAGTTTTTAGGAATATCCATTTCATTTAAATAATCAGTGTTTATCAGTCCTAAATCTGTTTTGAGGGTTATTATTTCCTTATTTAAATAGTTAGCAATTTGCTTAAAACCATTCCATCCTCCCTGGTCTGGTATAATGACTGAACCTTCAATAGCTGACAGTGCTATAAAAATACTGTTGTTTCCGCTGCTGGTTATTTCACAGTATTCATGTCCTGTAATTTCTTTTACTTTTTTTTGGCAGTTTTTTTCAAAACTGTTGTTCCTGTCATTTAAATAAGGATTTTCGCCACTGGCTACTTTAGCCATAGATTCCCTAGTTTCTTTATGAGGTTCTTTAAATTTAAATTCCATATTATCACTATTTGAAGTATTGATCCAGTGTAGTCTGTTTTGTGTGAAGCATTTCATTTAACAGGGTTCCCTGCTTTACATATTTTTTAACCGGTATTTTTAGTTTGCTTCCGCAGTATAACATAGCATCTTTTAAGGTTTCAAATTCTTTATATGATTTTTTCATAGCTTCTTTCATATTTTCTCTAACATTAAATACTCCTAATGGCACATAACCTTCGTAAGCTTCTCTTAAAACAAGTAATCCTGCCTGTTTTTTCTCTTTAAATAAACTGTCAAGAACTGCCATTTTAGCTGTGTAATAACATCCGCCAACTCTTGAGTATTCCTTTTTTCCACCATTTGTTTCATAGTCTGAGAAAATAATTTCTTCTTTACCTATTATTTTAATAAATGCTTCATACCATTCATACTGCCATTCTGTCGGAGTCAATATGATTACATAATAATTGTTCAGGCTTCCGAATTCATAAACCCTGTATGTATCAATCTTTTCAAATTTTCTGACTTCTTTTAAGAATTGGTCTGCCAATGTGGTATCACATGCTGTAATTGACCATCTTGTTGGAACCAGTTTTCTTTTGTTTTTTGTTCCAAAGGCACCTACTGAAAATGCTTTTTGCATAGCTGTAAATGGAACATCTTTATTGTGCAAGTTTAAAACAGCTTCACTGGCTTTCAAATCAGTGTCATAATAGGTTTTTTCCAATTGTTTGTCCCAGCGGACTGCATCTATATCAAATTTTTCAATAACTGCACTTGGACCATGAGGCATACTGTCTTCAGTCAGCAGCGCTCCTGTTGGACGTTTGCCAAAAGTGGCTTCACTGTCAATTGCTTTGGAAGCCAGGGAGATGTCCTGTAGTTTTTCAACAAAAGGATTATCTAAATCATCAATTTTAATTAGTTGTTTTCCTCTTACGAGACTCATTCTGTATTTAATTATATCTTCCTGATTTTTATGCTCTCCAATCCAGGATTCCGGAGAATCCATAATTGCAGTATCTCCTAATTGATTTGCCATCATAGGCCCTGCATAGACTTTGGGATATGACCATCTTCCAATAAAAACAGACGGTGGTGTGCTTCCCTCTAAATTTTTTCCAACTTTAACAGATTTCATCTGTATTTGTTTGGTTAATTTTTCAAGGTATGCATTTTTGGTTGTTTTCATATTTGCCATTTTAAATCTAGTGAAAATAAGTATTTAATTAAAAAAAGATTTGAAAGTACCTAAATTTTTTTCATTTAAGTACTGATTATTTGTTTTTAAGCGAATTCGATTGTGCTAGGTGGTTTATCACTTATGGATAATGCAACATGTGTTACTTCAGAAATTTCAGAAGTTATTCTTTGTGACATTGTTTGAATAACCTTCCATGGTAATTCAGGAACATATGCAGTCATAGCATCAACGGAATCAACGATTCTTAAAACAACCAAATAACCGAAGTCTCTTTGGTCTCCTTTAACTCCGGTAACTTTACTGTCAGTTAATACTGCGAAATATTGCCATACATCTTTGTCAATACCTGCTTTTTCTATTTCGTCAGTTACTATTTTATTTGCTTTTCTGCAAATATCAAGTTTTTCTGGTGTAAGTGAGCCAATAACTCTAACAGCAAGACCCGGGCCTGGGAACGGTTGTCTGTGAACTACTTTTTCGGGTAAGTCTAATAATAAACCAATTTCCCTTACTTCATCTTTGTACAAATCACGGATTGGTTCAACTAACTCAAGAACCATACCGCTAGGGAGTGCTAAATTGTGGTGGGATTTGATTTTACCTTTACTTTCAATCCAATCAGGAGCTATGGTACCTTGTACTAAGTATTTTGCATCTGTTTTTTCAGCTTCTCTTTCAAAAACATCAATAAATACTTTTCCGATGATTTTTCTTTTTTCTTCAGGATCTTCTACTCCTTCAAGAGCGTTTAAGAATTCTTCAGAAGCATCAACATAATTAAAGTTTAATCTATCTTTAAAAGTATTAGTTACTTCTTCCACTTCCCCTTCTCTTAAAAGACCATGATCTACAAATATTGCTATTAAATTATCTCCAATAGCTTCTTGGACAAGAACAGAACATACTGAACTGTCAACTCCTCCGGATAAAGCAATAATAGCTTTTTCATCACCTATTTGCTCTTTTATCTTTTGGATAGCATCTTTAATAAATTCTTCTGGACCTAACATTGTCTCAACCACAAATGATTATTCTTCGTTTTCTTCTTCATAATCTTCAATGATTTGTTTAACCATTGCTTCCAAACCGTTTTCATTTCCAGCTTCAAGTGCTTCAAATATTTCATCATATTTGACATATTTTTCTAATTTTATAGCTTTAGCACCAATTCCGGAGATTCTGAACCCGTATTCTTCATCTCCTACAGGAATATTGACATACTGTCTTCTTAAACCTGGTTTATTTGCAAGTGCTTTTTCTTTTAAGTCTTCTGGATTATCAATCATTATTACACCTTTTTTTACAAATTTCATAGAAATTTTCGAATATAGTTGATCCTTTAGGAGTATGATGTACTTCAGGGTGGAATTGTATTCCATAAACATCTTTTTCGGTATGTTTAAAGGATTCAACATCGCATAAGTTTGAATTAGCCAAAATTTCAAAATCATCAGGGATACTTTTCACTTCATCTTTGTGGGAAGACCAGACTTCCATTTTAGGAGCTAATCCTGAAAATAAGTTTCCATCATTAACAATATTGATTTCAACTTTAGCATAGCTTTCAGTATTGGACGTGTCTATTTGTCCACCGTAAGCCTTGGCTATTAGCTGGTGTCCTAAACAGATTCCTAAAATAGGTATATCAAAATGTTTAATATATTCTTCACTATTTCCAGCACCTTCAATTGAAGGTCCGCCACCTAAAATCAATCCAATTGGATTTTTAGCTTCAATTTCTTCGATACTTAATGTATTTGGAACTAATTCGGTTGGAATTTTAAGATATTGTAAGCTACGTTGAATTCTATGATTATATTGGCCTTTATTATTAATAACTAATATTGTCATTTTTTACTCCCTAATCTAATGTTATTATTTTAGTTTTTTTTATTTATTATATGTTTGTACTAAATTTTAGGAATAATTTTTAAAAAAAGAAAAATAGGTTTTCATAAATTAATTTCAATGTTTTTGAAAATTTTGAATTTGAATTTTGTTGTTCAAATTTTGTATCTGACGAAACAGTCATTGTAAATGCTCTAAAATCAGCATATGGTCTTTATTTTATTTGAAAATTATTGATGTAGCCACAAGTAAATCTGTGCCAATTACAAAAATAACGCTGCATAAAAGTATTTTAATTTAATAATGTAAAAAAAGATAAGGGCATTTTTGCCCTATTATTTGTTTTTTATTGTAGGTGTTATCTGTTTTAGCAAATCCAAATCATAGCTGCCGATTATAATGATGCTGCTTGGGTTATTATTATTTATTGCAATGTATGTTTCATTTTCAAATCCTATGATATTATTTTCATCTGTTATTTGGTAGTATGTGATGTTGTTGGAAGTTTCCACAATTCTTGAAGAGTTGGTTAAATTTTCAATGCTTGTCTGTTCCAATATATGATTTAATTCATTCTGATTTTCATAAAATGTTTTGTTAATTTTTATAACTTGAAAATTGTCTCCAACATATACACTTAATGATAAATCAGAACATGCTAATTTAACATTGCTGTCTTCAGGTATTTCCATGGTAAACTCTCCAAAGTCATAGGTTTCCATTTCTGGAGGTGCTGTAAATTCACTAATGATATACCCATATCCCCCTGCAGATAATATGATCATTGCTATGAAGAATATGATTAATTGCCATTTTCTTTCCATTTTTCCACCATTTGCTTAAACTTTATATATAATATTAAATAAATCACATTGTCATGGAACTTAGAGATTTAATTTATATTATTATTGCAATTTTAATTGCAGTAGTGCTATTAAAAATATTCATGTGGTTATTGCCATTGTTTATAGTATTGGTTATAGCATTTTTCATATATGTGTATTTATCTGAGCGTTTTTAATTTATTTGTGATTGTGTATGTCTTCATATGCGGAAGTTGCAGCTATTGCACCTTCTCCACATGCTACAATCCATTGCCTTAACCCGCCACATATATCTCCTGCAGAATAAACATTTTCAATATTTGTTCTTTGATGTTTATCTGTAATTATTTCTCCGGATTCACTTAATTCAACATTTAATTTTTTGGCTAATTCATTATGTGGTTTATATCCTATGCCAACAAAAACTCCCTGTGTTTTAAATTCACTGTATTCATTAGTTTTAACATTTTTTAGAATTACAGAATTTACAAGAGCATTTCCTTTTATTTCTTCAACTGTTGTATCGTAAATAACATCAATATTTCTTTCCTTAATTTCCTTTTGCAGATATTGCTGAGCTCTTAGTTCATCTCTTCTATGGATAATGGTAACATTACAGCCGACATTGTCCAGGAAAATAGCTTCTTGCAGTGCACTATTTCCACCGCCAATCATTATGGCATCTTTGTCCTTAAAGAATAATCCGTCACAGGTAGCGCAATAGCTAACTCCCTTGCCTAAATATTCTTCTTCTCCGGGAATTTCCAGATGCTTATGTGAACTTCCAGTAGCTAAAATTATTGTTTTTCCGCAGTATTCATCTTTATGTGTTGTAACAAGGAAGTTATCATTGTTTTTTTCTATGTTTTTTACAATTTCATTTTCATGCAATTCAACATATTTCATACACTGCAATTTCATTTTTTCAACTAATTCAAAACCTGAAATTGTGTCAAATCCAGGATAATTTTCCATTAGTGGAACTTCACGACCAATTCCGCCAGCCAGTCCTTTATCCAAAATTAATGTTTTTGTTCCTTGTCTTCCTGCATAGATTCCGGCAGTTAATCCTCCAGGACCTGCTCCAACTATGATTATATCATAAGTTTTCATGTTAATAACCTCAATATTTAGTTAGTTTAATTATATTGTTTGGGATTATTTAAAATTAATGAAAGTATTATTTTATTTTGATAAGTTTAAAAAAAGAAAAAAGAGATTAATTATTCGTTTTTCTTATATCTGTAATAACCAAAGATTAAAACAGCAAAAACAATAATTAACACGATTATAAAAGGTAGTGGATTAATTTGTGTTTGTTTTGAAACATCTTTGTCAAGAAGTTCATGAACACTTTTTTCAGAGTCACCGGTTTTTGCTTCCTGTGAAGAGTCTGTTCCTACATTCACATTACTTTCAGTAGAGTTGCTGACAATTTTATTTTCATTGGAAACAATTTTATTAACTTCATTGCTTATGGCTGAAACTATATTGTTAATAATGTTGTCTGTATGATTGTTGCTGCTAATTTGTAACAGGTTTTGTTGTATTAGTTTCAGGATTTGCAGGAGTGTTTGGAGTTACTGGATTAGTTGGTTTTGGATTAGGAGTTATTGGATTTATACTGATGAATTTAGTTGGTATTTGGAAGGTGCCTGTTTTGTCATCAACTATTATAGTTGTATTGGTAGTTCCAAAATCATTTCTATCAATATTGGAATCTTTTGCTGTTGAGTGTTCAATTACAAAGATTTTATTGTTCTTCGCATAATTGTCCATTATAAGATTATTGTGGAATATTACCTTGGAAGGTATATTGGGTGTTTCTTCATCAACATATATGACTCCACTTTCACCGTAATTGTTAGCAATAATTGAATTGGTTACTTCAAGAGGTCCGGATGTAATTATCCTTTGTTAGTATTTTTTTTCTAAGTTTGTAAAATTGTTCTCCTGCTACTGAAATAGCTCCGCCATTTTCATTTGCTTTATTGTCTTTAAAGATACATGTATCTGCATATACCTTACCACCGTGTTCACTGTGGATTGCACCACCGTAATCATGACCATCACCGTTTATAAAGGTTATATTAATAAATTTCACTGTTGAAACAGAATTGATTAATATAATGCTGTCTTTATGCTGCCCATCTATTATGATGTCTTTAGCATTTCCCTTTCCTTGAAATGTTAAGTTTTTATCAACTTTTATTCCGTTTTGGTAATAAGTTCCGGGTGTTAGATAAATGGTGGCTGAGCTATTTGCATCATTTACTGCTGTTTGTATTGAATCTTCGGGACCAATAGTTATCGAGTTATCAATATTATCGGATGTAACATTTTAT